>Ga0209640_10001270_pt1 | contig 21178 bp, 18 predicted proteins | sample RifCSP10_1_FD_184018 | JGI IMG/M metagenome (GOLD analysis project Ga0209640, IMG submission 184018) | Soil microbial communities from Rifle, Colorado - Rifle CSP2_sed 10_1 (SPAdes) (version 2) | ecosystem: Environmental > Terrestrial > Deep subsurface > Rock core/Sediment | place: Rifle...
GTCGGCGATCGAGGAGGTGGCCCGGGCGCCCCGGCGAGCATCGCGCTCACGGCCCGCTTCCTGAATCTCGACATCGGCGCGGTGTACTCTCGGGCCCTGCCATGGCCAAGTGGGAGTTCGCGGTGGAGCTCGAGCGCAAGGCCGACGTGCCGATCTTCCTCCAGATCGCGCGCGCGATCGTTCGCGACATCCGGCGCGGGAGGCTGCGGCCGGGCGACGCGCTGCCCGGAGCTCGAACGCTGGCGCTGTCTCTCGGCGTCCAGCGCGGGACCGTCGTGGCCGCATACGACGAACTGGTCGCCGAGGGGTGGACTGTTCATCGTGCGGCACGGGGAGCCTTCGTCTCGCGCGCGCTTCCGGAACAGAAGCCGCGTCGCTCCGGCAGGGAGAGGAGCGGGCTTCCCGAGCGCTTCGTGATCGACTGCGCGCCCGCCCCGTCCGGGGAGCTGCCCTACTCGGTGCCGCCCGGCGCGCTCTTCTTCTCGCCCAACCGGCCCGACGTGCGCCTGATTCCTCGGGACCTGATCGGCCGCGCCTACAGGCGGGCTGTCAGGAGCGGTTCTGGAGTGCTCTTCGGCTACGGTCGCCCGCAAGGTCACGAGCGCCTGCGGGCCGCGGTCGCCGAGATGCTTTCCTCGACGCGCGCGCTCGCCGCGGGGGCGGACGACGTCGTCATTACCCGCGGCAGCCAGATGGCGATCGCCTTGCTGGCGCGCGCGATCGTCGCACCCGGCGACGTGGTCGCCGTCGAGGAGCTCTCCCATCGCCCGGCGGCCGAGGTCTTTCGCCTCCAGGGCGCGAAGGTGGTGACGATTCCGCTCGACCGAGATGGAGTGAGGGTCGAACCGCTCGAACGACTGGCGCGGGCCGGCGGCCTGCGCGCGCTGCACGTCACGCCGCACCACCAGTTCCCGACCACGGTCACGCTCTCCGCGTCCCGTCGCCTGCGGTTGCTCGAGCTCGCACGCCGCCATCGCTTCGCGATCCTGGAGGAGGACAGCGATCACGAATTCCACTACGACGGCCGCCCGGTCCTTCCCCTCGCCTCCTCCGATCGTGACGGCATCGTCGCTTACGTGGGCACCTTCTCCAAGGTGCTGGCGCCGGCCCTGCGGATCGGTTTCGTCGTGGCACCGCGACCGCTGCTCGAAAGGCTCGCCGCCCACCGACTCCACTTCGACGTGCAGGGGGATCGTGTCCTCGAGCACGCGCTCGCCGAGCTCATCGAGCGGGGTGACGTCCAGCGCCACGTGCGGCGCGTGCGCCGCGAGTACGCGGCGCGGCGCGAAGTTCTGGTCTCCGCGCTGCGCCGTCACCTCGGCGACGCTCTGGCCTGCGAGATGCCGGCCGGCGGCATAGGACTCTGGGCTCGCGTCGCGGACGGACTCGACATCGAGGCCTGGGCTGCGCGCGCGAGCGAAAGAGGCGCGGTGATCGCCACCGCGAGGAGCTTCGCTGTCGACCGCCGACCACGCCCGTTCGCGCGCCTGGGCTTCGCCGCCCTCGACCGCGCGGAGCTCGAAGAGGGAGTGCGTCGGCTCGCCGCGGCGCGGAGAGGATGAGCCACTGGACTAGTTGAATTTCTCAAAGTGGATCTTTTCAAACCATCCAGATGGCCCCCAGAATCGAGGCCATGTCCGATGCCGACGCGAGCCGCGTTCTTGACCTCGCCGACGAGGCGCCCGCGCTCGCCGAGGGCGGGCGGACCGATGCCGCGAGAGGATCGCGACCGGGGAGCTCTCGGGACGTCGCTGCGCTCCTGATGCGCCTCGCGCTCGGCGTGGTGATCTTTCCGCACGGTGCCAGGAAGATGCTCGGCTGGTTCGGCGGCGCCGGACTCCAGGACACGCTCACGAGCTTCCAGGAGCAGCTGGGGATTCCAGTGGCGGTGGCGATGCTGGTGGTTCTCGCCGAATTCTGCGGCGCTCTCGGCGTCGTACTCGGCCTGCTGACGCGCTGGGCGGCGTTCGGCATCGGTGCCGTGATGGCGGGGGCGATCGTCTTGCGGCACGCGCGCTTCGGGTTCTTCATGAACTGGCGCGGAACGCAGGAGGGCGAGGGCTTCGAGTACCACCTCCTGGTCCTCGGCCTGGCGCTGGGGCTCGCGGTGGGTGGGGGAGGAGCCTGGTCGCTGGACGCGCCGCTCTCCCGCTGGCGTGGCCGACGCTCGGTCAGGCGCGCCCGGTGAGCTCGACGGTCGAGATCGGCTCCGCGGTCACATCTGACCTCGCAACCGGGCCGCGGCGAATCGTCCTGGCGCTCTCCGGCAGCCTGCGACGCGGCTCCTACAACTCTGGACTTCTCGCGGCGGCCGCCGAGCTCGCTCCGCGCGGTGTGACGGTCGAGGTCGAGCGCAACCTCGCGGAGATTCCGATGTTCGTCGAAGACCTCGAGCAGTCACCGGATGGGGACCCCGCATCGGTGCGCGGCTTGCGGCGGCGGCTCGCAACCGCGGACGGCCTTCTGATCGCCACTCCCGAGTACAACCATTCGTTTCCCGGGGTGCTGAAGAACGCCATCGATTGGCTCTCCCGGCCGGCTCCCGACGAGCTCCTGGCGGGCAAGCCGGTGGCGGTCCTCGGCGCCTCGGCGGGAGCGTGGGGCACGCGGCTGGCGCAGGCGGCGCTGCGACAGGTTCTCTTCGCCACCGAAGCGTTGGTCTTGCCGAGCCCCACCCTCTTCGTGCGCGACGCCGGCCTGCGATTCGACGACCAGGGTCGCCTCACCGACGCGGCGATCCGCGAGCGACTGGGGGCCTTCGTCCGCGCCTTCTCCGACTGGATGGATCGCGTGGTGCCGCGACCCCGGCACGAGGGAGCCGCTCGTTCTCGAAGCTGAGGAGCTCCTCGGTTTTCTCGCCACGGCCAGCGTGCTCGTCCTGATGCCGGGTCCGAACACCGTGCTCATCCTCGCGCACAGCATCGGAGGCGGGCGACGAGCGGGGCTCGCGACGGTGGCGGGCGTGGAGCTCGGCACCTTGGCGCACACCGCCGCGGCTGCGCTCGGCCTGTCGGCCCTGCTCTCGCGCTCGGCGCTCGCTTTCGAGGTCGTGAGGCTGGTCGGAGCGTCGGTGCTCGTCATTCTGGGCGCGCTCGAGCTGCTGCGAGAAGGCGAGCCGACCTCCGCTGCGGCGCCGGTGCTGAGCGTCCGCCGTGCCTTCGTGCGGGCGTTGGTCGGTAACTTGCTGAACCCCAAGGTGGCGATCTTCTTCCTCGCTTTCTTGCCGCAGTGGGTCGACCCGGCGCACGGTACCATGGTGGCGCAAGTCCTGGTGCTGGGAGCGATCGTCTCCGCGATCGGCTGGCTCTCGGGATCGATGTTGGCGCTGACGGCCGGCGCGTTCGCGGCGGAGCTCGGGCGGCGCGATCGGTTCCAGCGCTGGCGGCGCCGGGTCGGCGGCTTCGCCCTGACGGGGCTCGGACTCTGGATGGCGATGGCACACGAGGACTGAGCCTGGTGGTCCATGCGAACTCCCGCGGAGCGGCGCTTGACAAGACACTTCGATCAATATATAACGTGCAAGTTATTAAACCCATGAGTTATCGAAACATGACCACCGAGCAGCTCGACGCCACCTTCGCGGCCCTCGCCGACCCCACCCGGCGGGCGATCCTCGCCCGGCTCGCGTCGGGCGAAGCGTCGGTGGCGGAGCTCGCCGAGCCGTTCGAGATGAGCCAACCGGCGATCTCGAAGCACCTCAAGGTGCTCGAGCGCGCCGGGCTCGTCTCCTGCGCTCGCGACGCGCAGCGGCGGCCGCGTCGGCTCGAAGTCCGACCCCTCGCCGAGGCTTCCGCGTGGCTCGAGCGCTATCGCGAGTTCTGGGAGGCACGCTTCCAACGCCTCGACTCCCTGCTCGACGAGCTGCAGCGGGGGGCGAAGCCACGGTCACGCAGCAAGCGCGGAGGAGCTCCACGATGAGGCACGCCGAATCCGTGATCGTCGGTGCGCAAGGCGAGCGCGAGCTGTTGATGACGCGCGCCTTCGACGCCCCGCGTAAGCTCGTCTTCGACGCATTCACCAAGCCCGAGCTGGTCCAGCGCTGGTTGCTCGGGCCCGAGGGTTGGACGATGCCGGTCTGCGAGATCGACCTCCGGGTCGGCGGTCGCTACCGCTTCGTCTGGCGGAGAGAGCGCGACGGGTCGGAGATGGGGATGAGCGGGGTCTACCGCGAGATCGTGGCGCCGGAGCGCATCGTCTCGACGGAGAGGTTCGACGAGCCGTGGTACCCGGGTGAGGCGGTCGGCACGCTCGTGTTCGTCGAGCAGGACGGCCGGACCACGGTCACGCAGACGATGCTCTACGAGTCGCGCGCGGCGCGCGACAGTGTGCTCGCGTCGCCGATGGAACAGGGCGTCGAGGCGAGCTACATCCGCCTGGACGAGATCCTGGCCACGACTGGCCGACACCCGTCACCTGGAGGCTACGAGGAGCGTCCGATGAAGCGCATCACGCCTTTCTTGTGGTTCGACGGCAACGCCGAGGAGGCGATGAACTTCTACGTCTCCGTCTTCGAGAACTCGCTCGTGGTGAGAGTCCATCGCCGCGGGGGAGGTGACGGGGCCTCGAAGGGCGCGGTGACGAGCGTGGAGTTCCAGCTCGAGGGGCAGGAGTTCCTCGCCCTGAACGGCGGCCCGCACTTCAAGTTCTCGCCCGCGATCTCGCTCTTCGTGAGCTGCGAGACGCAGGCCGAGGTCGACGAGCTGTGGGAGAAGCTCTCCGCCGGCGGCGAGAGACAGCGCTGCGGGTGGCTGCGCGACCGCTACGGGCTGTCCTGGCAGATCATCCCCTCGGTGCTGGGCAAGCTGCTGCACGACGAGGACCCGGTGAAGGCGCAGCGGGTCATGGCGGCGATGCTGCAGATGGAGAAGCTCGACATCGGCGCACTCGAGCGCGCGTATGCCTCGGCGGAAGGCTGACCCGGCCCCCGGCCGGCCCGGACGCGGCGGGCGTGCCGGCAAGCCGGCGGCGCCGTCCGACGAGAGGGCCCGGGCGGCGCTCGCGGCGCTCGAGCGGATGAGCACCCGGCGCGACCGCGACAACCTGAAACGCTTCGGCATCGACGCCGTTCGGGCGTTCGGCGTGTCGATGGCCAACGTCCAAGCGCTGGCCAAGCGCCTCGGCCGCGATCACGCGCTCGCCGCCGCCCTCTGGGACACCGGCTGGTACGAGGCCCGATTGCTGACTTCGTTCGTCGACGAGCCGGAGCGCGTGACGCGCGCTCAGATGGACCGTTGGAGCCGCGACTTCGACAATTGGGGCATCTGCGACACGCTCTGCTTCTGCCTCTTCGACCGCACGCCGCACGCGTGGGACAAGGCGCGCCAGTGGGCGAGCTCGCCTCGTGAGTTCGTCAAACGGGCGGCGTTCGCTCTCATGGCGTCGCTCGCCGGACACGACAAGACCGCCGCGGACGGCCGCTTCCTGTCGTTTCTGCCGCTCATCGAGGCGGGCGCCGGTGACGAGCGCGACCTGGTCCAGAAGGGCGTGAGCTGGGCGCTGCGCCGCATTGGGCGGCGCAGCTCGGCGCTGAACGTCGCCGCACTCGGCACCGCCGGGCGCATCGCGGCGTCGAAGGAGCCGGCGGGCCGCTGGGTGGGCAGGGACGCGCTCCGGGAGCTGTCGAGCCCCAAGGTGCGGGCAGCGCTCGCCCGCGCGGCGCGCTGAACTTGGTTCTCGATTCGGGCGCCGGCCATCACGCCTCGACTCCTGGAGGACTTCGGATCATGGAACCGACCACAGTTACGCTTGGCCCCCGTCGAACGGGACGCAGCGCCGGCGCGGTGCTCCTGGGATTCGCTGCCGTCGTCGCGCTCTCGCTCGGCACCGACCAGCTCTTGCACGTGCTCGAGGTCTATCCGCCCTGGGGCCAGCCGATGCACGATCCGGGCTTGAACCTCTTGGCGCTCTCCTACCGGATCGTCTACGCCATCTTCGGCAGCTTTCTCGCCGCACGTTTCGCGCCCCGGCGTCCGATGCTGCACGCCATGGTCCTGGGATTCGTCGGGCTCGTCGTGAGCTCGGCCGGCGCGGTCGCCGCCATCTCCATGGCGGACCTCGGCCCGAGCTGGTATCCGATCGCTCTCGTGCTCACCGCTCTGCCCTGCGCCTGGGCCGGGGGGAGGCTCCACGAGGCCTGGCGCTCCGACGCCTAGGGCGGACGGTCGCTCCTCAGCGCGCAGGCTGATCGTGGCGATCGAGCCGCGCGCCCAGGTGTCGACGCACGTCCGGCCACTCACTCGCCAGGACGCTGTAGATCACCGAGTCACGGACGGAGCCGTCGCGCCGGCGGTGGTGGTGGCGGATCACGCCGTCCTTCTTCGCGCCAAGGCGCTCGATGGCGCGCTGCGATGCGAAGTTGAAGCTGTCCGTCCGCAGGCCGACGACTTGGCAGCCGAGGTCCTCGAAGGCGTGGCGGAAGAGCAGGAGCTTGCACGCGGTGTTGACGTGGGTGCGTTGCCAGGCGCGCGCGTACCACGTGTAGCCGATCTCGACGCGATCGAGCTCGGCGACCACGTCGTGGTACCGGGTGCTGCCGACGATGGCTCCGCTCGCCAGCTCGCGCACCGCCCACGGCAGCATGTGCCCGGCTTCCAGGCCGGCGAGGGCGGCGGCGATGTAGTCGTCGATCGCGGCGGGGTCGGGTACAGCGGTGTACCAGAGCTCCCAGAGTCGGCCATCCAGCGTCGCCTCGCGCAGCCCATCCCGGTGTTCGGGACCCAGCGGTTCGAGGCGAACGCCGTCGCCCTCCAACCTTCGCGGCCCGAGGTGGATCACGGCTCGCCGCAGCGGCCGCGCCGGATGCTCGCTTCCATGGTCGGACTGTATCGAGAGCGGCGGGGGTCCGCGAGGTGGGCATCGTGAAGTCTTCCGCCGGCGGCGAGCGCGGCGAGGCTGTGCAACGAGCCGGCGGCGGCGCGCGACACCCGGCTATCATGCGAACCGCCCGACGATGGCCGACCTGCGAAATGCCTGGCCGACCTTGCGCGAAGCCGGCTGGCGAACCTTCCTCGCCAAGGCGCTCGACGCCACCGTCTACTCGCGCCTGATTCTCTACACGCGGCCGGTGGGTGATGCTCCGGCGCCCGCGCTGCCGCCGTCGGTGAGCGCCGGATGGGTGGCGTCCGAGCGCGTCGCGGCGCTCGAGCGCGACCGGCCCGGCATCACGGCAGCGGCGAGGGAGCGCGCGACGCGCGGCGACCGCTGCTTCGCGATCGAGCTCGACGGCGAGTTGCGCAACGTGCGCTGGATCGCCGTCGGGCGGGCGTGGATCGACCACCTCTCACTCGAGCTGCCGCTCGGCCCGCACGGCGCCTACCACTACGACCTCTGGACGCACCCGGAGGCGCGCCGGCGCGGTCTCTCCGCGCTCGGCGACCGGGCGCTGCTGGCCGAGCTCGCGCGCGCGGGCGTGACGGGCGTGACGCGCGCCATCGCGCCGTGGAACGCCGCCGGCATCGGCTCGGCGCGCGCCGCCGGCTTCCGCGAGGCGGGATCGGCGTGGCGCGTCGGCCTCGGCGCGCTCGCCTGGCGCGGCGTCCGCCGACGTCCGCTTACTTGACTAAGTCAAATAAAAGCAGTAATCTGGCAACCTTCTGAGTGAGAAGGGAGCCAGCATGCCGGAGATCGAGCTCCAGCAGCGCGTCGCGGCGGTACGGCGCTTCAATCGCCTCTACACCCGCCAGATCGGGCTCTTGGAGGAGAGGCTCCTGCGCACTCCCCACTCCCTCGGCGAGGCGCGTGTCCTCTACGAGCTCGCGCAACGCGGGACCACGACCGCGACCGAGATCGGAAAAGAGCTCGGCCTCGACGCCGGCTATCTCAGCCGGATCCTGAGGAACCTCGGAGACCAGGGACTGGTCCGCAAGCAGCGCTCCGAGGCCGACGCGCGCCGGAGCCCGCTGTCGCTGACCTCCACCGGGCGCAAGGCGTTCGCGCGCCTCGACTCCGCTTCGCGCCGCGAGATCCAGGCCATGCTGAGCCGTTTCGAGCCCGAGGACCAGGCGCGCCTCCTCGCGGCGATGGAGACGATCGAGGCGATCCTGGGCTCCGCCGCGGGGCAGCGGGTCCCTTACCTGTTGCGCACTCATCGACCGGGCGACATGGGTTGGGTGGTCCAGAGCCATGGCGCGCTCTACGCGCGGGAATACGGCTGGGACGAGAGCTTCGAGGCGCTGGTCGCCGAGATCGTCGCCAAGTTCCTACGCGAGCTCGATCCCCGGCGGGAGCGCTGCTGGATCGCGGAGAGGGAGGGCGAGAATGTCGGCTCGGTGTTCCTGGTCCGCGAGTCGGAGGGGGTCGCGCGACTGCGGCTGCTGCTCGTCACGCCGAAGGCGCGCGGGCTCGGCATCGGCGCACGCCTGGTCGCCGAGTGCGAGCGCTTCGCAAGGGACGTGGGCTACCGCAAGATCGTCCTGTGGACGAACGGCGTCCTCGACTCCGCAGGCAAGATCTACGAGGCCTCCAGCTACCTCCTCGTCCACGAGGAGGCCCACCACAGCTTTGGCCACGACCTCGTCGGCCAGACCTGGGAGAAGGAGCTGCGGGCGACCTAGAGCGGCGCGGCCTTTCCGCGCTCGGGGTGCGCGCATCGGTCGACTGCCCGTCGACGGTTACTTCGTCTGCGTCACCGAGAAGGTGATTCCGGCGATGGTGACCGTTCCATTTCGCTTCTTGGGCTTGCCGGTGTAGGGAGCCACGGAGTAGGTCACGGTTCCGTTCCCGCTGCCGCTCGCTCCACCGACGATCGTGATCCAGGGGGCGTTGCTCGCCGCAGTCCAGGCGCAACCCCCGCCGGCGGTGACCGCGACGCCTCCGCTTCCGCCTCCCTTGGGGTACGTGGCCTTCGTCGGCGAGATGGAGTAGGTGCAAGGGGCCATGCCGCCCTGATTGACCGTGAAGGTGCGGCCCGCGATCGTCAGGGTGCCCGTGCGCGACGAGGTCGTCTGATTGGCGTCGACGCTGTATCCGGCGCTCCCGTTTCCGCTGCCGTTCGCGCCCGAGGTGACGTGGATCCACGCCGCATTCGAGACCGCGGTCCAGGCGCAACCGGTTCCGGCGGCGACGGCGACGCTGCCCGTGCCGCCGCTCGCGCCGAGGCTCCGGCTCGTCGGATCGATGTCGAACGTGCACGGCGCGACCGCCACGAGCTTGCTGATCGACCCGCCCAGATTGACCACGTAGAGCTCGCCCTGCTCGTCCTCCCCGAACGACGAGATGTTCATCGTCGTGTCGAGGAGGACGGACTGCGTCGTGCCGTCCCAGGCGAAAATCTCGCCCGTGCAGTAGTCGCCGTAGACGTACGTTCCCTCCGGCAGCGCGCCCTGCGCGCCCCGATAGACGTAGCCGCCGGTGATCGAGCAGCGGCCGCCCGAATGCGTGTAGTCGAAGATCGGGAAGAGGTAGTTCGCCGGAACGCACAGCGCCGGATCGTTGTTCGTGCAGGCCGACCCTTCGTAAACCCGCCAGCCGTAGTTGCCGCCGTTCTCGACCGGCGTGTTGACCTCTTCGAGCGCGCCCTGGCCGACGTCGGCCACCCACTGCTGCCAGGTCGTGCGATCGAAGCTGAATCGCCACGGATTGCGCCAGCCGATCGAGAAGATCTCGTCCCGGCCCGTCTCCCCGACGTACGGGTTGTCGGTGGGCGACGAGTAGACCGTTCCCGCCACCGGGTCGGGGAGATCGACGTCGAAGCGGAGGATCTTCCCGAGCAGCACGTTGACGTTCTGGGCGTTGTTCGGCGGGTCGTTGCTGGAACCGCCGTCGCCGACGCCGACGTAGAGGTAGCCGTCGAGTCCGAACGCGATCATGCCGCCGTTGTGGTTGGTGTTCGTCGGGTGCGGGATCGTCAGCAGCACGGTCTCGGCCGTGTCGGCGACGTCGGGGTCGGCCGACACCCCGTATTCGGCGAGGACGATCGCGCCGTCGGCGGCGCGGGTGTAGTAGACGAAGAACCGCCCGTTGGTGGCGTACAGTGGATGAAACGCGAGCCCGAGCAGTCCGCGCTCGCCGCCCGCGACGAGCTTGGTCCGGATGTCGAGGAAGACCGTCGGCGTGGATGCGCCCGGCTGCAGGACGCGGATGATCCCGCCGCGCTCTACGATGAAGAGCCGGTCGCTGCCGTCGCCGGCGTGGCCGACGAAGAGCGGGCTCGAGAGGCCGCTCGACACCACCGGAGTCAACTGGACTGCGGCGGAAACCGGCACCGACAGGCAGAGGAGCGCAGCGGCGACAAGACCCAGCACGGTTCGTGGGCTTCGCATCCGCTGATCTTAGTTCTTGGCGCCAGACCGCCGGGATGCACTAATTCGCTGGCCCGGGGCGGGCCGGACGCGTGGCCGGTTTGAGCAGTCCGGCACGCACGCGCCGGCCTCCGTCGGCGCGTCGGGGGCTCCTTCCGCTCGACGGCGGATCGGCGGCCGGCGCGCCATGAGGTTTGGGTGGCTCCTTCTCGCCGCCCGCGAGAAACGCATCGGCAATGGAACGGTCCCAGGAAAGCGCGCTGAGGACGGGCAGCCGCGCCTCCGCGCCTGGCGGCGGCTGTCTTGAGCCTTTCGAGTTCGGCACCGCCGAGCGAGTGCGGCACTGTCACGCCTCTGGAATCTTCGGCTCCGGCTGAACCGGTTTGCCGCGAGGAGCGACTTTGTTCAGGATCGCGCGGCAAGGCGATGGAGAGAGGAGAACATTGAGCAGCTTCCGCAAGACCGCCCGCCTCTTCGACGAGTATCTCGCCGCCGCCGCGCGGGCCGGCGACCGCAACGCCTTCGGGCGTCTCGCCGAGCGCTGGCAGCCGAAGCTCCTCGCCCACGCATGGCGTTTGATGGGCGAGGCGGAGGCGGCGCGCGACGTGGCGCAGGACGCCTGGGTCGATATTGCGCGGGGCCTTGCGCGCCTCGATGACGCGTCGCACTTTCCCGCCTGGGCCTATCGAGTCGTCTCGCGCCGGGCAGCCGACGCGATCAAGAAACGCGTTCGCGCAAGACGGCTCGGCGCTGCTTTTGCCGCGGAAACGCCACACCCGGACGATACGGCGCGGCGGATGGAGACGGCGGCGGATGCCGAGCCGCTCGCGAAAGCGATCGCCGGCCTGCCGCCGGAGCAGCGCGCGGCGGTGGCGCTGTTCTACATCGAGGATTTCAGCGTCGCGGAAACCGCCGCGGCGACGGACGTTCCGGTGGGCACCGTGAAGACCCGCCTGATGCATGCGCGGGCGAAGCTGCGTGCCGCGCTGAAAGGAGAACACCATGGATGATCTTGACCAGAAGATCGAGGCAGCCCTGAGCGCGGAAGACCGCGCCATCCTTGCGAAGTTCGGCGAGCAGGGAGTATTCGGCCAGTGGTTCGGCGTCTATGACGGCGCCGTGCGCGGCATCGCCGTCTTCGCGACGATCATCACCTTCGCGCTCTTTCTCGCCGCGGTCTATTGCGGCCGGAAGTTCCTCGGCGCGGACGAGGCGATCGACGCCGCGCGTTGGGGCGTCGGCGCTATTCTCCTGATGGTGATGGTCGGTTTCTTGAAGCTGTGGTTCTGGCTGCGCATGGAATCGAATCGCGTGCTGCGCGAGATCAAGCGGCTCGAACTGCAGATCGCCCGCGCCAATGCCCGATGAGCAGAAGCGCCAAGTTGCGATGAGGGAATTTGCGGCGCCGTCGGGACGTGGCCGCGAAGGCGTTCTGCGCCGGGCTGAAGCCGGCGCCTAACATCCCGCCGAGATTCCACGCGCACCCGGTTTCGGACGCGCCCGGATGCTCGTCCGCCCAGGTGCCGGAGCCGATCGGCGGCGTGTCGCCGACGCGGCCCTCGAGCTTGCCGAAAACGCCTCCGGCCGACATTGCCGGGCCGATGACCTGGCAGCTCGGCCCTCGGGCTCAGCCGAGCAGGGCGCGTGGGCTTCGCATCCGGTCATCCTAGACCCTGGCGCCGGCCGGCCCGGGTGGACCACTTCGCTGGCACACGGCGGAGCCGCCGCCCCTCGGCATGTCGCCGATCCCGAGGCTCGCCAGCCGAGCCTCGGAACGCCTTCGATCGTCGGGAGGGCGGCGGTCTCTCGGCGACGGCCGCCGCGCAGGACGCACGCGGCTTGTCGGAATCAGCGGAAACCCGACCGGCAGAGCTCTCGTGAGAGAGCTCCGCCGGCCGCTTCGCGGGCGTCCGCGCTGGCGCGTGCCTAGAAGTGGAAGCGCGCGCCCAACTGGATCCGGTAGGCCGAGGGCAAGCGCGCGGTCTGGGCACCGGGCACGATCGATCCCGGAGTCCCATCGTAGGAGGCGTTGGGCGTCAGCAGGTACTGCGTTCCGTCCGCCGAGAGGGCCACGTTGGCGGGGGCCACGTTGCCGGGCTCCGCGTAACCCTCGACCCGCCCCCAGTCGCTGTTGAGCAGGTTGCCCAGGTTCTCGATGTCCAGGTAGAGGTCGAAGGAGGTGCCCTCCCAGGCCCTGATCTCCTGCTGCAGCCTCAGACTGACGATGTGGACCCAGGAGGTGTGGCAGCTGTTGCGCGGCACGATCGAGCCGCGGTGACCGCTGAGACAGTCCTCGCCCGAGATGAACGTGTCCAGGTCGGCGAGGAAGGCGGCGCTCCCGGTGACTCTCGGATCGGCGACGCCGGTCGGGACGTAGAAGAGCTGCGATCCGGCGTTGTCGGCCTCGCCGCCCCAGTCGACGAAGCTGGCGCCACCGAACGTGGGGGTGTTGTTGCTCCCGAAGACGTAGCTGAAAGCCCGGCCCGAGCGGCCGGCGTAGGCCAGGGCGACCGAGGAGGTGTTCTCGCCGAAGAGCTGCTTGCTCCACTGGAGGTTGGCGGTAAACCGGTGCTCGATCTCGAAGGTCGAGTCGGCCACCCGGGGGTTGTTGAGATCGGTCTGCGGATCGAAGGCGTAGGTCTCGAGGCCGACGAAGCGGTTGTACGCCCGCAGCTCCTCGATGTCCTGCCCGGTGTAACCGACGTTCATGTCGAAACTGCCGAAGCGGTCGGAGTCGTGGAGCTTCGACAGGGCGAGGGTGTAGACCAGGCCCTTGCCCTCGCCGGTGTTGGTGACGACGAAGTCGCCGTTGCCTCCGTCCGGGATGTTGTAGATCGGACGGCCGTCGGGCGCGGTGGCCACCTGGACCCGGCGCGTCTCCACGATGTTGTACCCGTCCTTGACGTCCGAGTAGATCAGCTCGGCGCTCGCCAGCCAGTGGTCGCCGAAGTCGTAGTCCGCCCCGATGCTGTACTTCCAGGTGCTCAGGATCTCGTAGTCGGGATCGATGGCGTCGACACTGTTGCCCGGGCTGGCTGCGATGAACTGCTGGAAGTGCCGGAAGGCGGCGGTCGGATCCGGCAGCTCCGCGGCGGCGGCGGCGATCTCACCAGCGACGAAAGGTCCGAAGAAAGGCGCCAGGAACTGGAGGAACGTCCGGGTGATGCCGTTTCCGGAGTAGCTGTTGGAGAGGATGATCAACGGCGTGCCACCGCCGAAGAGACCGGCGCCGCCGTGGACCGTGAGCCGGTCGCTCGCCGCCCAGTTGAATCCGAGGCGCGGCAGGAGAAGGTTCTTACCGTCGAGGTTCTCCGTGTTCGAGAACCCGTTCCGCGCCAGGAAGAACGGATTGGCCACGACTTCGTCGTCGTTCTGGTAGGTGTCGTAGCGCAGGCCGAGCTTCAGGGTGACGTCCTCGCCGACCGTCCACTCGTCCTGGGCGTAGAAGCTGTTCACGGCCAGGCTGAAGTCGGCCACGGCGTCCTCGGCGACGCCGGTGTTCGAATTGCCGTAGAGGACGAAGGCGACGTTGCGGTTCTCGAGATCGTCGAGCGAGGAGAAGTTGTAGTTGCCCTTCGAGCCGGGCAGGAACTTGTTCAGAACGGTGTATTCCTCCTGCTCGAATCCGGCGGTGAGGAGGTGATTGCCGAGCTGGTAGTCGCCGCGGATCCGGATCAGGTCCGACTCGTTGTCGAGCTCGTTGGCGTGGCGGAACTTGTCTCCGCCCGCGAAGATCGACCCGCCCGAAGGCAGGAAGATCGCGAAATCCGGAGTGGTGCTGTCGACGCTGATGTCCCGTCTCCGGACTTCCTTCGAGCCGAGCCGAATCTCGGTCGAGAAGTTGTTCGTCCAGCTCGAGAAGAGCTGCAGCGAGTAGGCGGTCAGCCGCTCGTTGATGTTGTAGCGGTTCGACTGCAGGACGGCGACTTCGGGGAAGTCGTCGAAGAGAACGTCGCCTTCGGCCAGCTGGTAGCTGCCCACCAGGCGGTGGCTGTCCTCGATGTTCCAGGAGAGCTTGGCGAGGATCTTCTCGTCCTGGTCGTCGTCGCTCTCGTCGAAGCGGCCCGGGTCGAATCCGTATTCGGTCTGGAAGATGCTGCGCGCCCGGTCGAGGTCGGCCTGCGTGACGCCGGCGATGTTGTCGAGGGCCTGGGCGTTCGACGGCCGCGTGGTGTCGAACTTCTCGTAGTTGGCGAAGAAGAACAACTTGTCCTGGATCACCGGGCCGCCGAGGGTCGCGCCGTAGGACTGCTCCTCGAAGGCGCCCAGGCCGAGGTCGTCGCCTTTCGACTTGTTGGCCGTCAGACTGTCGTCGGTGGTGACGGCGAAGACGCCGCCCATGAATTCGTTCCCGCCGGACTTGGTGACGATGTTGATGTTGCCGCCGACGAAATTGCCGTAGGAGACGTCGTACGGGGCGATGTTGACGTTCAGCGCCTCCACGGCATCGATCGAGATCGGCGTCCTCTGCGTCGCCGAGGCGTTCATGTGGAGGCCGAAGTTGTCGTTCTGCGCCACGCCGTCGACGGTGACGTTGTTGAAGCGGAAGTTCTGTCCGGCCATCGAGACCGCGGGTCCGCGGTCGACGGAGGGGTCGACGACGATCGTCGGCTCGGTGGCGAGCGTGCTGACGAAGTCCCTGGCGATCGAGGGGATGGCCTCGATCGTCGCGGTCGTGAAGTCGCGCCCGACGCCGATCACGAGGTCGCTCACCCTCTCCGCGGTGACCGAGATCTCCTCGCGCGTCACGAGCCGGGCCGTGAGCTGGACGACCTTGGTTTCGTCGAGCTCGAGCGTGACGTTCTCGACCTTGTCGGCCGCGTAGTCGCCGCCCGGCGCGAGGCCGATCTCGTACGGACCGCCGATCAGGAAACCGCGGGCCGTGGCGACGCCCTGGTCGTTGGTGTCGAACTCCTGGGACTGCGCGGTCGGCAAGTGGGTGATCCTGACCGCCTGCCCGCCGATCGCGGCGCCCGCCTCGTCGGTCACCTCGACGCGGATCGAAGCGGTCGTCTGTTGGGCGTGCGCCGTGGCGCACGGCAAGAGCACGCCCAGGGCGAACACGATCGACAGATATCGGTGCAGGATCAGACGCGCCATCCTCTTCATACCGGCCTCCCCTGAAAGTGAGCCGACGGTTGAAAGCAAGTTACGGTGATCGTGTGGGAGATTTGGATTCTTCGCAAGGGGTGCGTCGCCTGGGCGCCCGGGTCGCTCCGCAGGCTCCGGGTGGCCCTGGGCGGCTGGCGGGGGGCCGTTCCCGGCGTCCGGACTCCCTCCTCTCGTGGAGCCGAACTGGCCCAGCAGCCGGGTCTCCCGCGAGCGATCCGCGCCTTCGTGAGCCTGGCATCGGCGCAGTGACGCCCGCAGGCACGAGCCGCGGCGCCGTGCGTCGTCGAACGCTCCGCTTCGCTGCCTGCCTCGGGCAGCGGCCGTCATCCCTCTCGCGGCGTCAGCCAGAGCACCGCGTACGGCTCGAGCTCCAGCTCGAGGCAGGCAGCGCTGACCTCGAAACTCCGGTTCGAGAGCAGATCCTCCCACACCGTCGACTCGGGGCCGAGCCAGTCCCCGGAGCTGTGGAGGGTCTGCCCGCGGTCTGTGACATTGGTGACGGCGAGCACGCGGCGACCGTCCGCGGGAAGGCGGAGCAGTGCGAAGACGTGCGGGTTGCCCGCGATCACTCGCTGGCCCGCATTGGGGTGGAACGCGGGAGTGGCGATCCGGGCGCGGATCAGCTCTCCGAAGCGTCTCGCGACCTTGGCGACCCAGGTCTCGCCATCCTCCAGCAACGCGTCCAGGGACGGCAGCAGGATGGTGTCGCGGTTGATCGCGCGCGCACCTTCTCCCGCCTTCACCGCTTCGATGTCGTTCTTCGAGCCGAACAGGCTGGGCAGGTAGATGCCGGGCACGCCGCGAAGCGCGAGTGCGATCGAGCGCGAGGCCACGAAGCGCGCGACCTGCAGCGACTCGTCGTCGCCGGAGCCTTCGCGGTTCAGGGCGCTGTACCAGGTCACGTTGAGCTCGTAGGGCGTCTGTCCGCCCATGCCGTCGCTGCGATAGGAGACGAGCCCGCCGCGCTCCTCGACACGTCGAGCCATCGCGTCGATCTCGGCCTCATTCAGCAGTCCCTGCGCCCCCAAGAGGCCGATCCCGTCGTGCGAGTCGAGAAAGTTGAAGAACGCGGTCGCCGGAGTTGGGGTCGCGAGCTGGGAAGCCCACTCGGCGAGACGACTGCAGTCGCCGGTGAGAAAGGTATGCAGCGTGAGCGGCGGGAGCGCGAAGTTGTACACCATCTGCGCCTCGTTCCAACCGTCGCCGAAGTAGTCGACGTTGTCCTCGTGGGCAGCGTTGGTCTCCGAGATGAGCGCGACTCGCGGCGCCACGACGTCGAGGACGCCGCGGAAGAGCTGAACCAGCGCATGGGTCTGTTCGAGGTGCGCGCAGCGCGTGCCGAGCTCGCGCCAGATGTAAGTCACGGCATCGAGACGCAGGATGTCGGCGCCGCGTCGAACGTAGGTCAGAAGGACCTCGACGACTCGCAGCAGCACTTCTGGATTGCGGAAGTCGAGATCGACCTGGTCGGGGCCGAAAGTGGTCCAGACCCACTTGACGCCGTACATCGTCCGGAACGGCGTGAGCAGATCCGTGGTGCGCGGGCGCAAGATCAGCCGGAGCTGGTCCGGAGTCAGCTCCTCGCCGGTGGAGAAGTTGACGAAGAAGCTCTCGTAGCCGGGACGACAGTTGAGGAAGCGCTGGAACCAGCGGCTCTTCGACGAGACGTGGTTGAAGACGCCGTCGAACATCAGGCGGAAGCCGTCGTTGAGATGCTCGATGTCTTCCCAGCTGCCCAGCCGCGGATCGACCTCCTGGAAGTCGACGACCGCGAAACCGCGATCGGAGGAGAAGGGGAAGAAAGGCAAGAGGTGAATCGTGTTGAAGGCGCCGGGCAGCAGTCGCGAAACGAACTCGGAGAGGGCCTCGAGCGGCCGTTTCCCTGGGCTGGCGACGAGGTCGCCGTAGGTGATCAGGACGACATCGCGCTCGCCGAAACGGTCCGCCGGGTCGAATCGCCGTTCGGCCTCGATCATCTCGGGCGTCTTGTGAGCGAAATACGAGCGCATGAGCCTGAGCAGCTCGGGGTAGCAGCCCGCGGCGCCATCCGGTCCGTAGAGCCGCGTGAGGATGTCGAGCAGGCGCTGACGTTGCTGCGAGGTCGGATCGAGAAGCGGCCGTGTGTAGTCCGGCGCCGGCAGATGCCGATGTTTCTCGAACCGAGCCCGAGGGATCGAACCCGAGTCGCCGTGCTCCATCATCGCCTCACCGAGGTCCCTTTGCGACCGCCTTGAGAAGCATGGGCCCGGCTTCCTTCACGCCAGCCCAGACGCGCGCCCAGTTCGGTACCAGCGGCGGGCCCGCAGGGTCCGACTGGAATTCGGCGATCGCGGTACGCAGCGCTCGACCGAAGGTCTGGAGCGCGATCTCTTCGTCGTGCCGATCGAACAAGAGTCCGTTGATCGAGGACACGGCGTAGCTGTCCGCGACGGCGTCCTCGGCTTCCCTCTGGTAGGCGGCCACCAGGCTGTTGAGCAGCCCGCCGGAGAGCACCACACCGGCGGCCGCCAGCGTCCGCATGAGGTGGGTGCCGATGTCACGGGCCATCCGATGCAGGCCGGCGTCGGCGTCGTCGGCCGACAGATCCTGGTGCTTGTGGTCGTAGCGCTCGGCGATCTCGACCTGGCACATCCGCACCGGGGCGCGATGGCGCAGAGCCTCGAAGAGCGAGACGATCTCGAGACCCCAGTCCGACGGTAGGCGCATGCGGGAAGCGAGGTCGCGCTGGACCGCGAACTCCCCGGACAGCGGATACCGGAACGACGCCATGTAGCGGATGTAGGGATCGGCGCCGATCAGGCGACGAAAGGCGGAGAGCAGCGGCGTCACGTAGAGCCGCGTGACGCGGCCGTGGAGCCGGTCGGAGAAACGCGCGTAGTAGGCCTTGACGAAGTCGAAGTCGACGATCGGGTCGAGGGCGGGGAGCACCATTCGTGCCAGCATCTCGCGGCGGAAGTTGACGATGTCGGCGTCGAAGAAGACGAAGTAGTCAGCGCGCTCTTCGGCGAGCAGTAGGCCCATCGCGAGCCAGCAGGCGCGCCCCTTCCCGGAGCTGCCGACGTCGAGCCCAGCGCGTTCCATCTCGGCCAGGAACCCACGAACGGCGTCCGATTCGCTCCACAGGATGACTTTTCGGCCGGGGTAGCGCGCGAAGTAGCTCTGGCAATGCTCGTAGTCTTCGCGGGTGGCCCGATTCAGCGACAGCACGAGCGTTTCGAGGTAGTCGACCTCGCACAGCTCGTCGAGGATCGTTTTCAAGGCCGGTCGGTCCATCTCCGAGGGGACCAGCGGAATGACCAGCGCCACCGGGAACTTGGGGATCAGCTCGCGGATCGCGGCCTCGAGCTCTTCGATCGGTCGCTCGCGCAGTCGCGGCAGCGTGGTGACCTCGCCGGATTGATGAAAGTCGCTCATGGGACCTCCTCGGGCCGATGGACGTACGCGGCGGCGGTCGCCAGCGCGATTCTCACAGCGCCCACAGGACGGTGAGCATGACGACGAAGGCACCGCCGAGCCAGAGCGCTTCGCCGCGACTCGCCTCGGGCCGCGGCAGCCACGGCAGCCGGCGCCCGAGAATCAGACCGACCGCTACCGTCGCCAGCCATCCGGCGGGATTCCACCAGAGCCATGAGAGCCAAGGCGCACCGAGCGCAAGTGCCAGATTCGAGAACAGTCCCGCGACGAGGCTGGCGATCGCGACCCTGCCGGTGACGCGCGGAGCGAAGATTCCGAGCGAGAAGACGCCCAGCAGGGGACCGGCGAAGGCCGAGCCGATGAGGTTGACGAGCTCCAGGACGGCCGTCCCGCTGCGCGCGAAGATCAGGCCCGAGCCGACCGCGAACAGACCCCAGGCGAGCGACGTCACGCGCCCGGTCCAAGCGCTCTGGGATCCCGCCGAGCGGCCGAAGACGTCTTCGAGCGTCACCGCGGCGAGCGAGTTGAGCGCCGAATCGATCGAGGACATCGCCGCGGCCAGGATGCCGGCGACGAGCAGCCCGCGTAGGCCGGCAGGAAGATAGCTGGTGATGAAGGTCGGAACGAGGCTGTCGGCCGGGCGTCCGGCGAGGTTGGCGGCGAACGCGGGGTCCGAGCCGAGCAGTCCCGCGAGCAGGAGGCCGAAGAGGCAGTAGGTCAGCACCATCGGGAACCGCAACAGACCGCAGAGCAACAGCGCTCGACGGGCGGCCGCGTCGTCTCTCGCGGTGAGCAGCCGCTGCGCCTGGCTCTGATCGCAGCCGTAATAGGCGAGATAGAGGAAGAGACCGCCGAGCAGCATCGGGCCGAGCGTGAACGACTCGGCGTGCGCGCCAAACTCGGGCACGATCGCCTGGACGCGGTCCGCCGGGATCGCGGCGATGACACCCGGCCGCGACAGCAGGTAGAGCGCGGACGCGAGCGTCCCCAGCCAGAGCAGTCCGAGCTGGAGCACGTCGCTCCAGATGTCGGCGACGATGCCTCCCATGCTGGTGTAGGCGACGCTCAACAGGCCCACCGCGAGCAGCGCGCCGGTGGTCCCGAGGCCGGTGGCCGCCGAGACGACGAGCGACGAGGCGTAGAGGATCACGCCGAGGGACAGGCCGCGCGAGAGGAGGAAAGCGCCGGCGAGCGCCTGCCGCGTGCCGCGCCCGAAGCGCCGCTCGGCATAGGCGTAGATCGAGGAACCGGGCACGGAGCGCAGCACCGGCAGCAGATAGGCGATGAGCAGCAGCATGGCGAGCGGTAGCGCCAGCTCGTACTGCAACCAGCGCAGGCCGCCGCCCTGGCGCAAGGCGACGAAGGCGGGTGCGCCCACCAGACTGATCGCGCTCGCCTGATTGGCCAGGATCGACGCGCCCAGCGGCAGGCCGGCCATGGCGCGGCCGGCGAGAAAGTAATCGGTGCCCGTGCGCTGCCGGCGCGCGATCGCCCACGACATCCCGACGACGCCGGCGAGATAGGCGACGACGATCGCATAGTCGACGAGCGAGATCGTGCTCGTCATCGCTCAATCGGCCTCCGGAGAGACGGCCGGCAGTCTCCGCCCTGCGAGGACCGCCAGAACCGCGAGGTTCCATCCGACCGGACCGGGCGCGGGTGCCCTCTCCGCTCCCGGCAGCGCCCGTACGAGCTCACGGTCGAGCCGCCCATCGCGACGCGGGACGACGATGGGGCGATTCACGACGCGCAGGAGCGGGAGGTCGTTCAGCGCGTCGCCCAGCCCGATGGTCTCGAGCTGCCGGCCTTCGCTCTCGAGCACCGAGAGGAGGAGGCGAAAGGCGCGTCCCTTGTCGGTATCTCCCGTGAGGTGAAAGAAGCGCCCGCCTCGTGTCACGCGCAGCCCGCGCCGCGCCGCGGCCGCGGCCAGCGCCGCTGCGGCGCCCTCGTCTTCGAGCAGGAACGGCTCGTCGTAGGAGCGCTCGAGCGCCCTGCCGGCGGCCTCGATCGTCAGGTTCGTCAGGCGCGCTACGGCCTCTGGCGTGCGCGGGGAGAATCCGCTCACGGCCGCCCCGACCTCGCGGCCGATCTCGGCGAGACTCCGGATCAGCAGGGCGCGATCGCTCCCGATCACGATCGGATCGTAGCCTCCGTCGGCGCGCGGAAGAAGCACGGCACCGCCGTTCTCGACGATGAGCGGCGAATCCAGACCGAGCTCGCGGGCCAGTGGCTCCATCTCGGCCCGTGTCTTGCTGCTGACAAGGATGACTGGAATACGACTCTTCTTGAGCAAGGCGATGCCAGGGAGCGCCTCTATCGGCTGCGGAAGACATGCGAGAGCGGGATCGTCACGGCGGAGCTGGCCGATCGGGAGGACGCGCTCGAGAACGCGCTGCTCGCCTCGCGCGTCGAGT
>Ga0209640_10001271_pt1 | contig 21163 bp, 23 predicted proteins | sample RifCSP10_1_FD_184018 | JGI IMG/M metagenome (GOLD analysis project Ga0209640, IMG submission 184018) | Soil microbial communities from Rifle, Colorado - Rifle CSP2_sed 10_1 (SPAdes) (version 2) | ecosystem: Environmental > Terrestrial > Deep subsurface > Rock core/Sediment | place: Rifle...
GCCGGTGCGGACGCCGAGAGGATCGCGCAGGTCTGGAGCTACGAGACGAGCGATCTCTTCAGCGACGCCGACCGGGCGGCCCTGCGACTCGCGCACCACGCAGCGCTCGTCCCGAACCAGGCGACGGACGAGGACTTCGTGGAGCTCCGGTGCCACTTCGACGACGGCGAGATCGTGGAGATCATGGCCATCATCGCGCTCTTCGGGTTCCTCAACCGCTGGAACGACACCCTGGCGACTGACCTCGAACCGCGCCCGGTCGCGCTCGCAAACGATGTGATCGGTAAGGCCGGCTGGGAACCCGGCAAGCATCGCACGTCCGCCGACGGTCCCTGAGCGAGTGATAGGCGAGGCAGCAGCCTCCGCGAGCATGCGCTCGCGGAGGCTACGCCCTTCAGCGGCTCACTCTAGGTCTCGCCGCCTTCCTCCTCCGCCCCGTCAGGGCAGCAGCGGTATTCCTGCGACTTCTCGAGCAGCTCGATCTGACGCTCGAGCAGCTTCAGCTCGAGCTCGATCTTCTTCTTCAGCTCGGGCTCGCACACGTTGCACTCGTCGAGGCAGCCCTTCACGACCACGCCCGGCGTCGGGAGCAGCACCTCGCGCTCCCAGCCGTAGCGCTTCTTCGCCTCCTCGGTGACCTCGCCCGCCTGGTCGAGCAGGCCCGCTTCGACGAGCTCCTTGTCGACCTCCGCCAGCACCTTCTGCCGCGTGTCCGCCGGCAGCGGCTCGACGATGACCGCCGACGCAACGAGCGCCCGGGCCGCGAGGCCCGCGGTGGCGAAGCCACGCTCCTGCTCGAGCACGCTCGTCCGGGCACGCCGCTCGGCGTCGAGCCGGGTCGCGGCCGTGGCGACGACCGCATTCGGAACGACCGAGACCCCGCCGGTCGGGAGCGGCGGCTTCGGCCGGACTCCCGTCGGAGCGGCGGGGTCGAGCACGCGCCGGTCGATGCCGACGAGCTCGAAGCGCACCGACTGGCACTTCATCAGCTTGTAGAAGTAGAAGGCGAGCGCGTGACAGTGGTTCGGGTTCGAGAAGACCCTCGAAGACGACTCGAAACTGTCACTCGACTCGGTCTCTGTATGCGTCCTGCTTTCGACCTCCCCCACCGACGTCGAGCTCGCCGACCGGACCCCGGCCTCGACGTGACGGCTCGACGACTCCGCGTGCCGGCTCAGCTCACGCGCGAGCTCACCTGTCGACTCGGAGTCGTAGCCGCTCGCGCTCACCGAGCCTCCGATCTCGACGATCCCGAAGAGATCGACGCCGAGGCTCCCGCCGCCGCTGACCGACGACGACTCGAACGTGGAGCGGGTGTTGACGTTCTCGACCACGTCGAGCGAGCTCATCGCGCTCGCCATGCCGGTCATGAAGAACGACTCCACCGAGGACGTCTGATGTCGGTAGGCGAGGTTCGTCTCGCTGTCGTACGTGAACCTCGTGTGCCGGTCGCTCGTGAACAGGCGTACCTGCTCGCCCGGGAGCAGGGTTGTCGAATAGACGATGTCCCCGAGCGACAGCCCCTTCGGGCAGCGGACGAGGCGGAACCGGAGCGTGACCTCGACGCGCGCCTGGGCGGCGAGCCGGCCGCCCGGCCGGAACGGCAGCCGGTACCGGATGTCGAGCGTCTCGCACTGGTCGCACTCCACGAGCGGCGGACAGCACTCGAGCTCGGCGAGGGTTCCGCCCCCACCGTGTTCGTGAAACATAGGACCTCTCCCTCCTTGCGATGGTCCCCGGCGCCACAGCAACCGACCGCAGGTGGGCTCGAATCGAGGGTACTCCTACCTGTCGCGGGCCACAACACGCGGACGAGGGATGAGCGGAGTGACCCGAGGGTTAGCGGGCGCGCAGCGTGCCCAGGCGCTCCGCCGGCTCGCGGCGCGGCTCGGACTCCTCGACGGCCGCAGGCGTCCACGAGTGCGTGCGGCCGTCGCCGTGACGCACGAAGACCACCGCAGAGGCAAGAGCGACGGCGAGCATCAGCACGGGCCGGTGGCCGTACATGGCCAGCGTCATCGAGACGACGAGGCAGCCGAACGTGACCGCGCCGAACTTCACGGGCGCGCCCCGCCCAGGTGTGCGTGGTATTCGCGACGTTGCTGCGTCGCCGCGATGCGCTCGCTCGAACCCAGTCTCCCCATGCTTTCCCCTCGAAAAGCCGTACTACCCCAGAAGGCAACGCTAACACGACGGCACCGCCCGACTCAAGGTCCAGAACGACGTCTAAGAGAGCGAGCAGGTGAAGCGGCTTCTCTCAGCGGTTGCGGCTGTCACGATTCTCGCCTTCTTCGGCGCGGTCAGCGGATCGCGCGCGACGACCGGCTTCGACGGCATCTCCCTCCGCGTGCTCTTCGTCGGCAACAGCCTGACCACGACGAACGACCTCCCCGCCCGCGTCGCCGAGCTGGCCGCCGCCACAGGCCGTGAGCTCGAGATCGGGAAGGTGACCTTCGACGGCTACAGCCTCGAGGACCACTGGAACCAGGGAGACGCCCGCACTGCCATCTCGACCGGCGACTGGGACGTCGTGATCATGCAGCAGGGTCCGTCGGCGCTCCTGGAGAGCCAGGTCAACCTCAGACTCTGGGCGACTCGATTCGCCGACGAAGCGCGCGCCGCCGGGACGCGACCGGGACTGCTCACGGTCTGGCCGGAGGTGTACCGGCAACTCGTGCTACCGGAAGTCATCGTGTCCTACCGGCTCGCCGCGCAGGCCGCGAACGCGGAGCTCTTTCCGGCCGGAGAGGCCTGGCACGCCGCGTGGGGCTGCAACCGCCGCCTGGGGCTGTACGGGCCGGACGGTTTCCACCCGAGTCGCCTCGGCACCTACGTCGCGGCCCTCGTCGTCTACGGGCGCCTGTTCAGGGCCCCGCTCCTCCGCCCGACGCTGATCCCGGAGGGAATGGCTCCTCGCACGGCGCGACTCCTGCAGTGGTCCGCAGCGACGGCACTCGGGCGCCGGCTCCCGCCTGCACGCCGCTGCGGGCGCTGAGCGCGGCGCCACCGTCCTTACGAACGCGCGACGCCCATCGTGATCCGGCCGACGTAGCCCTTGCCGCTCTTCGCGAGCTTCAGCATCGAGCGCTTCCCGCCGTTGCGGAAGATCGAGTCGGTCGCGTTGCGCTGGTCGCGACTCGACCGCTGGTTGTAGGGGGACCGGCGGTAGACGACATCCGTCAGGGTGTCGGGGAAGAAGAGCTGCCCCGTGTGCACCGTGTTCCCGCCGAGATAGACCTTGAGGTGGATGTGCACTGTACGGCCGGTGTACCAGCCCGGGTAGATCGTCCTGAAGATCGCTAGACCGTTCTTGTCCGTCTTCTGGATCCCGCGCAGGAACCTGAGGTCTTCGGTGCTCTGGACCGACGTCCCGGAATAGACGCCTCCCGCGTCGCAGTGCCAGATGTCCACTGCAGCACCCTTGATCGGCTTGCACGTCGAGACGTTCACGACCGTCAGTCGCAGCGTCAGCGGAACACCCGTCTTGCCCTCGGTGATGTTGCGCCGCACCTTGTCGCCCTCGACGTAGTACGGCCCCTCGGTCATCTCCGGCGCGAGCACGCAGGAGACGAGACCCGACGCCACGGCGGCAGGCCCCGTGCCCGCAGCCTCGGCCTCCTCCGCCTCGAGGAGCTCCTTCGCCCCCCAGGCACCGGCGCCGAGCGCGGTCGCGGCCACGCCGCCGAACTGCACGAGAGCCCGGCGCCGGTCGACCTTCTGCTCTGTGTATGTGTTCTCGTTCATGGTGGAGCACCGTAGCGCCCGCTCCTAAGCGCGGACTGAGAGCACCTTGAGGGTTCTCTGAGATTCAGGGCGGCGGCGGCCGCGTGCCCGCTTAGGATCGAGCCATGCGAGGCGGCCACCCGTTCTGGACGCTCGTCTGGATCCGCGTCGCCTTCTGGCTCGGCACGGCGGCGACGCTCCTGTGGGCGCCGGCAGCGGGAGAGGCGATCGCGCCGACCCGCGCGTGGGACCCGATCACGGACCTCGTCTTCGGGACGTTCGACCACTGGGACGCGGAGTGGTTCCTCGAGATCGCCCGCAACGGGTACGACGAGACCTCGGCGGCGTTCTTCCCGCTCTACCCTGCGCTCGTCTCTCTGCTCGGCTCCTCGCTCGTCTGGGGGACGCTCCTTTCCCTCGTCGCGGCGGGCTTCGGCGCCTGGTTCGTGTCGGAGATCGCACGCGAGCGGCTCGGCGCCTCCGGAGCGCGCGACACCGTGCTCGTCCTCGCGCTCTTCCCGACGGCGTTCGTCTTCACCTCCGTCTACTCCGACGGGCTCTTCCTCATGTTGTCGGCCGCGTCGTTCCTCGCAGCCGAGAGGGGGCGCCCGTGGGTTGCCGGCCTCGCTGGCGCGTCGGCGGTGGCGACGCGGTCGATGGGCCTCGCGCTCCTCCCGGCGCTCGTCTACCTCCTGTGGCCGCGGAGGCGCGCCGATGCCTGGCGGCTCCTGCCGCTCCTGCTCCTCCCTTTCGCTCTCGGCCTCTACGCCCTGTACCTCGACCGGGAGGTCGGGGACGCGTTTGCCTTCACGGACGCTCAGGCATCGGGCTGGGAGCGCGAGCTCGCGTTCCTCGGCCCTCTCGGCGGGCTCTGGATGGCGATCGAAGCCGGAGGCCACGGAGCGCTCGAGCTCCTGCGCGACCTGCCGCGCACGGGCGCCGCCGGCTCCGGCTACTCCCAGCCTCTGCAGGTCTCGTTCTGGAACGCCGCGCACCTGCTGCTCCTCGTGCCGATCGCGTGGCTCACCTGGGTGGCATGGAGGAAGCTCGGCCCCGCGCTCGGCCTCTACGCAGTCTCAACGCTCGTCGTGATCCTCAGCGTGCCGTCGGAGGGCTTTCCACTCGTGAGCATGCCCCGCTTCGTCCTCACCGACTTCCCGGTGCTCATGGCGCTCGCGGCGGTGATCCAGGACCGGCCGAGCCTGCGCACGACCGTGCTCGTCGGGCTCGGGGCCGTGAGCGCCGCAGCGGGAGTCGCGTTCGCACGCGGGGTCTGGGTCGCCTGAGCGGAGCCGTGGACGAGCTCCGGCGCCCCCTCCTCCTCTACGACGCAGGCTGACGCTTCTGCCGCTGGACGGCGCGTGCCGTCGTCCGTCTCGACCGGCGCGAGGAGCTCGCGATCCTGCCGCTGCGCGATCCCGCCGCGTCCACGTACCTCGACCGGCTGCCCGAGGAGGAGCGGTATGCGACGTGGCACCTCGTCCTCCGCGACGGGTCGCTCGTCGGTCACGGCACAGGCGGAGTGGAGCTGCTGGAGACGATGAGCCTCACGCGGCGGGCGGGCGGATTGCTCGCGCACGTTCCAGGCGGCATCCTCGACCGAGCCTACGAGGTCGTCGCGAATCAGCGGGGCCGGCTCGGCCGTCTCGTGCCCGACCGGCCCGGCCCGCGGCGTTATCCCTAGCCGCCGAGGCCGGCCGCGTGCACCGCGAGCCAGACGCACGGCGGCTCGGCGCTCGTGCGCTCCACGCGGTGCCGAGTCCCGGCCCCGATGAGCAGCGCGTCGCCGCGGCGGAGCGCGGCGCGAGTCCCGTCCTCGAACGAGAGCTCGGCTTCCCCCTGCAGGAGCGCGACCCACTCGTCACGGTCCTGCTCGAGCCACTCGCCGGGCGGCGTCGCCTGGCCGGTCGAGACGATTCGCTCGACGAGGACGTCGTCTCCACCGACGATTCGCTCGACGAGCTCGGCCCCCAGAAGCTCGGTCGGAAGCCTGAACAGGTTCACGCGCACGCCGCGCTCAGGCGGCAGCCACCTCGCGCGCGAGCGAGTCGACCGAGAGCGGCCGCCCGGACGCGAGCTCGACGAGGCGGTCCCAGCGCACGGCGAGACCCGGCGCGAAGAGGCGCTCCGCGAGCAGCTTCCCCGAGTCGGGTCGATCCACGATGCCGCCCGACGCGCTCCGAAGCGCGTCGCGGAGCTGCAGCGCGACGATCGAGCCGTAGAGGTACGTGTGGTAGTAGACAGGAGCGACCGCGACGTGGATCTTGGCCGCCCAGCATCCACTGCCGGCCGGCGCTCGCCGGCCGTCCGGCGGCGTGACGAGTTGGTGCCGGGAGACGAGCTCCCACCAGGCGCTGTCGAGATCGGCCTCCGGATCGGCGTAGAGCGTCCGCTCGAACCCCGTCATCACCAGCACCCAGCGCGTGAAGAGGAGCAACGAGGCCGAGCGCGCGGCACGCAGACGATCCTCGAGGTCGGCGGCCTCTCCGGGGTCGAGCTCGAGAACGCGCTCGAGCCATTCCCGCTGCCCGGCGAGCGCGCCGAAGAGCAGCGCGGTCGCCTCGGTCGTGACGAGGTGCGTGTCGCGGAGAAGCCACGGGAGCTCGTCGTCGAAGCCGAGGTCGTAGACGGCGTGCCCGAGCTCGTGGAGGAGCGTGTCCATCGAGTCGTGGTTGTCCGTCACGTTCATCAACACGCGGATGTCCCCGCTCCGGTCGATGTCGAGGCAGAACGCGTGCTGGCACTTGCCCGCGCGCGGGAAGAGGTCGCTACGTGCCAGCGTGCCGGCGACGTCGACGCCGATGCCGTCGAATGTGCGCCGCCCGAGCTCGACGATGTCGCGCTCGCGGAAGAGCGGATCGAGATTCATGGCTCCGTCGGGAGGCGTCTCCTGGAAGAAGGGATCGGCGTAGTGCCAGGGCCGCAGGTCGGCGACGGGACACCCGAAGCGCGCTGCGAGGCGCTCGTCGAGCCCCGCCTTCCAGCGCGCGAACGGTTCCGCAGTCGCGCGGTCGCAGGCCGTGAGCGTCTCGAAGAGCTTCTCCTCGTCGAGCTCGGACACCGCGATCGAGAGCGCGAACCAGTCGCGGTATCCGAGCGTGCGCGCGGACTCGTTCCGCAGGCGAGCAAGCTCGCGGACGTCGTCCGCGACCTCGGCGCCGACCGTCTTCGACGACTCCCAGGCCTCCCGCCGCTCGGCCACGTCGTCGCTCGAGCGCAGGATCCGCTTGATCGCGATGTCGTCGACTTCCTCGCCGCGAACGACGCCGCGATGTCGCGCGAAGCGCACCTCGACAGAGGCCTCGAGCTCCACGATCCGCTCGCGCAACCTCTCGGGCACCTGGCGCGGGAGCATCAGGTCGTGCAGCAGGTCGAGGCGGCGCCGGACGAGGCCGCCGGCGCCGTTCTCTCGCGCGGCCCGTACGCCGGCGAAGAGCTCACGGTCGCCGAGTGCGTTCACCCAGGTGAGCTCGGTCTCGGCGCGGCGCCGCTCGTTCTCGTCGTTTGCGTCGACGTTGGCGTCCCACCAAGCGGCGTTCCGCGCGACCGAGAGCGGCGCGAGCAGGTCCTCGGCTGTCTGCACAAGTGCGGTGGCGCCGGTCGAGCCGAGCGCTCCGCCGCCACCTTCCCCCACCATCACGCGCGAGCATACCCCGTTCGCGGGCCCGAGAAACGGATCGGCCTTTTCACTGGAAAGACATCACAGCCGGATCACGCAGCGCTGCGCACGTGACGAGGCCGATAGCGTTCGCCAGGTGAGGAGGGCATCGTGAGCACGACGGAGACCCGGACGATCCCCTGGAGCTGGTACGCGGACCCCGCCGTGCTGCGGGTCGAGCACGAGCGCATCTTCCGCAGGTACTGGCAGTACGTGGGCCGGACGGACGAGATCGCCGAGCCGGGCTCGTTCCACACCTCGCGCGCCGGCGACATTCCCGTCCTCCTCGTTCGGGATCGGGAGGACACCCTGCGCGCGTTCCTCAACGTCTGCCGTCATCGCGGCTCGATCGTGTGCAAGGGCTCGGGGAAGCGCGAGACGCTCCAGTGCCCCTATCACGCGTGGACCTACGGACTCGACGGGCGGCTGCTCGCGGCCCCCAGGTCGGATCGCGAGGGAGGGTTCGACGGCGAGGAGCTGGGGCTCTTGCCGCTCCAGCTCGAGACCTGGGGCCCGTTCGTCTTCGTCAACCCGGACTCGGACGCACCCCCGCTCTCGGAGCTGCTCGAGGACGTCCCCGAGCGCATCGCGGCCGCGGGGATCGACGTGGACGCGCTCCGCTTCCTCTCCCGCGCCGAGTCGGAGTACGAGGCGAACTGGAAGATCTGCGCCGAGAACTTCCTCGAGTGCTACCACTGCCCTACCGCGCATCCGGGGTTCTCGGCGGTGATGGACGTCTCGCCGGACGCCTACCTCCTCGAGACGGGAAGCCTGCGGATGACCCAGCACGGCCCGCCCCGGCCCGAGCCGCACGGCACCTACGACCCAACCGGTGAGGTCGAGCGCGGACAGTTCCACCTCCTCTTCCCCGGAACCGTGGTCAACGTGATGCCCGGACGGCCCAACCTCTCCATCGGCCCGATCGTCCCGCTCGGGCCCGAGCGGACGTACCGCTTCCTCGACTACTTCGTCGCTCACGACGCGGACGACCACTGGATCGAGGAGATGCTCGCGTTCGACGCCCAGGTAGGAGCAGAGGACCGGGTCCTCGTCGAGCGCGTCCAGGCCGGCGTCCGCTCCGGGCTCCTCGAGGAGGGCCGGCTCATGCCGCAGTCCGAGCAGCTCGTCGCGCACTTTCAGGCGCTCCTGATCGACGCCCTCGCCTGACACCGCCAGGCCGCCGGCCCTGCGACCTCAGGCCATACGCGTTCGAGGCCGCCCGCGCTCACGCTTGGCGCGCGCCACGAATTCGTCGGTCCGCACCGTCGTCAGCCGACGCGAAATGAGTCCATTGGGTTAACGTCCCGCGCGCATGCGCATCAGCCTCACGCCGCGGACGGCGGAGTTCTTCCGGCTGTTCGCCCTTGCCGGCGAGAACGCGCTCGAGGTCGCGCGCCTCGTCGAGCGCCGCTTTCGGGAGCACCCGAGCTCGGGCATCACCCAGGAGCAGGTGAAGCAGGTCGAGACGGACGGCGACGACCTCACGCGCGACCTGATCACGCTCCTCAACACGCAGTACGTGACGCCGTTCGACCGCGAGGACATCTACCTCCTCGCCACCGAGATCGACGACGTCGTCGACTACCTCGAGGAGGCGTCCGACCTTCTTGGTCTCTACGGCGTCGAGATGCCGACCCGGCATGCGGTCGAGCAGTGCGCGGTCATCGTGAAGGCGTGCGAGCAGCTCGCGATCGCGTGCGACAACCTCAAGGGGATGCGCGGAGTGCAGGACGCGCTCATCGAGCTCAAGCGACTCGAGGACGAGGGCGACCAGGTCCTGCGGGATGCACTCGCGTCGCTCTTCCGGGACGAAGGCATCGACCCGCTCATCGTCATCCGCTGGAAGGACATCTACGAAGCTCTCGAGCGCGCGCTCGACGCCTGCGAGACAGCGGCGAACGTCATCGGAAACATCGTCGTCAAGAGCAGCTGACCGCGCGTGAACGCGACCCTCGTTGCCGTCGTCGCGGTCGCGCTCTTCTTCGACTTCACGAACGGGTTCCACGACACGGCGAACTCGATCGCGACGAGCGTCTCGACGCGCGCGCTCAGCCCGAGGGCCGCCGTCGCGATGGCGGCGGTCCTCAACTTCGCAGGCGCCTTTGTCTCGTTCAAGGTTGCCGCGACGATCGCCACGGGGATCGTGGATCAGGACGCGATCACGCTCGACATCGTCCTCGCAGGCCTCGTCGGCGCGATCACCTGGAACCTCGTCACCTGGTACTTCGGTCTGCCGTCGAGCTCGAGCCATGCGCTGATCGGCGGCATGATCGGCTCGGCGGTGTTCGCAGCCGGGTGGGACGTCGTCAACTGGGACGGGCTCGTGGACAAGGTGCTCATTCCGTCCCTCCTCGCGCCGTTCCTCGGAATCGCCATCGCCTTCGTCCTCATCCTCGGGATCACATGGCTGATCGCACGTCGATCGCCCTCGCGGATCAACAGGTTCTTCCGCAAGGCGCAGCTCCTCTCCGGCGGGTTCGTCGCGTTCACGCACGGAACGAACGACGCGCAGAAGACGATGGGGATCATCGCTCTGGCTCTCGTTGCCACGGGAAACCTCGACGAAGACTTCACGCGTCCGCCGACGTGGGTGATCGTGTCCGCCGCGCTGGCGATGTCCGCAGGAACCTACGCCGGAGGCTGGCGGATCATCCGGACGCTCGGGCAGCGAATCACGAAGATCGACCCGCCGCAGGGCTTCGCGGCCCAGTCGGCGTGCGCGGGAATCCTCTGGGGGACCGCCCATTTCGGGTTCCCGGTCTCGACGACGCACACGATCTCGGGCAGCGTGCTGGGCGCCGGCGCAGTCAGGGGCTTCTCGGCAGTGCGCTGGGGCGTCGCCGGGAACATCCTCGTCGCGTGGGTGCTGACCATCCCCATGGCAGGTCTCGTCGGTGGAGGAATGGAGCTCATCACGCGCGTCCCCGCGGGTGACCTGATCGTCGTCCTGCTCGCTGTGACGATCGCCGCAACGGCCTTCCTCGCGCGCCGCTACGAGACGAGGCGGCTCATGCCCGCGCTCGGCTGACGGACGTAAAGAACCGGCGGCTTCCTGCCGTTAACCACATCGTCACCGCACAGTTCGACCCGTCTCTCCAAGATGTGATCTCGTGGCCATACGTACCGTCACAGAGCCCGCGGAGCGTCTCCTCAACCGGGAGCTCTCGCTCCTCGACTTCCACGCCCGTGTGCTCGAGCTTGCCGCAGACGAGTCGGCCCCGCTGCTCGAGCGGGTGAAGTTCTGCTCGATCTTCTCCTCCAACGTCGACGAGTTCTTCCAGGTTCGCGTCGCCGGGCTGCTCGGCCAGGCGGAGTCCGGCCTCGCGGTGCGCTCGGCCGACGGCCTCACCCCGCAGCAGGCGCTCGCCCGGATCAGAGAGCGCGTTCTCGGGCTGACGGCTCAGCAGTCGCGTCTCTGGAGGCGGGAGCTCCGCACCGCGCTCGCCGCGGAGGGCATCGTGATCGGGGGGATCGAGGACTGCGACGAGAAGGACCTGAAGCAGCTCGGGCGCCAGTTCCAGCGGGAGATCTATCCCGTGCTCACTCCGCTCGCAGTCGGCCCCGGCCAGCCGTTCCCCTACATCTCCGGGCTGTCCCTGTCGCTCGCGGTCTTCGTCGCCGACCCCGAGACGGGCGAGGAGCGCTTCGCGCGGGTCAAGATCCCGGAAGGCCTCCCCCGCTTCTTCGAGATCGGCGGACGCGGTCTGTACGTCCCGCTCGAGCAGGTCATCGCGCACTTCCTCCCCACCCTCTTCCCGGGCGCGACGGTCGTCGAGCGAGCGGCGTTCCGCGTCACGCGTGACGCCGACTTCGAGGTGTCGGACGACGCCGACGACCTCCTCGAGGCCGTCGAGAGCCAGCTGCTGAAGCGCCGCTTCGGTGACGTCGTCCGGGTCGAGGTCAGCTCGTCCGCGTCGGCCGAGATGGTCGAGCGGCTGACCCGCGGGCTCGATGCGGACGAGACGCAGATCTACCGCATCGAGAGCCCGCTCGACCTTGCGGACCTCATGGAGCTCTATGCCCTCGACCGCCCCGATCTGAAGGACGAGCCTTGGCTCCCGGTCACGCCCCCGCGCCTCATGGGAGCGCAGAGCGACCTGCCCCGGATCTTCGACGAGATCCGGCGCGGGGACATCGCGGTCCATCAGCCGTACGAGTCGTTCCGCGCGAGCTTCGAGGTCTTCGCGCAGGCGACCGTCCGCGACCCGGACGTCATCGCCCTGAAGACAGCCGTCTACCGCACGAGCGACGACAGCGTGCTCGTCGGCTCGCTCATCCAGTGCGCCGAGGACGGCAAGCAGTCCGTCTGCCTGGTCGAGCTCAAGGCCCGCTTCGACGAGCGGCGCAACATCGAGTGGTCCCGCGCCCTCGAGCAGGCCGGGGTCCACGTCGTGTACGGGTTTCCCGACCTGAAGATCCACGCGAAGATGACGCTCGTCGTGCGCCGGGAACGCACGGGTCTGCGCCGCTACGCGCACATTGCAACCGGGAACTACCACTCGGCGACTGCGCGGCTGTACGAGGACTTCGGGATCTTCACCGCCGACGAGGAGATCACGGCAGACGTCGCGGACCTCTTCAACTACATCACCGGCTTCGGCAGGCCGCGGAAGTTCCGCAAGCTGCTCGTCGCCCCCTTCACGCTGCGCAGCGGCCTCGTCGACGAGATCCGCGCGGTCGCAGCGGCGGCGGCCACCGGCGAGAAGGCGCGTATCCGGCTCAAGGTGAACCACCTCGTCGACCCGGGGATCGTGGATGAGCTCTACGCAGCGTCCCGGGCCGGCGCCTCGATCGACGTCGTCGCCAGGACGACCTGCGCGCTCCGGCCGGGTGTCGAAGGTCTCTCGGAGAACATCCGTGTGCGCTCGGTCGTGGGACGTTTCCTGGAGCACAGCCGGATCTACTCGTTCGAGGCAGGCGAGCGCTCGACGATGTACGTCGGAAGCGCCGACCTCATGCAGCGAAACCTCGATCACCGGATCGAGGTGCTCGCGCCCGTCGAGAACGCTCGGGTGCGCCAGGAGGCCAACGCGATCCTCGACAGCGGGCTTGCGGACAACTCGAATGCGTGGCAGCTCGGCCCGGACGGGACGTGGACTCGCCTCGCGCCCGAGAAGCCCGAGAAGCCGCACTCGCACCAGGAGACCATGATGCGGCGCGTGAGGACGAGGGCGCGACGCCGCCAGCGTGACCGCCCCGGGGGGTAGCCAGCCGGTGCCACCGGGAGAATCCGGCTCGTGAACGTCGCGGTCATCGACGTCGGATCGAACTCCCTACGCCTGCTCGTCGCCTCGGTCGAAGGCAGCGATGTGACGAAGCTCAAGCGCGAGCGCGTCTACGCGCGACTCGGCGACGACGCGTACCGGCTCGGTCGCATCGGTGCGAAGAAGCTCGAGCTGACGCGAGACGTCGCCGCGCACTATGCGCGGATCGCGAGGAAGTCGGGCGTCGAGCGGCTGGAGACGATCGTGACGGCTCCGGGCCGCCAGTCCGCCAATGCAAAGGAGCTCGTGGGCGTTCTCGCCGACGCGACCCGAGCGCGGGTCGTCGTCCTAAGCGCCGACGACGAAGGCCGCCTCGCATGGGAGGGCGCCGTCGCGCGGATGGGGAACCCGCCGGAGACCGTGGCGGTCGTCGACCTCGGAGGCGGATCGTGCGAGATCGCCGTCGGAGGGGCCAGGCGCGGACCGACCTGGGTTCGCTCTCGCGATGCCGGTGCCCTACGGGTCACACGGGCGTTCCTCGGCAGCGACCGCCCATCGGACGAGGAGATCGAGACGGCACGCAGCGAGATCCGCCGCCTATTCGGCGATCTCGCCCCACCGCTTCCGGACGCGGCCCTCGCCGTGGGGGGCACCGCCCGCGCGATCGGCAGGATCGTGGGCAAGCGGTTCGGGACCGACGAGCTCGAAGAGCTCGCAGCGGCGATCGCACGGAGGGGAGCCGACGCCGTCGTCGAGGACTCGGGCATCACGCTCGAGCGGGCGCAGACCCTGCTTGGCGGGACGCTCGTCCTGGCCGAGATCGCACGCCTGCTCGACTCGCGACTCGAGGTCGGCCGCGGTGGTCTGCGCGAGGGTGCAGCACTCTCGCTCGCCCGCGCCAAAGCTGCCGTCGCCTAGCCAGTCCTGCTCAAGCGACCCGGCTGACGATTCCTGCGCTCAGGTCAAGCCAGAGTCGGCAGGCTCTGCAACAGCGCGACGTCGTGCCGGTACGTGAGGAGGTCGCGAGCGTCAGCGATCGAGACCCAGCGCGCGTCGTCCACCTCGTGCCGGAAGCTGAGCTCGCCCTCGACCGGGCTCATCAGCCAGTACCGGACACGCTTCTGCCGGCCGCGCCCATCGGTGTACGACGTGGCGGGCAGCTCGAATCGCAGCGCGCAGCGAAGCCCGGTCTCCTCCTCGACCTCGCGGAGCGCGCAGTCTTCGTCGCGCTCCCCCGGCGCCGCCTTGCCTTTCGGGAACGACCAGTCGTCGTAGCGAGGGCGATGCACGACGAGGATCTCGGACGCGGTTGCGTCACGAACGACGATGCCTCCGGCCGCACGAACGACTCGCGTCACGATCGCGCGTCGCGAGCCCGGCGGACGACGCGTTCCCAGGCCTGCGGCCACGCGCGCCTGGCTCTCTTCCGTCTCTTCCGCTCCTGCTCGACGAGGAGCGCAGAGACGTCAGCGGCCTCCGGATTCGACTCCGCCCAGCCGCGGATCCGCTCCTCGGCCACGACCGAGTCCTGGTGCTCTCCGAGAACGTCCTGCAGCTTCTTCGCCGCGTCGACGAAGCGCTCGCCGCTCGCGCCGAGCTCGTGAGCCGCCAGCTCGGCCGCGTAGCGCGCGCGCTTCGCCCGGATCCGCGCCGCATGCAGCTGCGCGTCCGCCGACTTCTCGTCGAGGCGCTCGAACGCCCGCCGCGTACGCCTGAGCTCCTTCCACCAAAGGTCGGCGAGGCTCTCGTGCGGGCCGTCGAGCACGCGAGGCCGAGCAGCCTGCTCGAGCCGATCGAGAACCTGGAAGTAGCGATTCTCGGACAGCGAGGCGACCGCTCCCACTCGGGCTCGATCGCGCTCGTCTTCGAGAGCTCTCACGAGACCGCTAGCGGCGGCGGCCCGCTCGTCCAGCGCCTCGACCGAGCCGCGCATGTGCTCGAGAAGAACGTCCGCGTCCCGTGCGGGGCCGAGCGCCGAGCCGAGCCAGCCGAGCCCCACCCGACGCTCCTCCGCCCACTCGGGCTCGACGAGCCCTTTCGCTGCGCGCAGGAACGCCCGGGCGCGGCGGGTCGCGACGCGCATCCGATGCAGATCCTCGGGGTCTATACCCAGGCGCATGCCGGGATCGTGGTCGACCAGCCTCCGGTGCTGCTCCGTGAGGGCGGCGCCGAGCGCCTCGACGGGTGTCGCGCTCGGGTCCGCACCGCGTGGCGCGCGCTCGAACGAGAGCTCGAGCGCGCGGAAGAGCTTCGGCACGAAGGCGCCGGGCTCGGCGCCCGCGGCACGGAGGATCCGCTCGAGTCGCCGGAGGGTCCGCTCGTCGCCCCCGTCGACGAGCTCGATCTCGATCTCGCGGAAGCGCCGGATCACCCGTTGCGCCTCGAACACGGCGACCGAGTCCTCCACGATCTCGGCGCCGTCCCGCCTCACGCTCTGCCGCCGCGTACGTAGCCGGGCTACCTTGACGAGGTGCCGGTCGCGAAGGTGCACCACGAGGAGGTTCGTCATCTCGGCCGGCGGTCGCGCCGGCGAGCCCGCCAGCTCGAGCTCGATCCGTGCGGCGCCCGTCGGGATCTTCAGCTGCCACAGCCTGCTGCCATCCTCTGCCCGGTGGCGAAGAGTGATGCCATGCCAGGCGAGCCGCAGGTCGGACGTGTCGTGGTAGGTGGAGTCGAAGACCCGTGGAGGCAGCGGCTCCCCGAGGTCTGCAAGGCGAAACCCCTCGCCCGGGACGAGCTTCAGCTCTCGCTCGACGTGCTCGCGCATCGTCTCAGCGTAGTGCGGCCACCGCTTCGAAGCGTCTCGGAATGGTGAAGGGGGAAGCGTCGTTCGATCTCCACATGTTCACCAGAGCGATCGTTGCTCGTCACCAACCGGGCGTGCGACCATCGGGCCATGACCGAGATGCTCGATCCCGTCACTCGAAGCCATGTCGAGAAAGCCGCCGAGGCGCTGCAGGACGAGTTCGCAGGGACGTTCTCCCGCCAGACGATCGCCCGCTTCATCGCGGAGTCCGTCGACCTGCTCGGAGAGTCGAAGGTCAACGTCTACGTTCCGGTGCTCGCGCACCGCTTCGCGCGCGAGCGCCTGAAAGCGCTCGCCCAGGCTGAGGGCCTCGTGACGACGGAACAGCCCGAGGTTCTCTTCGTCTGCGTCCACAACGCGGGGCGTAGCCAGATGGCGGCCGGACTCGTCACGCTCCGCTCGGGCGGTGAGGTCAACGTCCGCTCCGCCGGCTCGGACCCGGCTGAGGTCGTGAATCCGCTCGTCATCGAGGCGATGGCCGAGCTCGGCGTCGACCTCGCGGACGCGTTTCCCAAGCCCCTCACGGACGAGGTCGTCCGTGCCGCGGACGTCGTCGTCACGATGGGATGCGGCGACGCGTGCCCGATCTATCCGGGCAAGCGGTACGAGGACTGGGTAGTCGCGGACCCCGCCGAAGCGATGTCGCTCGACGAGGTGCGCGGCATCAGGGACGACATCGACGAGCGCGTCCAGCGCCTGCTCGCCGAGCTCCGCATACCGCCCGCCTGAGCCCCTGGGCTCGGCCGAGCGGCCGGTCGAGGGACCTACCCCTCGGGAGCCTGGCGTGCCGCCGAGCTCGCGAGGGTCGAGAGATCGAGGCCGGGATTGCGCCCGATCACGCGCCCGACGAGAAAGCAGACCAACGGAGCATTCGTGCGATCACCGCTGTCATGGGCAGCCACCCGAGCCAGGTCGAGCAGGGTTGCGACGTCTTGCTCCGTGAGCTCGAGCTCCGCGGCCGTTATTCCACCGATCGCTGCGATCCGATTGCGGGAAGCGTCGAGCCACTCGTGCACGAGCGCGATCCTAGACGCGGGCCGCGCACGCGGTATCCGTAGTTTCTCCTCCCTGCCTGTGGCGATCCCGGATGCCTCGAACGGAGACCGACGTGAGCCTGTGCCTCAACGAACTCGTGAGGTCTCGACCGGAGGAAGTGTCAGCGAGCGATGGCGAAGCGCATTCGTCGGCTCACAAGCTCCCCATCGACTGGTCGGTGAGACGAGTGACGTCGAGGAGGGGGTTCGACTTCGGGACGAGCTCGAGCCTGACCTGATCCTTCTCGGGCTCGACCGCCCGCATCTGGAGTCCGTCGTGATGTGCGAGCGGCTGGCGAAGGGCACGACACCTGTCGTCGCTCTCGCCCCCCGCCTCGACGACGCGGAGCGGGGCGATCTGCTCGCGGCCGGTGCGACGGGCTATGTTTCTTCCCATGGCTCGTGAACTCGCGGGCCAGCTCGACGATGTCGTCGACGCCGATGTCGACGATCTCCGCCCACTGCGTCAGCGTCATGCACACGAAGTCGAGGACGGCAGCCAACTACTGGCTGCTCGACCTCCTCCCGGAGAACCAGCTCCTGATCAGCTCCAGGGATGCACGAGCGCTCGGCTTCGGCGACGGGGACTGGGCGCGACTCGTGTCGGCGACGAATCCAGACGGGACGTGGCCGATCGGGAACGACAGGACGTGGCCGATGGTCGGCAAGCTCAAGGTCGTCGAGGGCATCCGGCCGGGCGTCGTCGCCTTCTCGCTCGGTCATGGGCACTGGGCCTACGGCGCGAGTGACGTCGTCATCGACGGCGACACCGTGACAGGCGACCGCCGTCGCGCGGCCGGCTTCCACGGCAACGCGGCGATGAGGATCGACCCGTACCTGAAGAACACGTGCCTCGCCGACCTGACGGGGGGAAGTGCGGTGTTCTACGACACCTCGGTCCGGCTCGAGCATGCGTCGGAGTCCGACGCCGCGGCGCCCGTGACCGTCTGAGCTCCGCCTCCCGGAGCAGGCTGCGGGCGGCTGCGCGACAGCCGCCCGCGACAGTCTGGAACGCCTGCCGCGCCACGCTGCCACGCCGACGTCGCGCAACGACGAGGGGCGGCCACTTGGCCGCCCCTCGCTGGAGGTAGTCGGATGGGAGAAGGTCAACTAGCTCTTCTTCGCCGCCTTCACGGCGAGGCTGAAGTTCGCGCGCCCCCGCTTCAGCTGCGCCTTCGTCAGCGACACGAACCGGGCGCGGTTCGCGATCTTCACTTCGTTGTCGAAGATGTAGTCGAGGAACGCCTGCACCTCGGCGCGCTTGAAGGACGAGCCCTTCGCGTAGATGAAAAGCGGCCTCGACAGCGGCTTGTAGGTGCCCGAGTGCACCGTCGCGACGCCCGGTGAGACGCACTGGTCGGTCTTCGGGTTGCGGACCTGGACGGCGTTCAGCCTGTTCTGGTTCTCGATGTAGTACGAGTACCCGAAGTAGCCCATTCCGCCCTTCTCGCCGGACACGCCCTGCACGAGCACGTTGTCGTCCTCGGACGCCTGGTAGTCCGACCGGCTTGCCCTCGCCTTCCCGTTGATGACCTCGGTGAAGTACTCGAACGTGCCCGAGTCGGTCCCTGGCCCGAACAGCTTCAGCGGCTCGTCCGGGAAGCTCGAGCGCACCTCTTTCCAGTTGTCCACCTTCGAGCCCGGCTCCCAGATCTTCTTCAGCTCGGCCACGGTGAGGCAGGTGGCCCAGGTGTTCTGCTGGTTGACCACGACGGTCAACGCGTCGTTTGCAACCGTGAACCAGCGCCACGAGCCGACGTTGTTGTCCTTACACGACTGCGCTTCGCTGACCTTCATGGGCCGAGAGGCGTCCGAAAGGTCGGTCTCGCCCTTGCAGAAGCGCTGGAAGCCTCCGCCGGTACCGGAGATGCCGACGGTGATTCTCACGCCTTTCGCGCCGGCCTTCGCGAAGAGCTCGGCCGCCGCCTGAGTGTAGGGGCCCACCGTGGAGGACCCGTCGGCGGTGATCGAGCCCTTCAGGTTCTTGAGGTTGTACGTCGGCCCGGCACCCGTGGCAGCAGACGCGATGACCAGGCTGGCGACGACCCCCAGAGCGACGATGACGCCACGACGTCGAACTACATGCTTCATATCCGTCCCAAACCTCCTCTTGAGTGCGACTCCTGCGATCGTGGCGGTCGCGAAGCCGGCGATGGGCTGAGGGGAAGTGAACGGAGGGTGGCGGAGTGGTGAATGGCGACCGAGCCGGGGTCGGAACGTGGGGCCAGACCCCGACGCAGCTCAGCCGAGCGGACGGGGGTCGTGCGAGGCGTCCGTGAACTCGGCGAACTCGCCGGTCACGATGAAGGCCGTCTGCTCTCCGATGTCGACCGCGTTGTCGCCGATGCGCTCGAAGCAGCGCGAAACGGTGATCTGCCGCATACCCCACTCGAGGGCCTCCGCGTCGTGCACGTAGGTGAGCACGTCGTGGAACACCTGGCGGTTGGCGCGGTCGATCAGCTCGTCGAGCCGGTGCAGAGCGCGGGCCTGCTCGACGTCGCGATTCGCAAACGCAGCGAGACACACCTTGGCCATCTCGGCGCAGCGCTCGCCCATGTCGACGAGGCCCTCGACCACGGCCTGCTGCGTCCCGAGATGGCTCGAGAGCTTCGTCAGCTTCGCGATCGTGACGCACTGGTCGCCCATGCGCTCGAGGTGCATCGCAGAGTGAAGGATCGCGAGTACGAGCCGGAGGTCGCTGGCGACCGGCGTCTGGCGGGCGAGCACCATCTCCACCTGCTTCTCCAGCGCGAGGTAGCGCTCGTCGATCTCGTCATCGAAGGCGATCACCTCGTCGCAGAGCTCGACGTCCTGTGTGCGCAGCGCGTCGATGACGCCCCGGATCGACCGGACGACGATCTCGCCGGCCTCCTGGAACCCGGCCTCGAGGGAGTCGAGCTCTTGCTGCAGCTCGATTCTCATCCGAACCGCCCCGTGACGTAGTCCTCCGTCCGCTTGTCGGAGGGAGTCGTGAAGATCTTGGTGGTCGTGTCGTACTCGACCAGGACGCCGCGGCGGGCGCTCCCGTCCTCGTCGACGACGACGCTGAAGAACGCGGTCATGTCCGCAACCCGCGCGGCCTGCTGCATGTTGTGGGTCACGATGACGATGGTGTACTCGCGCTTGAGCTCGTGCATGAGGTCCTCGATGCGGGTCGTCGAGATCGGATCGAGCGCCGACGCCGGCTCGTCCATCAGGATCACGTCCGGCTCGACGGCGAGCGCTCGGGCGATGCACAGGCGCTGCTGCTGGCCTCCGGACAACCCGAGGGCGCCGTCCTTGAGTCGATCCTTGACCTCGTCCCAGAGCGCGGCCTGACGGAGCGCACCCTCGACGCGCTCGTCGAGATCGCCCTTCATCCCGAGGACACGCGGGCCGAAGGCGATGTTGTCGTAGATCGACTTCGGGAACGGGTTCGGCTTCTGGAAGACCATGCCGATACGGCGCCGGATCTCGACGGGGTCGACGCTGCGGCCGTAGAGATCCGCCCCGTGGTAGAGGACAGTGCCGTCGATGTCCGCACCGGGGATGAGGTCGTTCATGCGGTTGAAGCAGCGGATGAACGTGCTCTTGCCGCACCCCGACGGGCCGATGAACGCCGTCACGGTGTTCCGGAAGACGTCGAGGCTCACGTCCTCGAGAGCCGGCTTTCCGTTGTACGAGACGCCCAGATCCGACACCGTGAAGACCCTCTCGCGACGTTCGATGTCCCCTCGCGACAGGGCGCCGCGGGCCACTTCGGCGATGCGAGCGCTATCGATTTGCGGAGCCTCCATCTGGGTCATTGCCTCACCATTGCTTGCGGTAGCGGTTGCGGAGGAAGATTGCCACGGCGTTCATGCTGAGGACGATCGCGAGCAGGACGATCGCACCCGCCGCCGCGAGCGTCTGAAACAACGGATCGGGCAGCTTGGTCCAGTTGTAGATCTGCACGGGCAGCGCCGTGTACGCGCCGAACAGCGTCGGATCGAACGGCACGTAGACGACGGCTCCCACCATGATGAGAGGCGCCGTCTCGCCCACTGCGCGGGAGAGGGCGAGAATCGACCCGGTCGCGATCCCCGGGATCGACGCCGGAAGGACCTGGCGCCACACCACCTGCCACTTCGTCGCTCCGAGGGCAAACGCACCCTGGCGGATCGAGTCGGGCACCGCCCGGATCGCCTCGCGCGATGCGACGACCACGGTCGGCAGGACGACGAGCGTGAGGATGAGCGCGCCGGCGAACACGACACGCCCGATACCGATCCCGCGGACGATGAATGCGAGCCCGAGGATCCCGTACACGATGGACGGCACGGCAGCGAGATTCTGGATGTTGACCTCGATGAGCCGGTTCCACCAGCGCTCCCGATTCGCGTACTCCTCGAGGTAGATCGCCGTGAGCACGCCGATCGGCACGGAGAGCAGCAGAACCACGATTCCGAGGTAGAGCGTCGCGAGGATCGCCGGCCTGCCGCCGGCCTCCTCGGGCACGGTCGACGGCGGGTCGCTGAAGAGCTTCCACTCGATCGCCGGCCAGCCGGTGACGATCGTGTCGACGAGCAGGACGGCGAGCGTCCCGAACGCGACGAGCATGGAGAAGAGCATCGCCGCGACGAAGAGCCGGTTCTTCAGCGCGCGGCTCCGGCGCGGCGTCTCGGAGACGGCCACGACGCTCATCGGCCGGCCTCCGGCCGATGAGCGTGGAGGGGTGTGGGGAATCGGGAGGTTCCCCACGCTCTCGAGAAGAAGGGGG
>Ga0209640_10001272_pt1 | contig 21153 bp, 26 predicted proteins | sample RifCSP10_1_FD_184018 | JGI IMG/M metagenome (GOLD analysis project Ga0209640, IMG submission 184018) | Soil microbial communities from Rifle, Colorado - Rifle CSP2_sed 10_1 (SPAdes) (version 2) | ecosystem: Environmental > Terrestrial > Deep subsurface > Rock core/Sediment | place: Rifle...
CGACGCGAGTCGTGCGAATCTTCCCCTGACGAGCGGTTATAGCGCCCTCGTCCGGCGGCTCGAGCGTGCGCCGCGCCGCGCTGCCGCGCTTCGCCGCTCCGTCCTCGAGCGTGCCTTCCGCGGCGAGCTCTTCCCGCAGGACCCGTCCGACGAGCCGGCGAGCGTCCTCCTCGACCGCATCCGCGCCGAGAGGGCCGTGTCCCAGCCGGCGACTGGCCGTCGTCGCAGTGCCGTGCGACCATGAGAGGCGATGACTGGCGTCACGACGACAACGCCGCCGACGCTCGAGGATCTTCGCGGGCGCCGCGCCCAGATTCTCGTGGCCGCTGCACGTCGTGGAGCCCGAAACGTCCGCGTCTTCGGCTCGGTCGTTCGGGGAGAAGCTGACGGTGACAGCGACGTCGACTTCTTGGTGGACATGGAGGCAGGTCGAAGCCTCTTCGATCTCGGAGGCCTGCTGATGGATCTCTCCGACCTGCTCGAGTACGAGGTCGACGTCGTAACTGAAAAGGGGTTGCGCGAGCGCATACGTGCGCGCGTGCTGGCCGAAGCCCAGCCACTGTGAGGAGCGATCGCGAGCGGCTCGAGGACATCCTCGAGATGTGCAGCCTTCTGCGTGAGCATGTCGCCGGCCGCACCGAGGAGCTCGAATCCGATCCGGTGCTACTGGCGGCCGCCCAACGATGGATCGAGATCATCGGCGAAGCCGCCCTCGGCGTCTCGCCTGGGTTGCGGGCATCGCACCCCGAGATCCCATGGCAGGAGGCCATTGGGACACGGAACATCCTCGCCCACGGCTACTTCCATCTCGATCTCGACATTCTCCGCGAGATCGTTGAGCGTGACCTTGCGGTGCTCGAACAGCAGCTCGCGTCTATCATCGAGCAGCTCGCCGAATGACGGCGCAGAACGGTCTCGTCCAGCGGCTCTGGAGCTACTGCAACGTCCTGCGCGACGACGGGCTCTCGTACGGGGATTACCTCGAGCAGCTCACGTACCTGCTCTTCCTCAAGATGGCGGACGAGCAGACGAGGTCGCCGTTCTCGCGGCCGCCGATCGTGCCGGAGGGGCTCGACTGGCCGTCGCTTCTCGCTCTCGACGGCGACGCGCTCGAGGTGCACTACCGGCACGTTCTCACTGAGCTCGGGCGTGGGTCGGGGATGCTCGGCGTCGTCTTCCGCAAGGCGCAGAACCGCATTCAGGATCCCGCGAAGCTGCGGCGACTGTCGTCGACCTCATCGACCGCGAGACGTGGCTCGCGCTCGACGCCGACGTGAAGGGGGACGCCTACGAGGGGCTGCTCGAGCGCAACGCGGAGGACGTGAAGTCGGGCGCCGGGCAGTACTTCACGCCGCGCGCGCTGATCCGCGCGATCGTCGAGGTGATGCGGCCCGAGCCGGGGACGCGCATCTGCGACCCGGCGTGCGGCACCGGCGGGTTCCTGCTCGCCGCGCACGAGTGGATCGCGCGCTCGTACCAGCTCGATCCCGACCAGAAGCGCCACCTGCGCTTCGACGCGCTCCGCGGCTGGGAGATCGTCGACGCGACTGCGCGGCTCTGTGTCATGAACCTGCTCCTGCACGGGATCGGTTCCGAGGAGGCCGAGAGCCCGGTGATCGTGGACGACGCCTTGAAGGCCGATCCGAACGAGCGGTTCGAGATGGTGCTGACGAATCCGCCGTTCGGGCGCAAGTCGTCGATGACGTTCGTGTCAGAGGAAGGCCAGGTCGCACGGGAGGATCTCGTCGTCGTCCGTGACGACTTCTGGGCGTCCACCTCGAACAAGCAGCTCAACTTCGTCCAGCACGTGCGGACGCTGCTCGACATCGGCGGCCGTGCCGCGGTCGTCGTCCCCGACAACGTGCTCTTCGAGGGCGGCGCCGGCGAGACCGTGCGACGCAAGCTCCTGCACGAGTGCGAGGTGCACACGCTCCTGCGCCTGCCGCCGGGGATCTGGTACGCGCCGGGCGTCAAGGCGAACGTGCTGTTCTTCGACCGCAAGCCTGCATCCGAGACGCCGTGGACGCGTGAGCTCTGGGTCTACGACCTGCGGACGAACCAGCATTTCACCCTCAAGCAGAACCCGCTTCGCCGAGAGCACCTGCAGGAGTTCGTCGTGGCGTTCCGGCCGGGCGAGCGGCACCTCCGCGAGGAGTCCGAGCGCTTTCGCCGCTTCTCCTACGACGACCTGATCCAGCGCGACAAGGTCTCGCTCGACATCACGTGGCTGCGCGACGCGTCGCTCGAGGACGTGGACGACCTGCCGCCGCCCGAGGTGCTCGCGCAGGAGATCGTCGATGATCTGGAGGCGGCGATCGCCGAGTTCTCCGCGGTGGCAGAGAGTCTGGCCTCGCGTAACGCCGAGTAGCTCCCTCCGGCGATACGCTCAACGGCCATGTCACGGGCAGCGCTGGTCGTGGGTGCGGTTGGAGCGGCGCTCGCGCTCGGCGCCGCTGCTGCTTGGTTCGTCTTTCTCCGCGACACGGCTGAGCCGGTCAGCGTCGACGAGGCCGTGACGAGCTTTCGCACGGATACGGAGCCCACAGACGTAAGGCCGTCGCCCATTCCTGAAGGCGTCTATGTGTACGCGACGGACGGGTACGAGAAGACCGATGCGCTTACGGGTGTCACCCACCGCTATCCCAGGCGCTCGACGATCACGATCACTGCGGCCGACTGCGGGCTCAGCCTGCTCTGGCGCGTGCTCGACGGCCGCTCGACCGACTGGATCTACTGCGTCGGTGGGAAAGGTTGGTCAATCGCTCGGCAGGACGAGCGACACACGTTCTTCGGCCGCACCGAGCGGACGACCTACGTGTGCGAGACGACTCCGATCAGGCCGGCCGAGCCGTCGGTCGGCATGCGATGGCGGGTCCTCGACTGCGGCACGGGCGAAGCGGACGAGAGAGGCACGGTGCGAGTCATCGGGTTGCCGCAGGTTCGGGTCGGCAACGTGGAGGTCGCGACCGTTCACGTTCGGAAGACGACGAGATTCACGGGGGAGATTCGAGGGACCTCGCGACACGACATCTGGTTCGACTCGCGGTCCGGAGTGCCGGTGAAAATGGTCATGGTGAGCCGCACCACGAACGACTCGCCCGTCGGGGACGTCCATTACGACGAAGAGGTCTCGCTCCGATTGACCTCTCTCACACCCCGGCGATGAGCCTGCGTGCGAGGCTGCGGGCACTGCGACTCGCCCCGGACGGCAGGCCGCGGCCGGATGCTCCCTTCGGGCAAGGGCCGCTGGCGTCCCGAGTGCTGCGCGGGGCGATCGTCGGCGCGAGCGCGGTGGCGAGCCGGCTGCCTGTCGGCGCAATCGGCCACCTCGCGGCGTTCGGCGCGAACGTCGAGTGGGCGTGCCGCCCGGCGAAACGGAGGCAGCTGGCCTCGAACCTGTGCCACACGTCGGGGCTCCCACCGGATCACCCGAAGGTGAAGGCGCTGGTGAGGAAGGAGATGCGGAACGAGGCCCGTCGCTCGGCCGACTTCCTGTGGGCGCTCGCGAAGCCCGAGGAGCTCCTCGCGACGACGCTGATCGAGGGGCGTGAGCACATCGACGAGGCGATCGCGCACGAACGCGGTGTCCTCCTCGTTTCGACGCACGTCGGCGGCTGGGAGGTGGCGACTGCCCTGGCCAAGGCGATCGTGCCGGTCCCGACGACGGCGATCGTGACCGACGACTGGCTCGCCTGGGCCGTCGAGGGACTTCGGATTCGCGCGGGGCTCGGGATCATGTACGACTCCGAGCCGGTGTCGAAGGCAGCTCGTCTCCTCAAGGACGGTGAGGCGATCCTCGTCCTCGGCGACTACGCAAAGGACTGGATGCGGACGTATCCGGTCCGGCTCCTCGACGCCGTTGCCGAGCTCCCTGCGGGACCCGCGGTGCTGGCCCGGCTCTGCGGCACTCCGGTGGTCCCGTTCAGCGTCCTGCCCGTGGGTCCGCGCCGGTGGCGCGTGGAGATCGAGGCACCCCTGTACCCGCCGGAGCGCAACGGAGGCGTCGCGGCGGAGACGGCGCTGCTGCAGGAGCTCGCGGACCGCTGGACGCTGACGCTGCACGCGCATGCGGAACACTGGGCCGCCGTGTACCCGATGACATGGCACGAGGCCGAGTGAGGAAGTTCTCGCTCCGGCGCGAGGTGACGCTCGGCCTTGCGGTCTATGCGCTCTACCTTTTCGTCAGGTGGCTCGTCCTCCGGGCCGACGGCCGTGCGCGCGCGCGCCGGAATGCAGAACGCGTGGTCGCGCTCGAAGAGAGGCTCGACCTGCATGTCGAGCCGGCCGTGCAGCGCGCGCTGCTCCGTTTCCCGCGCCTCGTCCACGGGCTCAACGTCGGCTACGCGGTCTTCAACGTCAGCCTCACCATGGGGTGGCTCGTCGTTCTGTATCGAAGACGCGACCCGGAGTACCACCGGCTCCGGCGCGCGTGCCTGCTCGTGCATGCGGGAGCCCAACCTGTCTTCCTCCTGCTTCCGACCGCCCCGCCGCGCGTCCTCGACGGCTTCGTCGACACGCTGTCCGAGGTGAGCGGGGTCGACATCGAGCACCCGTTCCTCGTCCGCTTCTACAACCCCGTCGCGGCCATGCCGAGCCTGCACGTGGCGTTCGCGGTGCTCACCGGGGCCGCGATCGCAGAACGCGCCGAGTCCGGCGCGGTGAAGGCCGCCGCGTACGCATACGCGCCGCTCGTCTCTCTCGTCGTGGCGGGGACAGGGAACCACTACGTGCTGGATGCGGTCGCAGGCGCAGCTCTCGGCGCGGCGGCGAGGCTCAGCCCTTGACAGTGCCTGGCACCGAAGTGTGAAAAGTGTGAGGCAATCGCTCAACAACGGTTTGGTTCCTCCTGGGTGGCGGGCTGCGGCCGGCATCGCCGCGGCACTCCTCGTCGCGGTCGGCGTCGGAGCGCTGATCGCGAAGGCTGCGGGGTTCGCGCAGGTACGCGACGCGATCGCCGAAGCCGAGTCGGGGTGGTTCCTCGTCTGCTTCTTCGCCGAGGTCGCGGCCTTTTCGGCGTACGCCGTCGTCGTGCGCGAGGCGCTCCGGTGGCATGGAGGGCCCGAGACCAGATTCGGTCTCAGCCTCCACGTGACTCTCGCCAGCCTGGGCGCGACGCGAGTGATCGCAGCGGCGGGTGCGGGAGGGCTCGCAGTGACCTACTGGTGCTTCCGTCGTGCGCAGTTCTCGACTCGCGAGGCTCTCGTCCGCGTTCTCGGCCTCAACACCCTCGTCTACCTCGTGTTCGGGGCGGGCGCCTGGATCGCTGCCCTCCTGGCGACACTCGGCGTGCTGGGGGAGGCGCCGCTGGCGATGACCCTGCCGTGGCTCGTCGTCGTCCCGTTCTGCCTCGTCGCCGCTCGGTTGGTGACCGAGTCGGAGCGGGCGGCGAGGCTCACGTCCCGGAGAGGATCGATCCTTCGCCGGGGGCTCGCCTACGCGATCGCCGGAGCGGCGTGGGTGCGGGAGGTGCTTCCGCACTCCGGGGGCAGGCGGTCTCTCGCGGCCTCCGCCGTCTACTGGGCCGGAGATGTGGCGTGTCTCTGGGCTGCGCTGCATTCCGTCGGCGTGTCGCTTCCGCTGGCCGAGCTCGTGCTCGCGTACGCCACGGGCTACGTGGCGATGGTGCTGCCTCTTCCGCTCGCCGGCGTCGGCGGGGTCGACGCGGCGATGACGTTCGCGCTGACCGCCGTGGGCGTGGCGCTCGCACCGGCGCTCGTGGGGGTCGCCGTCTACCGGCTCTTCGGGTTCTGGGTGCCGACGATTCCCGCGCTCGCGGCGCTCGTGCTCCTGCCTCGTGCCGGGCGTGGGCTCGAGCTGGCTGCGGCGACGCGGGCCTAAGATGAGATCGATGCGACTCGTCGGTCTCGCCATCGCCGCGCTGGTGCTCGCCGCGGCCGCGACCGCGGCGACGCCCCTCAGGGCCACGATGACGACGAGCTCGACAACGCCGGTCGTCGACGAGCCCTGGCGCTACACGGTGAGGGTGAAGGACGCGGCGGGGAAGCCGCTCGCCGCGAAGATGCGCCTCCAGATCCTCTTCGGGACCGTCGTCGTCGGCTGCTGGAAGGGCACGGCGATGACTCAATGCACCGGCGCCAATGCCGGCACGTGGATCGCCTTCAAAGGAAAGCGGACAGGCGTCATCGTCTGGCCGGTGCAGTCACTCGGGATCAAGCTGACGTTCCAGGCGGTCGTCGTCGCGGAGAGACGGACACTCCGGCTTCGTGCAGCGGTTACCGTTCAGCCCAGGCCCTAGATCGCTTGCGTGCTCTTTCCAATGAAGCTCTAGCTCGATCTCCGCCACGAGGTCAGGTCGTAGCGTTCCGCGAGTCGCTCGAGCACCTTCTCCGCGATCAGATCGCCGGCCGGGCGCTCGAAGTGCACGCCGTCGTCGGCGCGCATCCTCACGAGTCTCCCCGAGTCGTCTGCGATGTACTGCGCGAAGCCGCCGTCCTCGCCCGCGAAGAAGAAGTACGTGTCGAGATACGCCGCGCGCCCGGGACGCTTTGCAGCCTCCTTCTGCACGATCGCGTTGATCGTGTCGTAGCGCTGCGTCTGGGCGTCGTCCCGCGAGATGGGGAGCCCGATCCAGACGAGGTAGGCGCCGTTACGGGTGATCGCGTCCATGATCCCCGCGACACGGCGCCGGTACTCCGCCTGCCACGTGACGCTCCCGAAGGGGCCGATCTCCTTCCCCTCTGGCAGGCCGGTCATGAAGCCGTGGTCGTCGTTCCCGCCGAACATGACGACGGCCGCGCGCGGCTTCTTGGAGCGCATCTCCTCTCGGACGTGCGTGAACCAGTTGAAGACGTCGGGGCGCTCGAGCCCGCTTGCGATGCGGCCGTCGATCTTGCCGACAGGGGTGATCGCGCGGTTCCCGCCGACGGCTCGGAGGAGCGACTCGCCGGGGACGACGACCAGCGAATCGCCTGCGATCCAGAGCCGGAGCTTTCGCTTCGGAGAGAACTTCTCGCGCGCTGGAGGTGCCGCCGCCTCTCCGCTGGTGACGGGCTTCTCAGGAGCAGGCAAGGGGACGGCGACCGCCGTGTCGATCTCGTCGTCGCCCGGGCGGCCGAGGACGGCCTTGAGAGCGCGGCGCGGGCGGTCGAGAAGCAGCGCGCCGCTCACGCTCTCGAGCGGGCCGGTCACGGCGAGAGCGGCGTCGCGCTTCCATCCTCCCGGCTGGATCGTCGCGGACTTGTGCAGCCCGGGCGCGTTCAGGAGTAGGCCGACGAGGAGCCCGGCGAGCGCGACGACGATCGCCGATCCCGCCGACTGAAGACGGCGGCCGCCCTCCGCGGTCCGGGGGCGGGGCTTTCGCCTTCTGGTGTCCTCGGTTTCCACTCTCAGAACTGGAAGTAGATGAACGGTGCCACGCCTTCGGGCCCCATGGCATGAACGGCGAGGAGAGCGAGCGAGAGAACGGCGGCCTGGGCCGGGATGGGGAGCCGCGAGAACCGAGCCATGATCACGAGGGGGAGCCGTCGAGGCAGGTACTGCGAGCCGATCCCGACCGCGATCGCCGCGAGGACACCTCCACTGACGAGTGGTGACGGCTCACCCCAGGCGGTGAAGAGCCGCACGATGAGATCCCACGCGTCTGCGAACGAGTCCGACCGGAAGAAGATCCAGGCGAAGCAGACGACCTGAAACGTCACGAAGCGGTGCCAGGCGCGGCGCGACCGGGTCCAGGGGCGCTCGACGAAGCCCGGCCGCTCCCGCCACCACCGCTCGGCCACGAGCGCCGTGCCGTGGATCGCTCCCCACGCGATGAACGTCCAGCCCGCGCCGTGCCAGAGACCGCCGATGAGCATCGTCAGCATCAGGTTGCGGTACGTGAGGAGTCGCCCCCCGCGGTTTCCGCCGAGCGGGATGTAGAGGTAGTCCCGCAGCCAGCGCGAGAGGGTCATGTGCCAGCGGCGCCAGAAGTCGGCGATCGAGGTCGCCGAGTAGGGGGCGTCGAAGTTCTGCGGGAAGGTGAAGCCGAGCAGGAGCGCCAGTCCGATCGCGATGTTCGTGTAGCCCAAGAAGTCGGCGTAGATCTGGACCGAGTAGGCGTAGATCCCGACCAGCACCTCGAGCGACGAGTGCTGGTTCGGCGCCCCGAACACCTGGTCGACGATGTTCGCCGCCAGCTGGTTGGCGATCACGACCTTCATGAAGAGCCCGGTCGCGATGAGGAAGAACGCCCGCGAGGTGTCGACGTAGCGCGGGTCGCGCTGCGACCCGATCTGGGGGATGAGCTCTCGCGGCCGGACGATCGGCCCGGCCACGAGGTGGGGGAAGAAGGAGAGGTACGCGGCGAATGTCCCGAACCCGACCGGCTCGAAGTCGCGGCGATAGACATCCACCACGTAGCTCAGGCCCATGAACGTGAAGAACGAGATGCCGACCGGGAGAACGATCGAGCGAGCCTCGAGCGGGACGTCGATGCCGGCGGACGCGAACAGGTTGTTCGTCGACGTGACGAAGAAGTCGTAGTACTTGAAGTAGCCGAGGACGGCGAGATTGCCCACGACCGCCGCGGCGAGGAGCGACTTGCGCCCGCGGAGATCGGAGCGCCGGTGGATGGCGAGGGCGAAGACCTGGTTCCAGACGATCGAGGCCGCGAGCAGGAAGACAAATCGCCAGTCCCAGGCGCTGTAGAAGACGAAGCTCGCCGCGATGATGAACGGCCGCCAGCGCTCCCCTCGCGGCATCAGGAGCCACGAGAGCGGCAGCACGATCATGAAGAAGATCGCGAACGTTGCGGTCGGAAAGAGCACAGCGCGGGGTCAGCAGCGTGTGCGTACTGCGGTCGCGATCGCAGACGCCCGCGCCCGATACCCCGCCACGCTGACGTGCACGCCGTCGGCCGAGAGCCACTGGGGGTGACGCCCGACCATCCCGGTCCAGTCCACGAGGACGAGGTTCCGGTTGCGCGCAGCCACGCGCTCGAGGGCGTGGTTCAGGCCGTCATAGCTCCGCCCCACCGCAGGCGGTCGCACGATCGTCGGCCAGACGACACACCGGGCAGGACCGGCCGTGCGCACGACACGTGAGACCGAGCGCCAGAAGGTCGACACGATGCGTGGATCGTCGTTCGTGCCGGCGCTCAGGACGAGCACGGCGGGGAGCGACCATCCGCGTGCAGCCACGATCTCCGCTGCGTCGTACGCGTGCAGGCTGACGTCTTGGACGACGGTGATCCGGTAGCCGCGGAGCTGCGAGCGGAGATAGGGCGCGGTCCCGACGCTCAGCGAGTCGCCGAGATCGAGGACCGTTCGCTCGAAACCTGGCCCAGCCGGTGCGGAAGCCGGTACGACAGACGCCAGCGCGCCGAGCACGCCGGCGAGGAGGGTGGCGGCGGCGATCCGCACCCCGACGAGGGTACCGCGCTAGTCCGACGGGGGTGGCGGCAGGCGCGCGGCCGTGTCGTCTCCGATCTCGGAGATCTCGAGCGCCGTGCGCTCGACGGGCGGCGCGAACCACGAGGGGTCGTCGACGAAGCCGGGACCGCTCGCCGTGACTGCGCCGTACACGATCGCCTCTTGGCGCCTGGCTGCCCGCGCCGCGGCCCACTCCGCGAGCGCGACGAGGAGCCAGGCTCCCACCATCACCGCGACGACGACAGGCGCCTCGAGCCCGGCGACGGCGCTCGAGACGGCGACGGCGACGAGGAACACGATCTCGAGCAGGAGCCGTGGGACGGCCGGTCGGCGTACGGAAGGGCTCTCGAGCGATCGCACCCAGGCGGGACTGTCGCGCGGTGCAGGCGTGCCCTCGTCCCACCCGGGCCGGTCGGCGCCGTCGACCGGGAGGGGCCGCGCCTGGGCTCGAAGCGCCTGCAGCTCGGCCTGGAGCCCTCCTACCTGCGTCGCAAGCGCTCGCACGGCAGCGAGCAACTCCTCGCCGTCCGCCTCAGCGGGCCCGCGGGAGACCTGCGTCGTCTCGGACGGGTCCGCCACGGGCAGCCGTCTAGCCCTCGTCGGAGGACTTCATCTCGTCGAGCGCTGCCCGGCCCTGCTCGTGGACATCCGCCCGGCGCTCCTCGACCGTCGCCTCGGGCGGCGCGGGAGCCTCCTCCGCGTCGTCCGACTCGCGCGACTCGGCGAGCTTGCGCCGGAGCTCGTCCGCCGGATCCTCGGCGGCGGGCTGCTCGAGCGGCTCCGGCTCGGTCCCGCGACGCCTGAGCCGCCGGATGAGCGCGGCGATCCCGATCGTGACGAGGAGCCAGGTGAGGAGCTTGCGCATGGGTCGATGGTACCGACCGCGCCAGCAGAGCGGGCACGAGCGGGTTGGGGCGGGGCAAGCCTCGGTCCTGCAGGTACACTCCCGCGGCTTCCTGCCTCGCATACGACCCGCCCGTTCCCGGCGGCGTCGTCACCGGCGAGGCCGACTCAGACCGAAGGAAGGAGAACACGGGAACGTGACCGAGTACGAGATCCTGTTGCTGCTCGACGCCGACCTGGAGGACGACCGCCAGGCGGAGATCGTGACGCGCGTCCGCGAGCTCGTCGAGAAGGGCGGCGGTTCCTGGGACCTGCACGACGTCTGGGGCCGGCGGAAGCTCGCCTACGAGATCGCTCACAAGGGCGAGGGCAGCTACCACCTGCTGCAGTTCACGTGCGACGCCAATACGCTCGACGAGGCCTCGCGCGTGCTTCGGATCGACGACGGTGTCATGCGCCACATGGCGACACGTCGAATTCAGGGGAGTCCCGCGCGGCCCGTAGCGGTCGTCGCGCCGACGCGCGAGGATGCAGAGATCGCATCCGAGGTCGAGGAAGAGGAGGAGTAGCACCATGGCTCGCAACATCAACCGCGTCGTTCTCGTCGGCAATCTCACGAAGGACCCGGAGCTCCGGCACACCCCCTCCGGCACGGCCGTCTGCTCGCTCCGTCTCGCGGTGAACACGACGCGCAAGGACGAGTCGGGACAGTGGGTCGACAAGCCGAACTACTTCGACATCACGGTCTGGGGACAGCAGGGCGAGACCTGCGCCCAGTATCTCGCCAAGGGCCGCCCGGTCGCGGTCGACGGTCGCCTCGAGTGGCGCGAGTGGGAGGCGCAGGACGGCTCCAAGCGCCAGGCGGTCGAGGTCGTCGCCGACAGCGTCCAGTTCCTCGGCGGCCGTCCGGAGTCCGAGGGCGCGGCGTACGTTCCCGCAGGCGCCGCGGGTGCTGGGGACGATTTCCCGTCCTCGCCGGCCGACGACGACATCCCGTTCTAGTGCGCAAGACCGGATATCCGCTAGCGCGAATTCCGGTGGTTGGCCGATGCCGGGGGGACCTCCCGGTTCCCCCGGACCCCCTCCCCTCGTCCGCTTCGCGGACAAGACGCTCCGCGTCTTCCCTGAAGGCGGCTGCTTCGCAGCCGCACCGCAGCTAACCCACATCAACCGCAGGAGAGCACGATCTAGGAGAAGACGATGGCACCGAAGAAACAGCAACCACGCAGGCGAACCGGTCCGGCCACCGCGCCCGGCAGGCGGAAGAGCTGCCACTTCTGCCGCGACAAGGTCGCCGAGATCGACTACAAGAACATCGCCCAGCTCAGGCGCTACATCTCCGAGAAGGGCAAGATCCGCTCGCGCAGGATCACCGGCGCGTGCCGGCGCCACCAGACCCAGGTAGCGGCGGCGGTCAAGCGGGCACGCGAGATGGCTCTCCTCCCCTACGTGGGCTAGACATGCAGATCATCCTGCTCCAGGACGTCGAGAAGCTCGGTCTGCGCGGGGACGTCGTCGACGTCGCCCGGGGCTATGCACGCAACTTCCTGCTTCCGCGGCGGATGGCCGAGACGGCGACGCCGGCTCGCGTCGCCGAGTTGCAGCGGGTCGAGGCTCAGCGGGCGAAGCACGAAGCCAGGAGCGCCGAGCAGGCGCAGGAGATCGCGGAGGTCCTCGGCAAGACCGTGCTCCGCTTCGAGGTCAAGGCCGGCCCGACCGGCGCGCTCTTCGGATCGGTGACGCCCTCGGACGTCGCCGACGAGATCTGGCGTGCGCGCAAGGTGCGTGTCGACCGGCGCAAGGTGGCGATCGATCCGATCAAGCGCATCGGGCGCTATTCGGTGCCGATCGAGGTCTTTCAGGACGTTCACGTCGAGGTGAAGACCCTGGTCGTCCCCGAAGGCGGAGAGCTTCCGCCCGAGGAGGAGCTCGCCGCGCTCGAGGCCGCGGAGGCGCAGACCGCCGCCGCACAGGCCGAGGCCGAGAGCGCGCATGCCGAGGCCGAGGCTGTGATCCCCGAGGTGCTCGCCGACGAGGAGCTCGCCAGCCTCGCGGACGATACGGCCGAGCCGGCGGACGCCGGCGAGCCCGAGCCCGAGTCCTAGAGCTCCCCGGCCGGGCCGGTCAACGGCTCGCAGGCATCTCAACAGGACCTGTTGAGAACTCCCGGAACTTCTCGCTCCGAGCGGATGTTTCCGGCTGGACAACTTCGCCGCCCCTGTCGACAAGCTGTCCGGTGCCGGGGATAACGTGGGAACGTATGTTCCGTTCTCCCTGCATGGAGTCGGGCTTGTCGTCCCGCTGGACGAGACCGTTCCCGACAGCTTGACTCTGCCGCCTATGACTGGCGCCTCGATGGGCTCTACCGAGCTTGACCGGGTCACCGAGCGCCTGAGCGCGATCGTCCCGCCACAGAACCTCGAGGCCGAGGAGTCGGTGCTCGGCGCGATGCTGCTCTCGCCGACCGCGGTCGGCACCGTCAGCGAGATCCTCGGCGCGCAGGACTTCTATCGGGAGAGCCACGCCAAGGCGTACCGGGCCGCGCTGGCGCTGTGGTCGAAGGGCGAGCCCGTGGACGCGATCACGCTCGCGAACGAGCTCGACGAGCGCAGCGAGCTCGAGGCGGTCGGCGGGCAAGCGCGAGTCGCCGAGCTTGCCGCTCTCGTCCCGTCGACGTCGAACGTCGAGCACTACGCGCGCATCGTCAAGGAGATGGCGACGCTGCGCGGGCTCGTCCGGGCGGGCCAGGAGATCACGCGGCTCGGCCAGGAGCGCCCGGGCGAGGTCACGGACCTCGTCGACCGCGCAGAGCAGATCGTCTTCGAGCTCGGACAGCAGCGCGTCACGAGCGACTTCGCGCACATCGAGGTGCTTCTGAAGGAGAGCTTCGAGCGGATCACCCAGCTCTACGAGGCGGGCGTCGAGATCACCGGGATTCCGGCCGGGTTCCGGGAGCTCGACTTGCTGACGTCGGGCTTCCAGCCGGGGAACCTCATCATCCTGGCGGCCCGCCCGTCGATGGGGAAGTCGGCGCTCGGCCTCTGCATCGCGGCCAACCTGGGCGTCCGCCACGAGACGCCGGTCGCGCTCTTCACGCTCGAGATGTCCAAGTCCGAGGTGACCCAGCGGATGATGTGCAGCGAGGCCAAGGTCGAGTCCCAGCGGCTGCGCACGGGTCGGCTCGCTCCTGACGACTGGCCACGGCTGACGACCGCGTGCGACCGGCTGATGAAGGCGCCCATCTACGTCGACGACACCGGCTCGACGACGATCATGGAGCTGCGGTCGAAGGCGCGCAGGCTCAAGTCGCGCGAGCCGTCGCTCGGCCTGATCGTCGTCGACTACCTCCAGCTCATGACCTCCGGCTCGAATGCGGAGAACCGGGTCCAGGAGGTCTCGCAGATCTCGCGCGCTCTCAAGGTGCTCGCGCGTGAGCTCGAGGTGCCCATCCTCGCGATGTCGCAGCTCTCGCGCGCGGTGGAGGCGCGCCACGACAAGCGGCCGCTCCTCTCCGACCTGAGGGAAAGCGGGAGCTTGGAGCAGGATTCGGACCTCGTCTTCTTCGTCTACCGCGACGAGTACTACCTCGGCGAGGAGTCCGACCAGCAGGGGATCGCCGAGGTGATCCTCGCCAAGCACCGGAACGGCCCGACCGGCACGGTCAAGCTCTCCTTTCTCCGGCGCTACGCGAAGTTTGCCGACCTGGCCGCCGTGTAGCGGGCGGCTGTCGCCGGCTCGCCGAGCCGATCCGCGTCCCTGTAGCGGATAGCCTCGGCCCGTGTCGTCGCTCGGCACTCCTGCGCTCGCGGTCCTCTTCGCGGTGGGTGGAGTCGCCACGTGGGTCGCGGGCATCTACCTCTCGAAGACGACCGACGTCCTCGACGACCGACTGCACCTTGGCGACGCGATCGGTGGCCTCGTGCTTCTCGCCGTCGCGGGGAGCTTGCCCGAAGTCGCGATCACCGCTTCCGCGGCGGCCTCCGGAGCGCTCGACCTCGCGTCCGGAAACCTCATCGGGGGGATCGCGGTGCAGACGCTCGTGCTCGCCGTGTGCGACGCGACCGTCCGCGGCGATCGTCCGCTCACGTCGCTCGTGAGCACGCTCATGCCGGTGCTCGAGGCCGTCCTCGTCATCCTCGTCGTTTCCATCACGGTTGCGGGCGGCCTACTCCCTGAGTCGACCGCGATCGGAGGCGTCGTCAGTCCGGCCTCGATCGGGATCGTGGTCGTCTGGGTCGGAGGCTTGCTGTTGCTCAACCGCGTCAGGCGCGCGGGGACTTGGCGTCTCGCGCACCCCGCCTCCACGTCCGGCGCACGGGTTCGCCGCCGGCGGTCCGAGGCGCGGGCGAGCACTGCGCGGGTGCTTTTCGTCTTCGGAGTCGCGTCGCTCGTCACGCTGGCGGCCGGAGTTGCCCTCGCGGAGAGCGGAAACGAGCTTGCCGACCGCTGGGGAATTGGCGGTGTGGTCTTCGGCGCGACGATCTTGGCCGCCGTGACCGCGCTGCCCGAGGTCAGCACGGGCATCGCCGCCGTGCGGCTCGGCGACTTCGAGCTCGTGTTGAGCGACATCTTCGGCGGCAACGCGTTCCAGGTGTGCCTCTTCCTGCTCGCCGATCTCGTCGCCTGGAGCCCTGTGTTGGCCCACGAGGGCAACGCGAACGCGTGGCTGGGGCAGGCCGGCGTCGTGCTGACGGCTGTCTATGCGGGCGGCCTCGTGATCCGCCCGGGCCGGCGGCGCGCCCGGCTCGGGGCCGACTCGATCCTCGCCCTCGTGCTCTACGCCTTCGCGATCGCGGGCCTCGTCGCCATTACCCGCTGAGGGAGGTCTCGGCCTCCGTTCTGCGACACTGCGGCACGTGCCCGCAACCGTCATCGTCGGCGCGCAGTGGGGTGACGAGGGCAAGGGAAAGATCGTCGACCTGCTTGCCCAGGACTCCGATCTCGTCTGCCGCTACCAGGGAGGCCCCAACGCGGGCCACACGGTCGTGGTCGGCGGTGAGACGTACCGGATCCGTCAGATCCCGACCGGGATCATCGCCGGCAAGCGCTGCGCCATCGGCGCCGGTTGCGTGGTCGACCTCGCCGTCCTCGTCTCCGAGCTCGACGAGCTCGAGTCCAGGGGTCATCAGACGGAGGGCCTCCTGTTCGTGTCCGGCAACGCCCATCTCGTCATGCCCTGGCACGTCGCGCTCGACGGGGCGCGTGAGCGACGTCTCGGCCGCTTGCAGATCGGCACCACGCGCCGCGGGATCGGTCCCGCGTATGCGGACAAGGCGACGCGTATCGGGATTCGCGTCCAGGACCTGCTCGACGCGAAGATCCTCCGTCAGAAGCTCGAGCTGGCGGTCGCCGAGAAGAACGTGTGGTTGCAGCGGGTGTACGACCTCGAGCCGTTCGCGCTCGAGGAGATCGTCGAGACGCATCTCGGCTTCGCGGAGCGGTTGGCTCCGTACGTCGCGGATACGTCTCTCCTGGTCGACCGCGCGCTGCGGGCGGGGGAGCGGATCCTGTTCGAGGGTGCACAGGGCACGCTGCTCGATCTCGATCACGGCACGTACCCTTTCGTCACGTCCTCGAGCCCGATTGCGGCGGGCGCGGCGGTGAGCTTCGGCATCGGCCCGAATCGGCTCGACGAGGTCGTGGGTGTCGCGAAGGCATATGTCACTCGTGTCGGTGAAGGGCCTTTCCCCAGCGAGATCGAAGGGCCCGACCACGAGCGCGTGCAACAGCTCGGGCACGAGTTCGGAACCGTGACGGGGCGCGAACGGCGCTGCGGTTGGCTCGATCTCGTTGCGCTGCGGTTTGCCGTTCGGGTGAACGGCATCACCTCTCTCGCCTTGACGAAGCTCGACGTCCTCTCCGACTTCGCGGAGATCCCGGTCTGCGTCCGGTACCGACTCGAGGGCGGGGAGGAGACGGAGGAGTTCCCGGCGCACCAGAGCGACTTCCACCACTGCCGCCCCGTGTTCGAGACGTTGGCGGGATGGCAGTCCGCGATCGAAGATTGCCTGCCCGAGGCTGCGCGCCGATATGTGTCGTTCGTCGAGGGTGCGCTCCGGGTTCCGGTGGCGCTCGTCGGCACGGGAGCGGCCCGCGAGCACGTGCTGGCTCTCGACGACGGCATTTTCGCGCCTCGCTGATCGTCGCTTCGGGGTCGCGAGCGGGCGCTTTCTTCCGCCCGCACTAGACTCGCGGCGATGCGCGTTCTCCTCGTCGGCTCGGGCGGGCGTGAGCACGCGCTTGCGTGGAAGCTCGCGCAGTCGCCCTCGCTCTCCGAGCTCCACGCCGCTCCGGGGAGCCCCGGGATCGCCCGTCACGCGGAGTGCCATCCGATCCGTGCCGACGATGCGGAAGGATTGCTGGGGCTCGCCCGATCGCTCGACGTCGAGCTCGTCGTCGTCGGTCCTGAAGGGCCGCTCGTGGCAGGTCTCGCCGACGCGCTGCGCCGGTTCGGGATCGCCGTCTTCGGGCCGAGTCGGGCCGCGGCTGCGATCGAGGGCTCGAAGTCGTTCGCCAAGGAGGTCATGGCGGTGGCGGGAGTTCCGACCGCCGCGCAGCTCGCGATCGCCCGCCCGCCGTGCGTCGTGAAGGCGGACGGGCTGGCCGCGGGGAAGGGTGTCCACGTCTGTACGTCGCAGGCCGAGCTCGAGCTCGCTCTGAGGGCTCTGACCTCGCACGGGGACAAGGTGGTCGTGGAGGAGCTGCTCGAGGGGCCTGAGGTCTCGCTCTTCGCGCTCTGCGACGGTCGTGACGCTCTCCCGCTCGTACCGGCTCAGGACTTCAAGCGGGCGTTCGACGACGACGAGGGTGCCAACACGGGAGGCATGGGCGCGTACGCTCCGGTGCCCGGGATCGGCAGGTCCGAGATCGAGGAGTTGCTGGGGACCGTCCATCGGCCCGTGCTCGCAGAGCTCGAGCAGCGCGGGACTCCGTTCGTGGGGCTCCTCTATGCGGGCCTGATGCTGACGCCGGCCGGGCCGCGAGTGCTCGAGTTCAACTGCCGCTTCGGCGATCCCGAGACACAATGCGTGCTGCCGCTGCTCCAAGGCGATCTCCTCCAGGCTCTCGCGGCGGCCACGGTCGGGGAGCTGTCCGGCACGACGCTCGAGACGTCGCCGGGGGCTGCGGTCACCGTCGTAATGGCCGCCGCCGGATACCCGGAAGAGGGCGATCGCGGCACGCCGATCGCAGGCATCGAGGAGAGCGAGGCGGCGGGCGCGCTCGTCTTCCACGCCGGCACCGCGCTTCAGGGTGACCGCTTCATGACGAACGGCGGCCGGATTCTCGGCGTGACCGGCCTCGGGGAGACGATCGCCGCGGCCCGCACGGCAGCGTATGCGGCGGTCGGCCGCATCGACTTTGCGGGCGCGCGCTACCGGACCGATATCGCGTCGGACGCAGCGGGTGGAGCGACGTACACGCTCGCCGGCCGGCTCGGCGCCCCCTGAGGGGCCACCCCTTGCCTCCTCCCACTTCGAGCCTAATGGCGCGAGTAATACGCGTGGGGAACGCCTTCGTGCCAAGAGCTCAAAACCGGGTGCGCGGGTCCGCCGACTAGAATTGTCTCGGTGATCGAGCGCTACTCCCGACCAGTCATGAAGCGGATCTGGTCGGAGGAGGCGAAGCTCGAACGGTGGCTGGCGGTGGAGCTCGCGGCACTCGACGGGTGGGCCCACATCGGGACGGTGCCCGGCTCGGCTGTCGAGACGATTCGTTCCCGAGCGCAGGCTCCGTCACCCGAGCGCGTCGCAGAGCTCGAGCGAACGACGAATCACGACGTCGCCGCTTTCGTCGATGCGGTTGCGGCCGACCTCGGCCCGGACGGCCGCTGGTTCCACTTCGGCCTGACGTCATCCGACGTGCTCGACACTGCACTTTCCCTCGCGGTACAGGAGGCGGGCAAGCTCCTACTCGACGGGATCGACCGGGCCTTTGCGGCGGTCGCCGCCCTCGCCGAGAAGCACCGCGAGACGCTCACGATCGGTCGCACGCACGGCGTGCACGCCGAGCCGACGACGTTCGGGCTCAAGCTCGCCGGCTGGGCGTTCGAGCTCGCCCGCGACCGGGGCAGGCTGGGGCATGCGCTCGAGGGGATGCGCGTCGGGAAGCTCTCAGGCGCCGTGGGCACGTACGCGTCGACGACCCCGGAGGTCGAGCGCATCGTCTGCGAGGCGCTCGGGCTCGAGCCGGCGTCGAGCTCGACGCAGATCCTTCAGCGCGATCGTCACGCGGAGCTCCTCTCGACGCTCGCGATCGTCGCCTCGTCGCTCGACCGCTTCGCTCTCGAGATCCGGCATCTCGCGCGGACGGAGGTGCGGGAGGTCGAAGAGCCGTTCGGCCGCGGCCAGAAGGGGTCGTCGGCAATGCCGCACAAGCGGAATCCGATCGTGTCCGAGCGGATCTGCGGGCTCGCGCGCCTGGTGCGTGGCTACGCGCTCGTCGGGCTCGAGGACGTCGCTTTGTGGCACGAGCGCGACATCTCGCACTCCTCGGCGGAGCGCGTTGCGCTCCCGGACGCGTTCCTCGCAGTCGACTACATGCTCGACCGCTTCGCGTGGCTCGTCGACGGCCTCGTCGTCCGTCCGGAGCGCATGCGCGCCAACCTCGAGGCTACCGGCGGGCTCTTCTTCAGCCAGCGGCTACTGCTCGCGCTGGTCGAGTCGGGCCTCGACCGCGATGCGGCCTACCGAGCCGTGCAGCGCGACGCTCTGCGCGCGTGGGACGAGGGCCTCGACTTCCGCGATCTCGTCCGTGCGGACACGGAGATCGCCGGGCGTGTCGATCTCGGCGAGATCTTCGACCTCGAGGCGTTCACGAGATATGTCGATGTGGTCTTCGCACGCCTCCGCCCACTCGTCGCCGAGACGGAGGAGGTGAGCGCATGACCACGGAGGCGGTTCATGTCGCGAGCGGGAAGGTGCGGGAGATCTTCGAGCTCGGCGACGGGAGCCTCGAGCTCGTCGCCAGCGACCGGATCTCGACCTTCGACGTCGTCCTGGCGACGCCGATCCCGGACAAGGGGAAGGTGCTCACCGGGCTCTCGGCGTTCTGGTTCGCTCGGACACGCGAGATCGTCCCCAACCATCTCCTCGAGCTCCGCGCCGACGGCCGGACGATGGTCTGCCGGAAACTCGACATGCTCCCGATCGAGTGCGTGGTGCGCGGGTATCTCGCCGGCTCGGGGTGGAAGGACTACCGGGCCGCGGGGGCAGTGTGCGGTCATGCGCTCCCGGTGGGGCTCGAGGAGTCGGCGCGGCTACCCGAGCCGATCTTCACTCCCGCCACCAAGGCGACCGAGGGACATGACGTCAACATCGACGAGGCGGAGGCGGCTGCGCTCTGTGGCGCGAACCGGTACCACTCCGCCCGGGAGGCCTCGCTCGAGCTCTATCGATTTGCCTCTGCCCATGCCGAGGCTCGCGGGATCATCCTCGCCGATACGAAGTTCGAGTTCGGGGTCGATCGCGACGGGACGATCGTGCTCGGTGACGAGGCGCTGACGCCTGACTCGTCGCGCTTCTGGTCCGCCGAGAGATACGAGCCGGGGCGCCCACAGCCGTCGTTCGACAAGCAGTTCGTCCGCGACTGGTGCGAGCAGACGGAGTGGGACAAGACGCCGCCCGGGCCCCAGCTACCGGACGATGTCGTGGTGGGAACCCGTGCCCGCTACGTCGAGGCGTTCGAGCGGCTCACCGAGATCCGGTTCATCGACTACGTTGCGCGGCCGGAGGTTGTGCTGTGAGAGCCACCGTCCTCGTTCGCCCGAAACAGGGAATCCTCGATCCGCAGGGGGAGGCTGTCCAGCGCTCGCTCCGCAAGCTCGGGTTCGACGTCTCCGCCGCTCGGGTCGGCCGGGTCATCGACCTCGAGCTCGACGCCGACCAGACGGAGAACGCACGGGCCACGATCGAGCGCATGTGCGCCGAGCTGCTGGCGAACTCACTCATCGAGAGCTTCGAGATCCACGTCGACGAGTCGTGAGCGACCAGCCGATCGTCGCAGTCGTGGTTTTCCCCGGCTCGAACGACGACCGCGACGCTGCCTGGGCGCTCGGAGCCGTCGGTGCGGAGCCCGTCCTCGTGTGGCACGAGGAGCAGGAGCTCCCGGCCGAGACCGGAGCCGTCGTGCTTCCCGGCGGCTTCTCGTACGGCGACTACCTGCGGACGGGAGCGATCGCCAGCCTTTCACCCGCGATGGCGGCCGTCCGCCGATTCGCGAACGACGGCGGCCCGGTGCTCGGGATCTGCAACGGGTTCCAGATCTTGTGCGAGTCGAGGCTGCTCCCCGGCGTGCTCCGTCCCAACAGGCAGCTCGAGTTCGTCTGTCGCGACGCCACCCTTCGTGTCGAGAACGCCGATACTGCCTTCACGCGCCGCTGCGAGGACGGCCAGGAGCTCGTCATCCCCGTCAAGCACGGTGAGGGAGCCTGGTACGCGGACGAGGGGACGTTCGTCCAGCTTGCTGCGCGCGGCCAAATCGTGCTCCGCTACACCGCGGATGTGAACGGCTCGCTCGGGTACGTCGCCGGCGTGATCAACGAAATGGGCAACGTCATGGGGTTGATGCCCCATCCCGAGCACGCCATCGACCCGCTGCTCGGATCGGCGGACGGAGGGCTCCTGCTCGCCGCCCTCGTCGATGCCGCAGCGGAGTACCTGCTCGTCGCGGCGTAGTTCGTTCGCCAACGCTTTTCGGCAACCGAGCGACGCGGGACGGACGCACGCAGCGATCAGCAGTCCGCAGGACTGCGCTTCAGGGGTTTCTGCGCGCCTTGGAATCTGCGCTAGCAGATTCCAAGGCTTGCGCAAGAGCGACGCGGGACGGACGAACGCAGCGATCAGCAGTCCGCAGGACTGCGCTTCAGGGGTTTCTGCGCGCCTTGGAATCTGCGCTAGCAGATTCCGGAGCGACCCGGCGGCTGAAGGTTCGGTGCGATGCGACC
>Ga0209640_10001273_pt1 | contig 21153 bp, 23 predicted proteins | sample RifCSP10_1_FD_184018 | JGI IMG/M metagenome (GOLD analysis project Ga0209640, IMG submission 184018) | Soil microbial communities from Rifle, Colorado - Rifle CSP2_sed 10_1 (SPAdes) (version 2) | ecosystem: Environmental > Terrestrial > Deep subsurface > Rock core/Sediment | place: Rifle...
GATAACCGGCACTGGTTCTTCCTGGGGGCCGGCCTGACGCTGTGGGTATCGTGGCAGGTCAGCACGGCCATTGGGATCTTGCTGGGGGCGCAGATTCCGCAGAGCTGGTCGCTGGACTTCGCCCTGCCGCTGACATTCATCGCGCTAGTGCGTCCCACGCTGACCGATCGCCCGGCAGTCCTGGCCGCCGGCGCGGCGGGTGTGATCGCCGTGCTGGCGGTCAGCCTTCCTTACAAACTCGGTCTCGTGCTCGCCGCAATCTCAGGGATTGTCGTCGGTCTGATGAGCGAACGTGACTAGCACGGCAATCTGGATCACGATTCTCGGGATGGGATTGATTACGTACGCCCTGCGCCTCCCGATGATCCTGCTGTTGGGCCGCCTCGAGATTCCTCCGGTCGTGCGCCGCGCCCTGCGGTTTGTCCCGCCGGCCGTGCTGTCCGCGATTATCCTGCCCGACTTGCTACTCGCCGGCGGGGCCCGCTTCGCAGCCGGCGTCGTTGCCATGGCGATCGCGTGGCGGACGAAGAACGCCTTCGCGACCGTCGCGGGAGGTTTAGTGACGCTGTGGATTCTCCAAGTACTGCGTTACTGATCCTCGTTGTGGGTAAAAAGAGGATAGGCATGTATACTGTTGCGGACATCCTCATTACGGATGTTGTTGCCGACGCGCGGGTTCTCGATTCCGACCAGACCATCTCCGTTGATCTCTCCCTCTGGGAGGCAGCTGAGAAACTCGCGGCCGCCGGGAGGCGGGCCCTGCCCGTGGTGCAGGATGGGAGAGTAATCGGAGTGATCCGTCGGGCCGATCTGGTCCACGCGCTGCAGAAGTTGGGGGCGCCGGATTAGAGGGCTTCTATTGAGAATCAGGCAGTTCGGTAGGAAGAACCGTCAGCGTCTCGCGCTCAGATCCCCTGACGACCTCAACGGCGAGCGGCTCGCCTACTTCGTGGCGGCCCAGGGCGCGCTGGAGGTCGTCCGGGCTCGCCACCTGGACGTCGCCGACGCGGACGATGAGGTCGCCCTCACGGATGCCCGCGCGCTCGGCCGCGGTGCCGGTGTGGACTTCCATGACGCGGACCGCGGTGGTCAGCGCGAGCTTGTGATACACGGCGATCCGGCGGTTGACCGGCACCAGCTGGCCGGACACGCCGAGATAGGACCGCCGCACCCGCCCGGTGCGGATGAGTTGGTAGGCCACCCACTTCGCCGTATTTGACGGAATCGCAAAGCAGATGCCCTGGCTGCCGGCGATGATCGCCGTGTTGAGGCCCACGATGCGGCCCAGGAAATCGACCAGCGGCCCGCCGGAGTTTCCCGGATTGAGCGCGGCATCTGTCTGCACCACGTTTTCGATCAAGCGTCCGGTCTGCGTGTGCAGCGACCGGCCCAGCGCGCTCACGACGCCGGTCGTGACCGTGGCCTGAAACCCCAGCGGATTGCCGATGGCGATCACCAACTGGCCGACCCGCAGGTGGGTGGAATCGCCAAAATCCGCGCACGGCAGCGCGTCGCTGCCGTCGACGCGAAGCACGGCCAGATCGCTGTGCGGGTCATCGCCGACGATCGCCGCGCCCAAGGTCCGGCCGTCCTGGAGGCCGATCTCAATGCGGTCAGACCCCCGGACCACGTGGCTGTTCGTCAGCACGTAGCCATCGGGCGTAATGATCACCCCGCTGCCGGCTCCGCGGAGTTCTTCCATCCCGCGCCGGCGCAGGCGTTCGGGGGCGCGGCGGGCCATCCCCACGCTGACGACGGCAGGACCGGCACGCTCGACGGCCTTGATCACGGCCTGCGAGTAGGCGTCCAGGGCCCCCGCCTCGATCATCTCGAGCGGGGCAGCGCTCTGGGCGCTGTCGACCTCAGACAACAACTGGCTCGGGCGCACGGTTAAGTTACCTCCCGTTAACAATGGGAACGCTGCCCCGAAACCGCCTATTTCCGCATTTTTCGCTCCAGAGGCCCCCCGCGGCGGGGAAATATATGGAAGACCTTGAAGGAGGTGAACGCCGTGCGGTACCTGCTCGTGGCAGTCCTCGTGGCAGCGCTGGCGATCCCGGCGGTCGCCGCGAAGCCAACGTATGCGCTCGTCTACAACCTGACGTTCAACAGCGACGGCACGATCAGCGGGACGTTCGGGGGGATTCCGGTTGGCGGAACCTACGCTGATGGGAACTGGACCCTGACGATCGACGGCAAGACGTTCGCCTCGGGGACGTATTCCTGCAACGGATCGTGCACCTTCTCCGGGACGACGGTGGCGGGCAAATCGCTGAGCTTCGGTTTCACGTCCTCGGCCCTTGTGGGGACGACGTCCGGGCAGCTGGCCGGCGTGTTCGCCAACCACGGCGGCTGGATTTCCGCCGTGACGAAGTGGGTGTTTGCCAATCTCACGGGGATCCGCCGCGGGCAGGTCATCTCCGCGGCGGCCCACAACATGCAGTTGCTGATGCAGGCCAATGGCAATGGGAATGGGGCCAGCGCCGGCAGCAACGGCAGCAGCCAGGCGTCCGCCAAGTCCCACGGCAGCAACGCTGGCGGGAACGGCAAGGGGAAGGGCCCGAAGTAGGACTTTCGCTGGTCCGGCGGCTAATGGGGGACGTAGACTACGTCCCCCACTTTCTTTGCCTTGGGAGCGGCGCCATGGAATACAATTACGATTCATTTGTGCCGGAGAAGTTCATGCCGTGGTTGAATTTCGGGAACAGCCCGGCCCTCGGTCAGCCGGCACCAGACTTCCCGCTGTGGGACCTGGAGGACAGAGAGACACGGCTGAGCGCGATCTGGTCGGCCCACACCTACACGGTGGTGGAGTTCGGCAGTTTCACCTGACCATACTGCGGGATGGCGGCGCCATCCATGAATGCCATCGCGGAACGGTTTGCCCATGCCGGCGTGGGGTCGATCTTCCTCTACACGCACGAGGCGCATCCCGGCGAGTACTACCCGCATCTCACCTCATTTGAACAGAAACTGCGTCACGCGCGGGACCTGCGGGACAAGCTCGGGGTGACCCGGCCCATTCTGGTGGATGCGCTCGATGGCGCCTGCCACCGCGCCTACGGGTCGATGCCCAACATGATCTGGATCATGACCAACGCCGGCGTCCCTGTGTATAAGGCCGACTGGACGGATGCCAACAGCGTCCAGAATGCGCTCGAGTACTTCGTGGCGGTGCCGGGGCGCAGGCGCGCCGGCGAGCGGTTGGCGCCGTTCCACGTGGAACGGATGGACCTGCGAAATCAGGATCGGGAGGCGTTCTACAAAGGGCTCGAACGCAACGGGCCGAAGGCGGTGCGGGAGTTCAGAGCAGCATTTGGATGAACGGCTCGCTGAAGGTGCCCGCGTAAACCTCCACGGCCGGGCCGGCCATCCGGATCGACCAGTCTTCGGCCACGGAGATCCGGAGGTAGCCGCCGGGCATCTCGATGGTCACGTCGCGCTCGGCCAATCCCTTGCGCACGGCCGCGGCGGCGACGGCGCAGGCACTGCTGCCCGACGCCATCGTGACCCCGGCGCCGCGTTCCCAGATGAGAATCGCCACCCGGCGTCCGGAGCGGCGTTCCGCGAACTGCACGTTCGTGCGGTTAGGAAACATCGGGTGCCGCTCCAGCCGCGGGCCCAGGACGTCGAGCTCGACATCGCGCAGGTCGGGTACGAACACGACGCAGTGCGGGTTGCCGACGGAGACGGCGGTAATCTTCATCGCCCGGCCGTCGACGTCAATGAGTTCGTCGACGACGTCGCGCCTGGGACCGGCTACAGGAATGTGCCAGCTGTCGAACGTCGCCGCTCCCATGTCGACGGTGATCAGGCCAACCTGGCCGTCCCGGACGGCAAGCTGAACATTCACCATCCCGCCCGGGGTGTCGATGGAGAACCGCGTCGCCTGGGTGAGCCCGTGGTCATAGAGGTACCGGGCGAAAATCCGCAGGCCGTTGCCGCTCTTTTCGGCCTCGCTGCCATCGGGGTTGTAGATGCGCAGCCCAAAGTCGGCGCGATCGGACGGCGCCAGCGCGAGGATCCCGTCGGAGCCGACACCGAGATGGCGGTCGCAGATGAGCCGGATCGCGCCGGGCGTGAGCGGAAACGTCAGCGCGGCAGGATCGACGACGATGTAATCGTTGCCGAGGGCGTGGGACTTTACAAAACCGTTGGTCGCCGGTCGTGGGTCGTGGGTCGTAGGACGACTCATGACTTTGGCGGGGCGAGCAGGTTGGCGTCAAAGACGACCTGCGTGGCGGATCTGGCTTGATGCCGCGCCGTGGCTATCCGCACCAGTTCTGTGACGAGGACGTCGAACGGAACGCCGGTCGCCTCCCACAGGTAGAACGCCAGCGAGCCGGGCACCGTGTTCACCTCATTGACGTACAACGCGTCCGCGTCCGGCTCGTAGAGGAAGTCGACCCGGGCGACGCCGGCGGCTCCAATTACCTCAAAGGCCTGCATCGCCATCGATTGCACGCGGACTGTCAATTCATCAGCAATGGGCGCGGGGATGAGCCGTTCCTGCCCGGCCATGCCGGCCTTGCCGGTAACCCCCAAACCACGCGCTCCGGTTGGATTCGGGGCCAGCTTCCGCGCGGCCTTGGCCCCACGGCGGTACTTGTCGTCGAAGCTGAGCAGCGTGCTGGTGCTCACCGGTTGTTCGCAGACCGACGTCCGTATTGGCGGTCCGAGCACGGAACAGTTGATCTCGAGAAAATCGCTCAGCGCGCGCTCAACCAACACGCGCTCGTCCAGCACCAGCCCCGCCTCGACGGCCTGACGGAGCGCTCCGGCATCGGCGCACCGCACGACCCCGATGCTGCTGCCCAGGGTGACCGGTTTCACCATCGCCGGGTAGCCGCAGAACTCGGCTGCACGAGCAACGAATGCGTCGCTGCCGGCCGACCATGCGTCCCGCGTCACGGTGAGACAATCGATCACGGGCAGCCCCGCGGCCCGGCAGAGGGCTTTGGTCTGCACTTTGTCCATTGCGATGGCCGACGCGAGGAGGCCCGCGCCCGTGTAGGGCACGTCGGCCAACTCGAACAATCCCTGCAGCGTGCCATCTTCGCCGTGCGAGCCATGCACCGTCGGGAAGAACACGTCGGCCCACAGGTCCGGAGTGCGGCCGAACAACCGTCCCCCGGCCTGGGGGCTTGCCACCAGTTCCCGGATCGCCCGATCGGGACTGAGGCTCACCCGGTAGATGTCTCGGATTCGCGCGAAATCGAGATTCCGGTCGGCATACAGCCGGAGGTTGTGCAGCGGCCGACCGGCGTACCACTCGCCCACTTTGCTGATGTACACAGGCAGCACGTCGAACCCGACCACTTCCAACGCGTCCATGACCTGGTGGCCGGTGATGACCGACACCTCGTGCTCGACGGATCGTCCGCCGAAGATGACCGCGACGCGCTCAGGCCTCGGCATACTGATCCGGCAGATCGTTCTCGAAGAGCACGATGTCGCCCGGCTGCAGGATGCGCTGCAGCGCGGCGGTAGCCCCCTGCAGCGTGGGCACGCCGATCACGCGGTCAGCGGCGAAGCCGACGTCGCTCAGCCCCGCGCGGATCGGTCGCGTCTGCCGCGGGCCGACCAGGATGGCGTAATCGCAGACTGCCGCGGCCTGGCGGCCGAAATTCCGGTTCGCTTCGTCTTGCAGCGGACCGAGTTCCACCATCCCCGGCGTGACGAGGATTCGCCGGCCGCCGCTGAACTGACTGAGCACCTCCAACGCCTGCGCCGCGCCTTCGGGGTTCGCGTTGTAGGCATCGTCGATCACGGTGACGCCGCCAGCTGCATCGACCAGCTGCAGCCGGTGCGCCGGAGCTTCCAGCCGCCCGATCGAGGCCGCAACCGCATCCAGGGTCACCCCCAACTCCAGCGCAGCCGTGGCCGCCGCCAGGATGTTCATCACGTTGTGACGCCCCAGCAACTTCGTCGACACTGCGGCCCGCTCCCCGGAGCGGCGCACGAGCATAAATGACAATCCATCGCGGCCATGCGTGATCTCTTCGGCCCGAAGGTCGAGCATATCCGGAGGTGTCGAAATGCCAAACCGTAGAACTTTCGCGGCCTGCGTCCGGTTGGCCAGCTCGCGGCAGTGCGGGTCGTCCGCGTTGAAGAGGGCAACGCCGCCGGCCGGCAGGGCTTCGATTAGTTCGTACTTGGTCGCCACCACGTTGTCGACCGTGCGGAACCACTCCAGGTGCTGCGGGCCAATCGCGGTCAGAATCCCCACCTTGGGTCTGACGAAACCGGCGATCTCTTTGATCTCTGCCCGCCCGTAGGCGCCCATCTCTGCGATGAAGACTTCGTGCGCTGGGGTCAGCTTCTCGTTGATGACGCGACAAACGCCCATCGTGGTGTTGTAACTACCGGGGGTCATAAGGGTCCGGTACTTCGAGGAGAGCATCGCTTGCAGGAAGTGTTTCGTCGACGTTTTCCCGTAACTGCCGGTGATCCCAATCACGATGGGTTTGATCTCGTTCAGGCGCGCGGCGGCGGCGCGGAGGAACCGGCCGTTGATCACCCGCTGGAGGGGCGTCAGCACCCAGTTGGCCACCGGCACGGCCATCACCGAGACCGGCACGAGGACCGCGGCGGCGATGAGCGCCGCCGCTGGATCGCCGTACAATACCACCGCGCCGTACACGGCCGCAGCAAAACAGACAGCGAGCAGTCCCAGGGCCACAGCAAAGATGCGAATGGCTCGACCGGTGAGCACCAGCGGTTTCTTCGCAGACCCTCCCGGCCGCACGATGAAGCGCACGGTCCGCCAGGGATCGCCAATCATCCATCGCAGCAGGCGGCGGTTGACGTAACTCTCCAACTGCAGGACATGGAGCGTGCGCACGACGATGATGGCGGCCCAGGCGTAGGCTACCGCCAGCGCGGCCAACTCGATCATGGGACGTCTCCTTCGGTATCATCGCGCAAGAACCGTCCGACGAGCAGGCGAAACTTTCCGAACTCGTCGAGGAACGGGTAGTGGCCGGCCCCGCTGATCACCGCCAACGACGCGTGCGGGATCAGCCGGGCCATCCGCCGCGCCATCGCCAGCGGCGTCTCGGTGTCGTGACTGCCCCAGATCAGTTGGGTGGGCGACTGAATGGACGGCAATAGGGCGGTGAGATCTTCGTTCACGACTTTCACAAACGTCGCCCGCATCGGCCCGGCCTGCGCGTAATCGGGCGAGGCCACTTTGCTGTAGACGCGGTCACGCACGGCCCGGCCGCGCGCCCCGCCGACCCGCGCGACGGCGCGGGCCACACGGGCGGCGCCGGTACGCAGGTAGTAGCCGACCGACCGCGGCGGACGCAGGCCGGCGCTGCTCACCAGCACGAGTTTGTGGATCCGGTCCGGATGGCGGGCGGCGAGATCCAGCGCGATGCGGCCGCCGAACGAGTGGCCGACGATGTGCGGGCGTCCGATGCCCAATGCATTCATGACATCGAGCACGCAGGCGGTGTAGTCCGCCGTGCCCCACGCGGCCGGGGGGAACCCGCTGCGGCCGTGACCGGGCAGATCGATGGCCGTCACGTCGTACCGCCGCGCGAGGTCGCCGTGCACGAGCGCCATCGTCGCACTGGCCGCGCCCCAGCCGTGGAGCAGGACGACCGGATGCCCCGCCCCGGACCGTCCATACCAGACGCGGGTGCCCGAGGCGTCGAGGAGGTCCATCGAGAGCGTCGGGATGCGCGGCTCGTTCATGGCGCCGTCCACGAGCGAATGCGCTCGTCGAGCAGCTGCAGCGCTTCGTCTCCCAGCACGCTGGCGAACGCGATCACCCGCGCGCCTGACGGGATATGCTCGCCGATACGTTCCAGCACTTTCGGCGAGGCCACCACGACGTCGCTGGATTTCAGGACGGTTTCCATCCGGTCAGGCTGCCGCAGGGTCGCCGTCGCCAGCCGGGGACACTTCAGCCCCACCGCGCGGATCGACTGGGCCTTGCTGCGGACACCCTCTTCCGTCGCGCAGACCAGCGCGACGCGGGCGTCGGGGGCGATGCCGGCCACCGCGTCGAGCGTGGCAAACTCAGGCAGGGCCATCAGCCCGACCACCTCGTGGTGCGGAGCCATCTTGCGGACGTCTTCGACATGGAACATCGTCGTGGCGATGATGTCGAGGTCGTCGAGGGTCGCCTGGAGATCGCCGAGGAGCACCGGCGTGAGCACGATCCGCAGCCGGTCGGCGACCTGGCGCGAGAAGTAGGCCAGATCGGAGGAGTTGCACTCGACGAACCCCACGCGCGGGTGGCGGCGCGCGCCACCGGCGCGGCGGCTGACCAGCGCCGCGACGTCGCCCGCGGGAATCCCTTCATCCCGGGCCTGCTGCAGCAGCCGGTCCACCAGCGGCAGCAAGACGCCGGCGCTGCCGGAGACGGCAGATGCCGTGACGAACGTTCCCCGGCCCGGCGTGGTCGACAGGACACCGGCCTGTTCCAACGCCACGTACACCTTGGCCACCGTGTTCCGGTTCACGCGCAGGAATCCGGCCAACACCCGGACCGGGGGCAGGCGGTCGCCGGAGCGGAGCCGGCCGGTCCGGATCAGCCCACGCAGCTGGACGGCGATCTGCTCGGCAATGGGCATGGGCCCCTGCCGCGTCACCCGGACGGGAAGCCGGCGGATTGTCCTAGCGTCAGTAGGACGCACTAGGACAATCGTAACGTCTCCAGCGGGGGGCCGTCAATGGGGACACCGCATTGCCCGGCGCGCGGTGTCGGTGGCAGACTGAGACAGCCATGGCCACCGCGGCCTCGATCATCAGCCGGCTGATCATCCCCCATCCGTCCGAACCCGCGCTCCTCGTCACCGAGGGACGGGGCGGGGCACCCGAACTGCCGTCCGTCGTGGACACCACCGGGTGGTTCTGGGCCAGGGTCGACTGGCTGAATGCACTGGTGCGCGAGCGGTACGGACTGACGACGACCGTACTGCGCTGCGTCTCCTCGACCGTCGACGAAGAGACGAAGACGGGGACGCGGATCTACGTTCTGGACACACATCCACCCGCATCGGCGCCGGCGGGAACGCGGTGGGCCCGGCGCGATGACCTCGCACGCCGGCCCCTGGGCGACGCGATTCAGCAGGCGCAGGTGGAAACATGGCTGGCGGAAGCAGCCGGTGCGCCCATCAGCCCGCTGCGCGCCCCATGGGCCCGGCCGGGGTGGTTTGCTGAAGCCGCGGGTTGGGTGGAGCGCACCGTCGCGGCCCACGGGGTGAACCAGACCGGGGCCGTCGAGCAGGTCCGGGCCTGGACGATCTCCACCATTTTGACAGCCCCGACGGACGCCGGCGATGTGTACTTCAAAGCGTCGGGCGCGTCGTTTCCCCGCGAAGCCGCCATCACGGCCATGCTGGCCGCGAACTGGCCGCGGCTGCTGACGCCGGTGCTTGATGTGGATGCCTCGCGGTCCTGGCTGCTGATGCACGATCTGGCCGGGATGCGACTGGATCGCACCGCGGACGTCACGCGGTGGGAGGCGGCGCTGCGCACCTACGCCGGGGTGCAGATCGAGGCCATTGGGCACACCGACGCGCTGCTCGCCGCCGGCTGCCAGGACCGGCGGCTGGCCGGAATGCACGGTGAAATCGATGCCGCGCTGGCGGACACGGCGTCGATGGCGCCGGATCACCCGAACCGCCTCACAGACGAGGAGATCGACGCCGTGCGCGCGCTCGCCCCGATGCTGCACGCTGCGGTGGACCGGCTGGCCGCCGGACCCATCCCCGAAACCCTGGAGCACGGCGACTTTCACCCGGGGAACATCGTGGACACCACCGACACCATCCGGATCTACGACTGGTCGGACGCCTGCGTCGCGCACCCGTTTTTCAGCCTGCTGCCGTTCTTCGCCTACAACTACCCGCTCCCCGAAACCCGCGCCGCCGTCCCTCGCCTGCGCACGGCGTACCTCGAGCCGTGGACGCGGTACGCTCCAATGGCGGCCCTGCTGGTGATGGCCGAGGAGGCGCGACGGATCGCGGTGGTCCAGCAGGTGATGAGCTACCGGCACATCCTCGAGACGGTCGAACCGGCGCTGCGGTGGGAATGGCCGGATGCCATCCCGTACTTCCTCCGGATGCTGCTGCGCGACCCGACGCCGTGAAGGGTGGACCTTCCGGAAAGAGAATAATGCTCGGGTTCGCTTCGTTGTGGATGGGCAAGAGATGACGCAGAAGCAGATCGAGATCATCCTGATGCGGCAGCTGGCCAGCTACCTGGCCCTGCCGATCTTCATTGTGGATCCTCAGGGCAACTTGATCTTCTTCAATGAGCCCGCCGAAGCGCTGCTGGGCCGCACGTTCGACGAAGCGGGCGAGATGCCGATGAGCGAGTGGTCGACGATCTTCGAGCAGTCGGACGAACACGGCAATCCGCTGTTGCCGGATGAGCTGCCGCTGGTGAAAGCCCTGAAAACGCGGCGGCCGGCGTACCGCGCCCTGCGGATCATGGGGCTCGACGGCGTCCCGCGCCGCCTGGAGGTCACCGCCTATCCGCTGGAAGGACAGGGCGGCCGGCTGCTCGGCGCGGCGGCACTGTTCTGGATGCTCGATCACGAATGAAAATCACCCTGTGGGGGACCCGCGGATCGCTGCCCAGTCCGGGTCCTGAAACCGTCCGCTACGGCGGCAATACGTCGTGCGTGGAAGTCCGCAGCAATGACGGCACCCTCCTCGTCCTCGACGCCGGCACCGGCATCCGCCGGCTGGGCAACGTGATCGAGCCCGACATCGTGCGGATCGACATCCTGCTCACACACCTGCACATGGACCACATCCAGGGTTTCGGATTCTTTGGGCCCCTGTTCCGGCCGGGCCTCGACGTCCATGTCTATGGGCCGCCGTCGACGACGCACGATCTGCGCACGCGGCTGACCAAGTACCTGTCGCCCCCGCTGTTCCCCGTCCGGCTGCGGGACCTGCCCGCCCGGCTGTCCCTGCACGACGTGCCGATGGAACCCTTCAGCGTCAACGGGCTGCGCATCGAGGCGTCTTTGATCTCGCATCCCGGGCCCACGGTCGGCTACCGCATCTCGGACCGCTCGGGCACGCTGGCGTACATGCCCGACCACGAACCGGCCCTGGGCGTTGAAAAGTTTCCGCTACCGGCGGATTGGACGTCGGGCACCGCGCTGGCGGCCGGCGCCGACCTGCTCATTCATGACTCGCAGTACACGCTGTGGGAATACGCCGACCACGTGGGCTGGGGGCACAGCGCGATCGAGCATGCGGTGGCGTTCGCGGCGGTGGCGAAGGTCAAACGCCTCCTCACATTCCATCATGATCCCGGGCACTCGGACGAGATGGTCGATCGCATGGAGCAGGCCGTGCGCACGCAGCCGCTCCCGTTCGAGTTGATCACCGGACGCGAGGACGCCACGTTCAAGATTGGATGAGCTGGATCACCCGCGACGGGCGCCTGATCCTCGCCGCCCGCGGGCTGCGCACGTTTGCCTACGGGTTCCTCTCGGTCCTCCTGGGCGTGTACCTGGAGCAGGCCGGCTTCGCGCCGTGGCAGGTCGGCGCGGTGCTGACGGCCACGCTGGCGGGGTCGGCGGTGCTCACGGTACTGTTCTCGCTCTACGCCGATCGCATCGGCCGCCGCCGGCTCCTGCGGGTCAGCGCGCTGCTCATGGGCGCGTCCGGCCTGGCGTTCGCGCTGACCAACCATTATCCGCTGCTGATTCTCGCGTCGCTGACGGGGACGATCGGGGCCACGTCAGGGGAAGTCGGACCGTTTCTCTCGCTGGAACAGGCGATCCTTCCGCAGACCGCCCCGGTGACACGGCGGAACGCGCTGTTCGGTCTCTACAACATGATCGGGGCATTTGCCGGCGCCGGGGGCGCGCTGGCGGCCGGCGCACCGGCACTGCTCGAGCGCTTTGCCGGGTTCAGCGAGCCGGCGTCGCTGCGGGCGATGTTCTACCTCTACGCGGCGCTGGCGGGGCTGACGTTGGGGCTGTTCGCCCTGCTCAGTCCGCAGGTGGAACTGGCGCGGACGGCCGGGCTGCCGGTCGCGTCCGGACTGGGACGGTCGCGCCGGACCATCTTCCGGCTGTCGGCGCTGTTCGGCCTCGACTCCCTGGCGGGCGGGTTCGTCGTCCAGAGTCTGATCGCGTTCTGGTTCCACCTGCGCTGGGGGGCGGGGCCGGAACTCCTCGGCCCGATCTTCCTGGGAGTGGGCCTGCTGCAGGGCATTTCCTTCCTGGTGGCCGCGCGGGTCGCCGATCGCATCGGCCTCATCAACACGATGGTCTTCACGCACCTACCCAGCAACATACTGCTCATGGCGATTCCGCTGGCGCCGTCGCTGACCTGGGCAGTCGTGCTGACGCTGGCCCGCCATGCGCTCTCGCAGATGGACGTCCCGACCCGTCAGAGTTACGTCGTCGCGGTCGTCGATCCGGAAGAACGCACGGCGGCGGCGGGAGTCACCAACGTCGTCCGCAACGTGGCGCAGGCCGTGACGCCCGTGCTCTCCGGCTACGCGATGCAGATCGTCTCGCTGGGGTTGCCCTTCTTCATCGGCGGCGGGCTGAAGATCGTCTACGACCTCAGCCTGTATGCGATGTTTCGACGGATCAGACCGCCGGATGAAACGAGCGTGCGATGAGAGACGCCCTCAGACAGCGGCGAGTGCCTGGTCGAAGTCGGCCAGCAGGTCGGTTTCGTCTTCCACGCCGACGCTGACGCGGATGAGACCGTCGGTGATGCCGGCGGCCTCGCGGACGTCGCGGGGCATGTGGACGCTGGACAGGCTCGCCGGATGCGAAACCAACGTCGTGACGCCGCCGAGGCTGGTCGCCCGTTTGCAGACCCGCAGTGATTCGAGCACGCGCACACCCGCCTCGTAACCGCCGGTGACCTCGAAACTCAGCATCCCGCCGAAGCCGCGCATCTGGCGTCTGGCGACGTCGTGACCGCGGTGGCCGGACAGGCCGGGATAGTGGACGCGCTCCACGCGCGGGTGAGGGGCGAGGAACTCGGCCAGGGCTTGGGCGGAACGGTTCTGCCGCTCGACGCGCAGGCCGAGCGTGGCCAGTCCGCGGAGCACGAGCCAGGCCCCGAACGGGTCGATCGTGGTGCCGAAGATCCGGGCGTGTCGCTTCGACGCGTGGACGAACTCGCGGGTGCCGGCGAGCGCGCCGGCGGTGACGTCGTGGTGGCCGCCGAGGTATTTAGTCGCGCTGTGGACGACGACGTCCACGCCCAGCGCGATGGGGCTCTGGTTGTAGGGCGTGGCGAAGGTGTTGTCGGCAATGGTCATCGCCTCCCGGCCGCGGGCCAGCGCGACGACACCGGCAATGTCGGTGATATCCAGCACGGGATTGTTGGGGGTCTCGATGTACAGCAGCCGTGTGCTGGGCCGCAGGGCGCGCTCGTACGACTCCACGTCCGTATCGGTCAGCAGCGTCGCGTCAATGCCGTACTGGGGGAGGACCTCGGCGAACAACTGGTACGACGCCTGGTAGATGGCGCGCGGGGCGACCGCGTGATCGCCGGGTTTGAGCACCGTCATCACCGCCGACGTGACCGCGGCCATCCCCGACGACAGCGCCAGCGCGTCTTCGGCCCCTTCGAGCAAGGCAACCCGCTCTTCCAGCACGCGCGTCGTCGGGTTCGCCCAGCGCGTGTAGATGTAGCCGGGCGGGACCTCCTGCCCGATGCGGATGCCTTCTTCCGCGGTATCGTAGTAGTACGTGGCAGTCTGATAGATCGGCGGCGCGACCGATTTGTTGGCGTCATCGATCCTGCCGCCGTGGATGGCTTTGGTGGTGAAGCCCCAACGAGCGCTCATCATAGGCACCTCAAGTGAGGGATTTCCGCCGGAGGGGTCTGACCCCTTGGCGTAGGGGGTCTGTGTGAAGTTTGGGGCGCATGTCAGCATCCGGGAGCACCTGCACCTGGCCGTGGACCGGGCCGTGGCCATCGGCTGCGAGTGCCTGCAGATCTTCGTCGGCAGTCCCCGGCAGTGGCGCGAAACCGCGTATCCGGACGAGGAGTACGCCCTGTTCATCCGCAAGCGCCGGGTGGCCGGGCTCGATCCGCTGGTCGCGCATGGGGCGTACCTGATCAATCTGGCCGCATCAGATCCGCTCATCTATCAGCGTTCCACCGCCGCGTTGATCTACGCGGTACGCGTGATGGACCGGCTGCGCGGCCTGGGCGCGATCACCCACATCGGCAGCCGCGGCGACCGGCCGTGGGAAGAAGCGCGCACCAGGGTCGTGGCGGCGCTGGCCGTCGCGTTGGAGCGCACCGACCGCGCGATGATTCTGCTGGAGAACAGCGTGGGCGCCGGCGGGTACGTGGGGAGCTCATTTGAGGAACTGCGGGACATCCTGGCCGCGCTGCGCTGGCACCGCAGGGTGGGCATCTGCCTGGATTCGGCGCACCTGTTCGCCGCGGGCTGGGACATCCGGACGCGCCGGGGCGTCGATGCCGTGATCGAGGCGTTCGACGACACCGTAGGCTTAAAGCGGCTGAAAGCCCTCCACCTCAACGATTCGGCCGTCCGGCTGGGCGCGCGGGTGGACCGGCATGCCAATATCGGTGAAGGGTACATCGGGCGCGGGGGATTCCGGGCGCTGGTGAATCATCCGGCGTTGAGCCATCTGGCGGGAGTCATCGAGACGCCGGGATTCGATCATGAGGGGCCGGATAAGAAGAACCTGGAGGTACTCAAAAGGCTACGCAGTCAGCGCCAATCCTGAGATTGCTTCGTCGCTCCGCTCCTCGCAATGACAGGGGATGCCTACTTCGCGCGGGTGGGTTCGCCGGTCGGTTTAATGCGGAGGAAGAACGCCTCCAGCGCCAGCCGGGGGTGTACGTTGCGGCGCAGCGCGTCTTTGGCAACCTGCACGGCCAGGATGCGGTCGTTGAGCTGTGCCGGATCGATCGACGCGGCGAGCGACGCGATCGCATCCTTCCGGTCGAGGTTCACCAGCAGCGCGTCGTCGGGAGTTTCTCGCCAGACGAGCAGGTCGCGGTACCAGAACAGCGCGATGTCCAGCATCTCGGGCAGGTTTTTTTTGTCCTTCGCCAGTTCCTCGGCCGCATCGAGCCGGGCGAGGAGATCGGGCCGCTCGAACCACACCAGCAGGTCCAGCACCCGCTCGCGCAGCGCCAGCGCGGCCTCCGACGTCGCCCACGTCACGGCGCGCCCCAGCTGACCTCCGGACAATGACCCCAGGAAGCGGGCCTGGCCGGGCGGCACACCGTGGCGCTCGATCAGCGCTTTCTCGATCAGCGGCAGCGGGATCAATGAGAAGCGCACGAGCTGGCAGCGCGATACCACGGTCGGCAGCATCGGCACGGTCGACTCGGCGATGAGGATGATGACCACCTGCGGCGGTGGTTCTTCGAGCACCTTGAGCATGCTGCTGGCGGCATCTCTGTCCATCCGGTCGGCGTTCACCAGGATGTAGACTTTCGATCCACCTTCGACCGGCGGGTATACGACCTGACGGCGCAGTTCCCGGATCTGGTTGATGCCAATGAAGGTTTTGGTCGTATCGTCCGGATCCAGGAGCAGCCCGCGCTCCACGTCGACGAGCCGGACGTCGGGATGCTGGCCTTTGAGAACGAGCCGGCAGCCGCGGCACTCGCCGCAGGCATCCTCATCGACCGGCCGCTCGCAGTTGAGCAGCTGCGCGAACGCCCTGGCGGCCTCGAGGCGGCCCACCCCCGGCGGTCCGACGAAGAGGTAGGCGTGCGCGACGTGCTTCGCCCGCACCGCTGAGCGCAGGAGCAGGACGGCATGATCCTGGTTGACGAGATCCCTAAACGCCATGTCCCTCTCTCATATGCGCTCCATTCGCTCGATGGAGAGGACGAAGACGATCGCGCCGCCCACTTCCACCTTCACCGGATAGGTCACGTACGAATCCACCGGTTCGATGACCGCCGGCATCGGGCTGACCAACTGTTCGCGGCGCTGGCACACCCGCTGGATGGTCGCCACGACCTGATCGACCTGACGGTCTTCGACGCCGGTGAGGATCGTCGCATTCCCTTCGCGCAGGAAGCCGCCGGTGCTGGCGAGGATCGTGGCCTGGGTGCCGTCCTCGGTGAGGGCATCGATCAACCGGGCCGAATCCTTTTCCTGCACGATGGCTAGGACGAGCTTGATGCCCGCCACCCCCTCGCCCGCAGGAACTCGTCGACGATCCGGACGATGTCGCCGTGCACCGCGCGCTGTGCGCGCGACGCATCGATCACGCGTACGCGGTGCGGTTCTTCTTGCGCAATCGAAAGGAATCCTTCCCTGACGCGCTGCTGGAAGGCGATGCCTTCCTGTTCCAGACGGTCGCCGGTGCCGCGCTGGCCTTCCTTTCCTTCGGCCGCCTGCGCACGGCCCAGCCCGACGCCGGGATCGATATCCAGCAGCAGGGTGAGGTCCGGCTGCAGCCCCTGCGTCGCCACCGCGTTCACCATCCGGACGAGGTCGACGCCCAGGCCCCGCGCATATCCCTGGTAGGCGAGGGACGAGTCCACAAATCGTTCCGACACCACGATGCGGCCGGCCCGCAGCGCCGGGTCGACGATCTCCGACACAAACTGCGCCCGCGACGCCGCGAACAGCAGCATCTCGGTCTGCGCGCTCATCGCGGCATCGCCCAGCAGGATCCGGCGGATCTGCTCGCCGACCACCGTGCCGCCGGGCTCACGCGAGTAGAGGACATCGGCGGCGCCGCGCAGGTACTCGCTGAGCAGGCGCGCCTGCGTCGTTTTCCCCGACCCGTCGGGGCCTTCGATGGTGATGAAGAGACCGCGCATCAGCGCGGGAAGACGACGACGCGGCGGAAGGGCTCTTCGCCCCGGCTCTCTGACGCCAGGCCGTAGCGCTGGATGAGCTGGTGCTGGAGCCGGCGGACGTAGGAGTTCTGCGGAGAGAGTTCGACCGGCTGGGTGGACTTGAGGGCCTCGGAGATCGCTTCTTCGACCTCGCGCAGCGCCAGTTCCTGGTCGTCTTCGCCTTCCACTTCAAAGATGCTGCGGAGGAAGGCCTGGATCTGGCTGACCGTGTTGCTCTTGAGGATGTGCATCGGCTTGCCGCGGGCGGCGGCCTCGCGGAGTTTCTTGGGCTGGCGGCGCTCCTGCGACTTCAGCGTCAGCACGATGTCGGCGTCGACCAGATTCTCGGCGACGTAGGCCGGCACGCGCAGTTCCTTGATCGCCCGCTCGAGGCGGTTGCGGCTGACGGCGTACGGATAGATGCGGGCGATGCGCCGGCCCGGCCGTTCCGCATCCTCCGACGGCGCCGGCGCCAGCGGCCCCTGCGCGGCCCACGCCGCGGCCTTGGGCGGCGGCGCTTCGATCTCCACTTCACCGGCGGCGGTGCGGATGCGGGTCTCCGGCCGCGGCACCACCCCGCGGAGGAAGCGGTCCACCACCGTCGCGACGTCGTGGTGGACGGCCAGGCGGTCCTTCTCCACGATCTCGATGACGACGTCGAACGTCGGGGGGGCCTTGCGCTCGAGCACCGTCTTCTGGGTGCCGCGCCGGCGCGCTTCCTCATCGGACAGGGTGACCGCCTGGATGCCGCCGACGAGGTCGGACAGCGTCGGATTCTGCAGCAGGTTGTCCAGCGAGTTGCCGTGCGCGGTGGCGATCAACTGCACGCCGCGTTCGGCGATCGTGCGCGCCGCCAGCGCTTCGGCTTCGGTGCCGATCTCATCGATGACGATCACTTCCGGCATGTGGTTTTCGACCGCCTCGATCATCACGGCGTGCTGCAGCTCCGGATGCTGGACCTGCATGCGCCGGGCCCCGCCGATCCCCGGGTGCGGGATGTCGCCGTCGCCGGCGATCTCATTGGACGTGTCGACGACGACCACGCGCTTGTTGAACTCGTCGGCCAGCACGCGGGCGGACTCGCGCAGCAGCGTGGTCTTCCCGACGCCCGGCCGGCCCAGCAGCAAAATCGACTGCCCGGATTCGATGACGTCGCGGACGATGTCGACCGTCCCGACGACGGCACGGCCCACGCGGCAGGTCAGCCCGATCACTTCACCCTGGCGGTTGCGGATCGCGGAGATGCGGTGCAGCGTCCGCTCGATCCCCGCGCGGTTGTCCTTGCCGAACGCCCCGACCCGCGTGGTGACGAACCGGATTTCGTCCGGCCCCACGTAGCCGTCGTTGAGGTAGACGACCCGGCCGGGAAACCGCGCCTCCGGGCGCCGGCCCAAGTCGAGCACAATCTCGAGCAGCGCTTCCAGGTCGGGCTGCGTCGTCAGGTCCTCCCGGAGATGCCCGGGGAGGACGTTGAGCAGCAGATCCAGGTTGTCGGTGATTTGAATCTGTCGTGGCACCACGAGTGGCTTCCCTCCACCTATGCTGCGGTCAGGGAGCGCGGCCAGGTTACCCTCGGTGCGGTGAGAGACTGGGCGAAACGAAATGAGGGGAACCGGGCGGCTCCCCTGCCGTCGCAACTGTGCCTCGCGGGATCGGTTGTGTGAATCGATCCGGTAGTGACGGATGTCAGTTCGCGCGCGACCCGGAGCGCGTCGGTGTGGCCATTGGAATGGGTCCGCGCATGTCCTACCCGTACTATACCACGCATGATTCAGCCTACCTCTACCACCAGACAACTCAGGTACCGCGTCTCCGGCATCGCCGGATGCACCGGATGGTCGCGCGCCTGTCCCCGCGACTCGATCAGCCGCACGGCGCGCCGTGCATCGGCAGCCGCGGCGCCGACAATCTGCTGCAGCAGCGCGTCGCCCACGTGATAGGAGCACGAGCACGTCAGGAGGATGCCACCGGGCCGCAGCAGCTTCAGGGCGCGCAGGTTGAGTTCTTTGTACCCCGCGCTGGCCCGTTCCACCGCCTCCTTCGTCGGCGCGAACGGCGGCGGGTCGAGGATCACCACGTCGTACGACGCCTTCTCCGTGACCAGCCGGCGCAGTTCGTCAAAGGCATTGGCCTCGACAAACTCGCAGACCGAGTCCACGCCGTTGAGCGCCGCGTTGGCCCGTGCCAGATGCAGCGCATCCGCTGAGCTGTCGATGCCGGTGACGCGGCGCGCCCCGGCCAGCGCGGCGTGGACGGCGAACCCGCCCGTGTAGCAGAACACGTCGAGGACCTCGGCATCCCGCACGTACGGCGCGAGGGCCGTCCGGTTCTCCCGCTGGTCGAGGTAAAACCCGGTCTTCTGGCCGGCGGCGACGTCGACAGAGAAGCGGGCGGGCTCCTGAATCTCGATGACTGGATCTGCCGTCCCGCGCAGCCACCCACGACGGGGATCCAATCCTTCGAGACGGCGTACGGTGGCGTCGTTGCGCTCATAGATCGCCTGGGGGTGCACGAGGTCCATCAGCAGGTCGGCCAGCATCTCCTTCCGCCGGTCCATCCCCAGGGCCAGTGTCTGGAGGACCAGCACCTCCCCATACCGGTCGACGATCAGACCAGGCAAGAAGTCGCCCTCGCTATAGATGAGGCGATAGGCGGTCGTACCGTGAACGAATCGCTGCCGGTAGGTCACGGCGCTGCCTATCCGGCGGCGCCAGAAGGCGTCGTCGATGGGCTCGGGCTGGGTGGTCAGCGCGCGGACGGCAAGGCTGGAGGCGGGGTTGATGAACCCGCGGCCAAGCCATTTGCCGCGCAGGGTCCGGATGTCGACGATCCCCCCGTCTTCGGGCTTCCCTTCGAGGCGGGCGATCTCGCCACTGAAGATCCACAGGTAGCCCGCCGTGATGCGGGCGTCTTTGTCGGGTTTGAGGAAGACGGTTGGCAAGAAGATCGCTAGAACAGCGTGGTCTGCGCGGGCTCCTCGACTCTCTTCGACGGCTCGCCCGGACGTTCCGGGGGAACCTCGCCCTCGCCGAAGATGTGGATCTCGCCGTAGGTCCCGTCGTAGCCGGGCTTGATCTCCACGCGGCCCTCACGCACACGAGCCACCCCCTCGACGATTTTCGGCGGAGCATGTTTGGCGAGTTCGTCCAGCGGCAGGTCGAGCAGGATGGCAAACTCCCCGCCCAGCCGGGCACAGAGTTTGAAATATTCCTCGCGGACGCCGCCGGTGCCGGGCTGCGCGCCCATTGCTTCGGCGATGATCTCCTCCAGGGGGATGAGGTTGCGGTACGGGACCGCCCCGGCCGGCACGTAGCCGTCCTCCCGATCGGCCAGGTCTTCCACGCGGTGCATCACGCCAACCGTCAGCGGGCGCTTGCAGACCGGGCAGCGGTCGCCCAGCGCCTTGCTCTCCTTCGGCGTGAGCCGGGTGTTGCAGTTGCGGTGGCCGTCGTAGTGGTACTTTCCTTCTTCCGGAAAGAACTCAACCGTGTAGAGGAACTTGCTGGTGTCTTTCTCGCGCAGAATCCGCATCAGTTCGAAGTAGTCGGGCTCGGCTTCGAAGACGTTCGCTTCCCGGCCCAGCTTCGCGGGTGAGTGAGCGTCGGAATTGCTGACCAGCATCACCCGGTCCAGCTGCGACAACCGCCAGTTCATCGGCGGATCGCTGCTCAACCCGGTCTCGACCGCGGCGATGTGGCGCAGCTGGTCCCCGAAGCATTCCTGCAGCGAATCGAAGCCGGAATTGGACCCGAACAGGCTGAACCACGGCGTCCACGCGTGCGCGGGGACAATCATGCAGTCGGGAGAGACCTCCATGACGTACTCGACGAGCTTGCTCGACGGCAGGGTCAGCGTCGGCCGGCCGTCGGCCATGAGCGAGCCGAACCGGCCGAGCACGGCATTGATGCGTTCGACGACCTCCAGCGACGGGGCGAGGATGATGTTGTGGATCTTGCGCAGACGGCCGCCCTGCGGGTAGATGTTGCTGACCTCCACGGTCAGCATGAAGTGGATGCCGCCGAAGGTGTAGAGGCCCCGGTCGTTCGGTTTGAGTTTGAGCTTCAGTTCGCGGAACCAGATGGGATGGGTGAAGTCGCCGGTGCCGACGACGGTGATGCCCTTGATCTTGCACCACCGCGCCATGTTCTCCACGTCCATCTCCCGGCTCGTTGCCCTGCTGTACTTGGAGTGGAGGTGGACGTCGGCGATGACACGCATGGAGAGAGTTTCGGCGGTAAGGGGGGTGGGGCCTTTTCCCTGACTGCACTACACAGGGAACCCTTTGGTCCCACCCCCCTTACCGCCTTCATGATGGTTGGATTTTGTGGTGGGAGGGGCGGGGCGGAGCCTCTCCCCG
>Ga0209640_10001274_pt1 | contig 21149 bp, 17 predicted proteins | sample RifCSP10_1_FD_184018 | JGI IMG/M metagenome (GOLD analysis project Ga0209640, IMG submission 184018) | Soil microbial communities from Rifle, Colorado - Rifle CSP2_sed 10_1 (SPAdes) (version 2) | ecosystem: Environmental > Terrestrial > Deep subsurface > Rock core/Sediment | place: Rifle...
CCCTCTCGCTACTCATGCCGGCATTCTCACTTCAGCGGCCTCCACGGCTGGCTCACGCCGCCGCTTCTCGGGCCGCTCAACGCTCCCCTACCGATCCCGCCGCCTGGACTCCATCCCGAAGGATGAAGCCGAGCTTGACGGAATCCCGCAGCTTCGGTGCTGGACTTGAGCCCCGTTACATTTTCCGCGCAGAATCACTCGACCAGTGAGCTGTTACGCACTCTTTGAAGGATGGCTGCTTCTAAGCCAACCTACTGGCTGTTTGTGCAATTCCACATCGTTCCCCACTTAGTCCAGACTTAGGGACCTTAGCTGGCGATCTGGGCTGTTTCCCTTTTGACCAATGAAGCTCATCCCCCATGGTCTGACTGCCGCGCTGTGGCACCTTGACATTCGGAGTTTGACTGGGGTCGGTAAGCTTGTAGGCCCCCTTACCCAATCAGTGCTCTACCGCCAAGGTGGAATACGCGACGCTAGCCCTAAAGCTATTTCGAGGAGAACCAGCTATCGCCGGGTTTGCTTGGCCTTTCACCCCTATCCACAGGTCATCCCCCAAGTTTTCAACCTTGGTGGGTTCGGGCCTCCACGAGGTCTTACCCTCGGTTCACCCTGCCCATGGATAGATCACCCGGCTTCGGGTCTAGAGCACGCGACTAGACGCCCTATTCAGACTCGCTTTCGCTGCGGCTACGGCTCAACGCCTTAACCTTGCCACGTACTGCTAACTCGCCGGCTCATTCTTCAAAAGGCAGGCCGTCAGGCCACCGAAATGACCCTCCGACTGCTTGTAGGTCCACGGTTTCAGGTTCTATTTCACTCCCCTCACCGGGGTGCTTTTCACCTTTCCCTCACGGTACTGGTTCACTATCGGTCGCTGGGTAGTACTTAGCCTTACGAGGTGGTCCTCGCAGATTCACACGGGATTTCACGGGCCCCGTGATACTTGGGAACTCCACCAGGAGCTCAGCGCATCTTCGCCTACAGGACTGTTACCTCCTATGGTCTGCCTTTCCAGGCAGGTTCGGCTGACGCCTGAGTTTGTGACTCCTCGACGGATCCGGTGGTCCGTCAAGTGGCTCCCACAACCCCAGCATGACAACGGCACCGGCCTATCACGCCACACTGGTTTGGGCTCTTCCCGTTTCGCTCGCCGCTACTCGGGGAGTCGCTATTGCTTTCTCTTCCTCGGGGTACTGAGATGTTTCAATTCCCCCGGTTGCCTCTACCGGCCCTATGTGTTCAGACCGGAGCGGCTGGGCATTACCCCAGCCGGGTTTCCCCATTCGGACATCCCCGGATCAAAACCTGCTTGGCGGTTCACCGGGGCTTATCGCAGCCTGCTACGTCCTTCATCGGCTCCCAGCGCCAAGGCATCCACCGTAGACCCTTTGTAGCTTGAATCTATTTGAATCCAAGACGCTTGTGCTCGCTATGCAGTTCTCAAGGTGCCGGAGTTCGCTCGAGCGACCTGCCCGAACTCCCTCACGACTAAACAGTGTGCCCACGCCGGCGTGTCCGACCGTACGACCGAGGTCGCATGCTCGGCGACGCTCGGCGTGAGTAGCCAGCCCATTGAACCGGTGCTCGAGGCCCGAAGGCCTCATTAGCTCCTTAGAAAGGAGGTGATCCAGCCGCACGTTCCCGTACGGCTACCTTGTTACGACTTCATCCCAATCACCGACCCCACCTTCGGCAGCTCCCTCCCTTGCGGGTTGGGCCACTGACTTCGGGTGTTGCCGACTTTCGTGATGTGACGGGCGGTGTGTACAAAGCCCGAGAACGTATTCACCGCGACTTAGCTGATTCGCGATTACTAGCGACTCCGACTTCATGGAGTCGAGTTGCAGACTCCAATCCGAACTGAGACAGGCTTTCAGGGATTCGCTCACCCTCGCGGGATCGCAGCCCGTTGTACCTGCCATTGTAGCATGCGTGCAGCCCTGGACATAAGGGGCATGATGACTTGACGTCGTCCCCGCCTTCCTCCGAGTTGTCCCCGGCAGTCTCCTATGAGTCCCCGGCATAATCCGCTGGCAACATAGGACAGGGGTTGCGCTCGTTGCGGGACTTAACCCAACATCTCACGACACGAGCTGACGACAGCCATGCACCACCTGTCATGGACGCTTGCGCACACCGTATCTCTACGGTTTTTCCCATGATGTCAAGCCCAGGTAAGGTTCTTCGGGTTGCATCGAATTAAGCCGCATGCTCCGCCGCTTGTGCGGGCTCCCGTCAATTCCTTTGAGTTTTAGCCTTGCGACCGTACTCCCCAGGCGGGGCACTTAATGCGTTAGCTACGGCACGGCAGACGTCAATGAGTCCGCCACACCTAGTGCCCAACGTTTACAGCTAGGACTACCAGGGTATCTAATCCTGTTCGCTCCCCTAGCTTTCGCTCCTCAGCGTCGGTACCGGCCCAGAGAGCCGCCTTCGCTACTGGTGTTCCTCCCGATATCTGCGCATTCCACCGCTACACCGGGAATTCCACTCTCCTCTACCGGACCCTAGCCACAGCAGTTTCGACCGGCGTCCCGGGGTTGAGCCCCGGGTTTTCACGGCCGACTTGCTGAGCCGCCTACGAGCTCTTTACGCCCAATAAATCCGGACAACGTTCGCCCCCTACGTATTACCGCGGCTGCTGGCACGTAGTTGGCCGGGGCTTCTTCTGAAGGTACCGTCACTTTCGCTTCGTCCCTCCTGAAAGGGGTTTACAACCCGAAGGCATTCATCCCCCACGCGGCGTCGCTGCATCAGGCTTTCGCCCATTGTGCAAAATTCCCTGCTGCTGCCTCCCGTAGGAGTCTGGGCCGTGTCTCAGTCCCAGTGTGGCTGATCGTCCTCTCAGACCAGCTACCCGTCGGAGCCTTGGTGAGCCGTTACCTCACCAACAAGCTGATAGGCCGCGAGACCATCCCGGAGCAGCGGACTGTTTCCTCGGTCGACCATGCGATCATCCGAGGACATCCGGTATTAATCCAAGTTTCCCTGGGCTATCCCGGTCTCCGGGGCAGGTTCCTCACGTGTTACTCACCCGTTCGCCACTAGGTGACCCGACTCGGTTACCCGAGAAGGGTCCCTCGTTCGACTTGCATGCATTAGGCACGCCGCCAACGTTCGTCCTGAGCCAGGATCAAACTCTCCAACGATGACTCTGGTCCGAAGACCCGAATCCGTTTCTGAGTCTGTAACGCGGATGTTTGGCCAAACCGTGCATCCGCTTCTGGCATCAGATCGTTGTCTCTGATGCGTATCTCAAGTACGGCCCCCCGAGACGCGAAGGAAGAACCCCCGCTGCTCGGAAGGCAAAACTGGCTTTTGGCACACTGTTTAGTTGTCAAGGAGCCAGGACACTCCACACCCGGGCGAGCGCGCAGTGCGCACCACTCGGGAGGGGCAGTGATGGTAGCAGTGGCCGGGCGCCCGTCAAAGCGCGGGCACCGCCGCTGCCGACCCTCCTCATCGGCTTCAGGGGCCTCCCGCTTGACCCATCGCCGCGGAGCACGCTCGCGGTCGATCCGCTTTAATGCCCCCCGACACAGGAGGAGGCAGACATGTCCTTGATTGCTCAGGGGTGGCGCCGCGTCGCCCGGATCGCGGGAATCGCGTGGGTGGCATGGGCGGTGGCGCTCACGATTCTCGCTGGCGAGTTGATACCGCCCGTGGTGATCGTCGCAGCCGTGATGATGCTCGCGTGGCTCGCCACCGAGTGGAAGCCCAACCGGATCTCGCTTACCGTCTTCGGAGTTCTCTCGCTGGTCGTGATCGTCCTCAACGCGCCATTCATCGCCGGCGACCTGGCCCACCCCGAGTCGGCCTGGGGATTCAACACCACGACACTGCCCGTCCTGCTCGCTGCGGCCGGGATCCTCGTCGGCCTGAGCGTCTGGTGGGGAGCGCTCACCGAGCGGGCGTCGGCGCGGGCGCTGGTCGTTCTCGGCGGGGTGTTCGTCGCGGGGCTCGCGCTCAGCGTCGTGGCCGCCATGGGCGTCGAGAGCGACACGGCCCAGGCCGGCGACCTCGGCATCGTCGCCAAACGGGCGGACTACACGCCAGAGGCCCTCACCGCCTCTGCGGGAACGGTCGCCATCTTCGTCGAGAACCAGGACTCGTTCCGGCACACGTTCGCCATAACGGCGCTCGACCTCGAGGTCGAGGTCCCCGGCAACACCGACCGCCGCATCGAGGTGGCCCTGCATCCCGGCACGTACGACTTCCTCTGCACGGTGCCCGGCCACGACTCGATGACCGGGACGATCACCGTGGGCTGATCGGGACGCCTGCCCCGAAGGGCCTCCTACGAGACAGCCCGAGCGGTTCCTGAGGGTGGCTACCCTCCCGATGCGATGACCAACCCGCTCGATCTGCTCGCGGCGCGCGGCTTCGTGCAGGATGTGACCGACGCCGACGAGCTGCGCGACCTCTTCGCCGAAGGAACCGTTACCTTCTACTACGGAGCGGATCCGACAGCCACATCGCTTCACATCGGCAATCTGGTCGGGATCATGGCGATGGCATGGCTTCAGCGCGCCGGGCATCGGCCGATTGCCGTTGCCGGAGGCGGCACGGGCCGCATCGGCGACCCCTCGTTCCGAGACGACGAGAGACCGCTCCTCGACCCCACAACGTTGGCCGCCAATGTGGCTCGCATCGCCGAACAGCTGGGCCGCATTCTCGACCTGACGACACCCGAACGGGGTCTCCTCGTCGACAACAACACATGGCTGGACGAGATGTCTCTGGTCGACTTCCTGCGCGACGTCGGCAAGCACTTCTCGGTGAACCAGATGATCGCCCGCGAGTCTGTGCGGCGCCGTCTCGAAGAACGCGAGCACGGAATCAGCTTCACGGAGTTCTCCTACCAGCTACTCCAGGCGTACGACTTCGCTCACCTGTACGCTGCCGAAGGATGCCGGCTCCAGATCGGCGGCTCCGATCAATGGGGCAACATCACCGCCGGCATAGACCTGACGAGGCGACTTCACGACGCGAGGGTGTTCGGGCTCGTGTGGCCTCTGATCGAGCGTTCCGACGGCAAGAAGTTCTCCAAGTCCGGAGGAGAAGCCGTTTGGCTTGCCGCCGACGAGACCAGCCCGTACGCGTTCTACCAGTGGTTCTTCAACGTTCCCGACGCCGATGTCGGAAGATTCCTCAGGCTCTACACATTCCTGCCTCTCGACGAGATCACCACGCTCGAGACCGAGGCGGCTACAGAACCGGCCGCCCGGAAGGCGCAGCGCACCCTCGCCGAGGAGGTCACGCGGATCATCCACGGTCCCGGCGGACTGGCTGCCGCCCAACGCGCTACCGCGGTGCTTTTCGGGGACGAGCCTTTCACCGACCTGGACGAACGCACCCTGCTCGATGCGTTCTCGGAGGCACCGTCCGCCCAGGTTCCGCGCGACGATCTCGGTCCTGGGATGGGGATCCTCGACCTCATGGTCACCTGCGGTGCTGCGTCATCGAACGGCCAGGCGCGAAGGCTGATCGGCCAGGGTGGCGTTCGGCTCAACAACGTTCCCGTCACCGCCTCGGCCGCGATCGTCACGCCAGACCATCTACTCGCCGGCGGGATCACCGTCATCAGAGTTGGCAAGAAGCGCTACTTCCTGGCGCGGTTCAGCTGAACTCAGGCATCAGGTCCGTGGCCGGTAGCCGGATTCTGGTGCCCAGACCTCAGGGATTCACCCATACGGTCGCCCGGCCGCTTACCGGTTCACCCGGCCCCGGCACCTGTGCCCATACTCGAAGTGATCCTTCCGATCCGTTCGGATCCTCCAAGATGATCGCCGTCACCAATTGCCCTGACGCCTCGAGCCGGGCGATCGCATCCGCCCGGTGTCGGCCCATCACGTCGGGCACGACAGTCCCCGGTTCCGGTCCGGCGGCGATGACGAGGACCACCGCTCCGGCGCCGAGCGAAGTGCCTCCTGCCGGTACCTGTCCGGTGACTGTGCCTGGGACTTGCGGCGAGGCGTTGTCCCAAACGAGCTCCACGCCGTACCCGCCGGCTTCGAGCAGCGATACCGCCTCGACGATCGTGTAGCCATCGATGTTCGGGACGGCACCGGCACTCAACGCCGCCAGGCCTTCGGGATTGTGGATCGGGCACACGATCGACGGCACCAAGGCGGCGGGGAGAACGACGTCCGCCACCTGAGCACGCGGGCACAGGGGGCCGGCAAGAAAGCCGGTGGATGTGTCGATCTGGACCCGCACCGTCTCCGCCCCGCCCAGGTCGGCGGTCGAGGCATAGGGGACCCCAGACAAAGCCGCGATGGCGAAGCGAGACCAGATCTGTGCCGGCCATGTCCCGCCCGTGATCGAGAAAGGCGTGTCGGGGGCGTTCATGGCGCGGTTACCCTCTGCGAACCCCACCCACACTGCGGCGGACAGCTCCGGCGTGTATCCGACGAACCACGCATCGAAGTTGCCCTCGGTCGTTCCCGTCTTGCCCGATATGGGACGACCGATCTTGGCCTGCTGCCCCGTCCCGCGACGGACCACCTCCGTCAGGGTGGCGTTCACCCTTTCGGCAACGTCCTCATCCATCACTCGGGTGAAGGTCGGCACGTGGTCATAGAGGACGTCTCCGTTGGGTGCCACGATCCGGGTGACGAGCACAGGGTCGATCTGGATGCCGCCGGTGGCGAAGGTGCCGTACGCGGCGGCCATGTCGAAGACACTCACCTCTTGGCTCCCCAGGACGATCGACGGCACCGGGTCGTGGTCCGTCGTGATCCCCGATGCCCTCGCCATGGCTGCAACGTGATCGGCACCGATCCAGTCGACCAGGTAGGCGTACGGAACGTTGACCGAGAACACCGTGGCCTCCCGAAGAGTCAATCCCGGGTAATAGGCGCTCCCGTAATTGGACACCTGCCACGTATCCGACTCCGACCGGATATACGCCATACGGCCGCCGGGCCAGGTGCTCTCGAGCCCAACGCCTGCCTGGAGGGCAGCGGCGAGTGCAAACGGCTTGAAGGCCGACCCGGGCTGCCGGCGTCCCTGTGTGGCCAGGTTGAACTGGCCCGTCGGGTCGTTCGGATCGTAGAAGTCACGACCCCCGACGATCGCCAGGACGTGGCCCGTCCTCGGGTCGACCGCGACCAGCGCCCCTCCTGGCCCCTCGGGCGGCAACACCGCCTCAAGTGCAGCCTCGGCCGCCGCCTGCGTCTGAGGATCGAGCGTCGTGTAGATCTCGAGTCCTCCAGTGGTGAGGAGCCGGTACCGCTCCTCCGGGCTGTCCCCGAGCGCGGGGCTCTCCAATAGGCGACGGCGCACCTCGTCGGTGAAGTATGGGGATCGCATCCGGTCGGCGCTTCCGCGGGGCGCGAGGCCAAGCGGAGTACCCTCGGCCTCGAGACCCGCATCGCGGTCGATCCACCCCAGTTCGATCATCAGCTCGAGTACGAGATTTCGTCTGGCGATCGCCCCCTCGGGATTGTCGTATGGGTTGAGGGCAGATGGTGCGTTGATGATCCCGGCGAGCAACGCGGAGTCCGCCAGCGTCAGATCCTGAACCGGCTTGCCGAAGTACCTGCGAGCGGCCGCGCCCACCCCGTACGAGGTCTCGCCGAAATAGATCGTGTTGACGTATCTCTCGAGGATCTCCTGCTTGGTCAGGGTCTCTTCGAGGCGAAGGGCGAGACCGATCTCCTCGGTCTTGCGCTCGACCGTCACCTCGTCGTCCAGCAGAACGGCCCGAGCGTACTGTTGGGTGATCGTCGAGCCGCCTTCGACGATCGATCCTGCCGCGAGGTTCTCCTGCGCGGCTCGGGCGATTGCCCTCACGTCGACGCCGTTGTGGATCCAGAAACGCCGATCCTCGATGGCGACCACCGCGTCGACGAGGTGCTTGGGGAGGTCGGAGTACGCGACGGGTGCCCGGTCTTCCTCCGCGTGCCACTCGGTGAGTACCGAGCCGTCGGCCGCGTAGACCGTGGTGGTGAGGCCGCCCGCTCCAATCCCCGGATCCTCGATTGGTGCTATCGAGCAGGCCGCGGTGGCGATCAGCGCTGACGCCACCACACCCACCCTCACGCGAGGCATGTGGGTCGTGTATCTCCGCGCGGAACGTTAGCGGTCGACCGCTCTACGCGCGAGGATTGTCCACAGGCTCAGGGACGAAGATGAAACGCCAGGGTCGCTCGACCGCCCTCGTTATCCCCACCCGAGGGGTGGCGACCACCACGCCGGGCGCCGCCGCTCCTTCAATGCGCAGCGGACCATCGAATACGCTGGTCCCGTTGTGGTCACCGGTGATGGCGAGAGCCTGGGCGAGCCTGCCCGGTCCGTCGCACAAATGGTCGCTTCTCCCCCGCCGCCTCCTGACCACGTCACCGCCATCGACCACGACGCCTCCCCTGAGCAGCACTGCCGACGGGGTTCCGGCGGGGCGACACACGACGTTGGCACACCAATGGATCCCATACGAACGGTAGACGTACAGGGTCCCGGCGGGACCGTACATCGCCGCGTTCCTCGCCGTCGGTCCCCGGTGGGCGTGGCTGGCGGGGTCGTCCGCTCCGCCGTACGCCTCGACCTCGACCAAGGTGACCGCCGTCCGTTCTCCGTCGACGTCGGATACGAGCCGGAGGCCGAGGAGGCGGGGGGCGGCCTCGAAAGCCTCGCCGCCGAGCAGAGACTCGACCGAGGTCACCTTGTCAGGTGGAGCAGCAACGCTTTGAACGCGTGGAGCCGATTCTCCGCCTGGTCGAATACCCGGCTCCGCTCGTGGTCGATCACCCCGTCGGTGACCTCATCGCCGCGATGGGCCGGCAGGCAGTGCAGAAAGATCGCGTTCGGACCGGCCATGCCGAAGAGATGCTCGTCGACCCGATAGGGCGCGAATATGGCCCGGCGGTCGGTCGCTTCGGATTCCTGGCCCATCGATGCCCACACGTCCGCGTATACCGCGTCTGCGCCGGCGACGGCCCTCTCGGGATCGTCGGTCACGGTGATCTCGACACCCGGTGCGGCAATTGCATGTGCCGTTGCCAGGATCGCTTCGGCCGGCTGGTACGCCCCGGGGCCGGCGACCCGCATTGAGACGCCCATGGCCGCCCCGGCGATCATCAGCGACGCGCACACGTTGTTGCCGTCCCCCACATAGGCAATGGTCGCGCCCGGTAGAGGCATGGCCTCGGCCAGGGTTTGCAGGTCGGCGAGCGCCTGGCATGGGTGCTCGAGATCGGACAGGAGGTTGATGACCGGAGCCGCAGCATGGGCGGCCACGGTGTCGAGGTCTCGATGATGGAACACCCGAAAGGCGAGCACGTCGAGGTAGCGATCGAGGACTCGGGCGACGTCCTCGACGGCCTCGCGCGACCCGAGGCCCACCTCGTCTTGCTTCAGCACGACCGGGATCCCACCCAGTTCTGTGGTGGCCACCTCGCACGAGACCCGCGTTCGGGTGGATGGCTTCTCGAAGAACAACCCGACTCTCAACCCGGAGCGAGCACCCCGCGTCGCCTCTCGATCCCTCTTGACTGCAGCCGCCGTCTCGAGCACGTCGGCTAGGCCGTCGGTTCCGAGATCGCCCACCCTCAGGAAGTCCACGTCATGCCCCTCTCAGACGGCCACCGAGCTCGCGCATCACCGCGGCGGTCATCTCCCCGCGTACCGGGATCAGGTCCTGGTCCGTGAGCGTGCGAGCGTGGTCGCGGAAGGTCAGGCGCACCGCCAGGCTCTTCCGTCCGGCCTCAAGAGGCGGCCCCGAGAACACGTCGAACAGCTCGATGCGATCGAGCAGCATCCCTCCGGACTGGCGCATCACCTCGATGAGCCTCCCGGCCGGCACATCGTCTCCAACCTCGAAGGCGAGGTCGAACACCACAGGGGGGAAGGCACTCGGCGCGGTGAACTCGACCCTGTGCGGATCGAATGCGCTCATGTCGATCTCTCCCGCGATCACCCGCCCCTCGATACCGAATGCCGCGGCGACGCTTGGGTGGATCTCTCCCACGATGCCGACGGATTTGCCGGCAACGACGACCGCAGCGGACCGCCCCGGGTGAAAGCCCGTCTGGGGCGTCTGCTCGAGGGCGAACGGGGTCCTGAGCGCCGTGAACAGGGTCTCGATGACACCGGTGGCGTCCCGGACGTCGCGCTCGGGCGCGGCCTCCCAGGAAGGAGCGGGAAGACGTCCGGCCGCGGCGAAGGCGACGTGGCGCGGCTGCGCAGGGAGGTCACCCTGCGCCTTTCGGAAGACCGTTCCCACCTCGAAGAGAGCGATCTCCCCCCGATGACGGGCTTGATTGACCCTGATTCCGGCGAGCAGACCTGGGACCAGCGTGCTGCGCAGATACGCCTGCTCCTCGCTCAACGGGTTCCGGATCCGCACAGGATCGCGTCGCGGGTCATCCGGGTCGATGACCAGGGCGGATATTTCCTCCATGCCCACGAAGTCGAAGGCCATGGTCTCGGAGAAACCGGCTCCGACCATGGCGCGCCGCACCGACCTCCGGATCACCTCCTCGGAGGGCAGGCGTCCACCGACACCTGTCGGGAGGCGGGCGGGTATGCGATCGAATCCGTGGAGCCTCGCCACCTCTTCGACGAGGTCGGCCGGCCGGGTCACGTCGGGCCGGAACGAAGGCACGGTTACCCGAGCGGGCCCGACACCCTCGACCCCGAACCCCAAGCGGCGCAGGTATCCGGCCACTGCCTCATCCGGCACCTGCACGCCCAGCAGGCGGGCGACCTCGGTGCCGGGCAGCTCGACGACGACGGGGACGTGGGGTCGGGGGTATTCGTCGATCAGCGGCCCGACGGCCGTGCCACCGGCGAGCTCGATCATGAGGCTGGTCGCCCGCGCCGAGGCGATCGGGGGGAGTTCCGGATCGACTCCTCGCTCGAACCGCGCCACTGCCTCGGTCCGTAATTGATGGCGCTTTCCGGTGACGAGCACACCCGTCGGCTCGAAATGGGCAACCTCGAGCAGGATTCGAGTGGTGGTCTCCGATACCTCCGAGTCACCGCCTCCCATGACTCCGGCGAGGCCGAGTGCTGCCTGGGGGGACGCGATCACTAGATCCGCTGGATCGAGGACCCGGTCGACACCGTCCAGAGTGCGAAGCGGCTCGGCTGCGACGGCGCGTCGCACGACGATGGTCTCGGAGGGAATCAGGTCGAGGTCGAAGGCGTGCAGAGGCTGTCCGAGCTCCAGCATGACGTAGTTGGTGACATCGACGATGTTGCTGATCGGGCGCTGCCCGGCGGCTCGAAGCCGCTGCCGCATCCACAGCGGCGATGGCCCCACGGCCACGCCGCGGATCTCGCGTGCGGTGAACCGGGTGCAGCCGTCGGGATCCTCGATCCGAACCTGCACCGCCGACTCTCCCTCGGAGGCCGGTTCTGTGAACGCGACCGCGCGCAACGGCACGTCGTAGAACGCAGCCAGGTCGCGGGCAACCCCGTACACCGACATCGCGTCAGGGCGGTTGGGGGTGATCGCCACGTCGAAGACGACGTCGGGGAGCCCGACCAGTTCCATGAAGTCCTGTCCGGGGACCCCCCGATCGAGCACCAGTATCCCGCCTCCTTCGTCCCCGAGGCCGAGCTCCTTCTCGGAGGCGATCATGCCGGGTGAGAGGACACCGCGAATCGTGCGCTCCCCCACCTCGAGGCCGCCGGCCAGCACGGACCCCACCGTCGCATAGGCCACGGTGGCCCCTGCCTCGAAGTTCCACGCGCCGCAGACGACCTCCTTGCCCCCGGCGCCGTCGTCGATCGTCACCAGCCGAATCCGATCTGCGGAGGGATGCGCCCTCACCGCCTCCACGGACGCCACCACGACACCGGTGAAGGGCACTGCCAGCCGGTGAACCTCCTCGACTTCGATGCCGAGCCCGTTGAGCGCGGCGACTATGTCGTCGGGGTCGTCGGTGGGGAGATCGACGAAGTCACGCAGCCAGCTCAGCGGGACCCTCATCGGAACTGATCCAACACTCGGAGGTCGGAGTCGAAGAAGTACCGCAGCTCCGGTATGGCGTACCTCACCAAGGCGAGACGGTCGATGCCCACCCCGAACGCGAATCCGGACACCGTCCAAGGATCGTATCCGGCAGCCGACAGCACGTTGGGGTCGACTACGCCGCAGCCGAGCACCTCTATCCACCCGGTGTTCTTGCAGGTGCGGCACCCCGACCCGTCACACGCGAAACAAGACACGTGCATCTCGGCCGACGGCTCCGTGAAGGGGAAGAAGTGTGGGAGGAATCGGACCCGGCTCCCGGAGCCGAAGAAGGCGTCCGCGAAGTAGCCAAGCGTGCCTTTCAGGTCGGCGAACGTGATGTTGCTGTCGACGGCGAGGCCCTCCATCTGGTGGAAGACTGGAGTGTGGGTGGCGTCGATGGCATCCCGGCGGTAGCAGCGGCCCGGGACCACGATGTACACGGGAGGCTCGTGAGACTGCATCCACCGTGCCTGGACGGGCGACGTCTGAGTCCGCAACAGGACGGCTTCGGGGTCGTCGCCGTGCTCCACGTAGAAGGTGTCACTCTCGAGGCGGCTCGGGTGTGTTGGGGGCGTGTTGAGAGCGTCGAAGTTGTAGTAGGCGGTCTCGACCTCCGGACCGGAAGCAACCGTGTACCCGAGACCGACGAAGATGTCGACGATCTCGTCCCAGACCTGCGCCACCAGATGCGCCGCCCCGAGGGCCGGTGCTCGCCCCGGGAGAGTCATGTCAAAGCGCTCGCCTGCCAGCTTGGCGTCCACCTCGGCGATCCCGAGCTGGTGGCGGCGCTCGGCAAACGCTTCCGCGAGATTCGCCGTGACCGCGTTCACGGCCATCCCGACGTCACGGCGCTCTTCAGGCGTGGCATCTCGAAGGGATCGACGGGCAACGGTCACCGGCGAACCGGCCCCGAGGGCCTCACTTTCGAGCGCGTCGAGGACGGTGGTGGATGCCACTCCATCCAGCCGCTCCAAGATGGTCGCCTCGTGGGCGCGCAGGTCTTCGGGCCGGATCATGGGGTGGCCAGGTTAGCCCTGGGGCCGGACGCCCCGATGAACGCCACGATCGCCCCGGCAACAGCCGCATTGAGGCTTTCGATCGCGCCGGCCATCGGGACCGTCACGGCCAGGTCGCATGCCGCCACGACTTCGTCGGGGAGTCCGTGTGGCTCGCTCCCGATCAGGATGGCCGCGTTGGGAGGCAGCGGCCCAGGAAGCCCTCCCCCGCGAGGCACGGTTGCCACCAGGGTCCGACCTTCACGCAGTCGATCGATGCCATCCACCAGCCCGATCCCGGTATGGAAGTGTCCGCCGGTGGCTGCACGCAGCACTTTCGGCGACCAGGTCTCCGCGGACTCCGGCCCGGCGATGTAGTCGTACCCGAACGCCGCCGCCGTTCTGATGAGCGTGCCGCAGTTGCCCGGGTCGCCGAGGCCCCACGCGACCAGCGCCCGCACCCCCGTGCGCCCCGAGGGTGGGGGGACGACGAGAACCGCCACCGGGCTCTGGGGATGGTCGGTCGTCGACAGTCTCGCCAGCACCTCGGGGCCGACCGGGTGGAGGGGGCATCCCGCCATCCGCGCTGCCTCCCGTGCGGCACGGTCGCCCGTCAGTGCGAAGACCCGTTCGAGCCTGTGCCCGGCAGACACCGCTTCGCCGACCAGGACGGGGCCCTCGAGGATGGTGCGCCCTGACCCGCGTCGCTCCCGACTACGGCCGAGGCGGGCCGCTTCGAGCACCAACCGGTTCCGAGTCGAAATGATCGGAGGTGTCGCCTCCGCGTCGTTCACGGGCGGGCTAGGCGTCGGGCAGACGGGCCGCCCTCACCAACGCCCCGAAGGCCGAAGGGTCGGACACGGCCATCTCGGCGAGCATCTTCCGATCGATCTCGACCTCGTTCGCCTTCAGCCCCGCGATCAGGCGGGAATAGGTGGTGCCGTGCTGTCGGGCCGCGGCATTGATGCGGGCGATCCACAGCCTGCGGAAATCGCCCTTGCGGGTCCGCCTGTCGCCGTAGGCGTCCTGCATGGCGTTCATCACCTGCTCGTTGGCCGCGCGCAACCGCCGGCTTCGCGAGCCCTTGTACCCCTTCGCCCGCTCGAGGATCTTGCGACGACCCTTCTTCGAGTGGACGGCGCGTTTGACTCGTGCCATCAGCCGCCTCCTAGCGTCCCAACATCCGGTCGACCCGCTTGCGATCGGCCGCTGAAACCGGAACATCACCGTCGAGTCGACGGAGCCGCCGGCTCGACTTCTTCCCTACCTTGAGGTGGGCGCGCCCGGCCTGGCGTCGGCGTACCTTGCCCGACCCCGATACCTCGAACCGCTTGGCGGCCGACCGTCGCGTCTTCTGCTTCGGCATTACTCGTCCTCATTCCTCAGTCGTGGCCTGCTCGGCGGTCGCAGGCTGTTCGGCCCTTTCGCGCCGGCGCTTCTCCGGAGCGAACTGCATCGTCATGTTCCTACCCTCGAGCTTCGGCCCCGTCTCGACCTCGCCGTACCCGGCAATGTCCTCGGCGAGCCGCGTCAGGACTCGCTCGCCGAGCTCTGGATGGCTCAGCTCCCTTCCCCGGAACATCAGCGTGACCTTCACTTTGTCGCCCTCATCGAGGAACTCCAGAACGCGACGCTTCTTCCATTCGTAGTCGTGGTCGTCCGTCTTTGGCCGGAACTTCACTTCCTTGACGACTGTGCGGGTCTGCTTCTTGCGAGCTTCTCGCTGGCGGACGGACTGCTCGTACTTGTACTTCCCGAAGTCCATCAACCGGCAGACGGGTGGCCGTGCATCGGGGGCGACCTCCACGAGGTCCAGCCCGAGCTGGCCCGCGAGCCATCTCGCCTCCTCGATCTTCTTCACCCCGATCTGGCTGCCATCGGGTGCGACGACTCGCACCTCCTTTGCCCTGATCTTGTCGTTGACCCTGAGTTCCTGAGTGATGTTCGGTCGACCTCCTAGGCGGCCAGAAGAACGGAAAGACGGCAGGGGGCTGCCGTCTTCTCGGTGAGAGGACCTCGGCTCACCGTGCTCCCCGTGCGGGAGGAGTGGCCGGGTGGGAGGCAGCGCCTCCGCTTTCTATTCAGTTGTTGGGACGGCAGTATAGGCGGTGCCTGACCCTCCACCAGTCTGGCCAAGGGTCCCGCCGGGTCCGCTTCTCTCGAACAGCGTGCCTTGCACGCCGGTCCGCTGATATCGGGAGACGCCACTCCACATCAACCCGTCCATGAACACCCACGATCTGCGGTGGATGGCACTCGGCCCGTATCCCTGCAGGGCAGCGCGATGGCGGGGTTCGGGGTAACCCTTGTTCGACTCGAACCAGTACTGCGGATAGTGCTCGGCCTCGGCGCGCATGATCCGGTCTCTCGTGACCTTGGCGAGGATCGACGCTGCCGCAATCGACAGGCAGCGTGCATCTCCCTTTACGATCGTCGTCGTACGCCGCATGCCGACGAAATCCCATGAGCCATCCACGAGCACGGCGTCGGGAGTCAAACCGAGCTGATCGAGCGATCGCTTTGCCGCCAATCGCTGGGCGTCGGCCATGCCCAATTCGTCGCACTCGTCATGCGAAGCATGGCCCACTGCCCAGGCCACGCACCAGCCTGCGATCCGGTCGAAGATGGCTTCACGCTCGCCCTCGGTGAGCATCTTGGAGTCACGGATCTTGTAGATGCGTCGATCTCGTGGGATGACAGCGGTTCCGACGCTGATCGGGCCCGCCCAGGCTCCCCTCCCCACCTCGTCGGCGCCCACCACCACTTCGGCACCCTCCTCCCACAAGGCGCGTTCCGCACCCATTCCGGGTGCGTGGCGCTTGAGGACGCCGCGGAGCGTGCGGACCGTAGGCACCGGGCGACCCTAGTAGGCGAGGCAACAGACAACAGACAACTTCTTGCTGGAAACCGGCAACTGGAAACTGGAAACTGCCCCGGCCTCAACCGTCCTGCGAGCGAATGGACCGCAACGCGTTGGCCGTCCGCACCGCAGCCTCGGCAGCCTCCGCCCCCTTGTTGCCGGGTCCGAGCCGGCTGCGCTCCGCGGCGTGTCGCGGATCGCGAGCTGTCAGCACGCCGAACCCGACGGGCACCCCGGAGGACACCGCCACCTGGCGCAGCCCGGCGGCGCACTGCGTGGCGACGTGCTCGTAGTGATCGGTCTCGCCGGCGATGACCGCGCCCAGAGCCACAACCGCATCGAATCCGGCCATGGCGAGATGCCCGACAACGACAGGGAGCTCGAACGCCCCCGGCACATGCACCACCATCGGGTCCGCCACGCCGGCGGCCGCCAACGCGTCAAGGGCACCCGCGAGCAAGCCAGAGGTGACCGCGGCGTTGAAGTCGGCAACCGCAATGCCGACCCGCAGGCCGGTCGCGTCGAATGATCCCGCTATCTCACTCATCCGAACCCAGGTCCATCAGATGTCCCAGCTTGGCGACCTTGGCCGCGAGGTACGCCCGATTCTCCGGCGTGGGCGTCGTCTCGAGTGGGACTCGCTCCAAGATGCTCAATCCGTACCCTTCGAGGCCCGCCCGCTTCGCCGGATTATTGGTGAGCAGCCGCATCGAGGTGACTCCCAAGTCGACCAGGATCTGCGCCCCGATCCCGTAGTCCCTGGCGTCGGCAGGGAACCCGAGGTCGAGGTTCGCCTCCACCGTGTCGCGGCCATGTTCCTGAAGGGCGTATGCCTGCAGCTTGTGCATCAAACCGATCCCGCGGCCCTCGTGGCCCCTGAAGTACAGGACGACACCTTCGCCCGCCTCTGCGATCTGCCGGAGGGCGTCGTGAAGTTGCGTCCCGCAATCACATCGAAGACTCCCGAACACGTCGCCGGTGAGGCACTCCGAATGCACTCGCACCAGCACGCCCCCCGCATTGGCAACGTCACCTTTGACGAGAGCGAGATGCTGGGTTCCGTCCAGGGTGGATTCGTATCCGACGGCCGTGAATTCACCGAACGCGGTCGGAATCCTCGCCTCGGCGACCCTCCTGATGAACTGCTCGCGGTGACGACGGTGCCAGATCAGGTCGGCGATGCTCACGATGGGGATGTGGTGGCGCTCAGCGAATGCGGTCAACTCAAGCAGCCTGGCCATCGACCCGTCCTCGTTGACGATCTCGCACAGGACGCCGGCGGGATAGAGCCCGGCCAGTCTGGCGAGGTCGACGGCCGCTTCGGTATGGCCGGCCCGATTGAGCACCCCGCCCTCGTGATACCGGAGCGGGAAGATGTGCCCAGGTCGGGCGAGATCTTCGGGCCGTGTGGCCGGATCGATCAGCGATCGGATCGTTGTCGCTCGATCGGCGGCTGAGATCCCGGTGGTCGTGCCGTGCCTGGAGTCGACCGACACCGTGAACGCGGTCCGGTGCGAATCGGTGCTCTCCACGACCATGAGGGGCAGGCGCAGCTCGTCCAGGCGCGAACCCTCCATCGGCGCGCAGATGAGACCGGACGTGTACCGGACCATGAATGCGATGCGCTCGGGAGTGACCAGCTCGGCGGCGACGATCAGATCGCCCTCGTTCTCCCGATCCGCGTCGTCGACCACCACGACAAACTCGCCACTCCGAATGGCTGCGATGGCCTCGTCGATCCGCGAGAAGGTCATTGCCGACTCTCCAGGAGTCGCTCGACATACTTGGCGAGCACATCGACCTCGAGGTTGAGTCGCCTCCCGGCGGCCAGGTCGCCGAACGTGGTTACCTCGAGGGTATGAGGGATGAGGACCACCTCGAAGCCATGATCATCCACGCCCGACACGGTGAAACTGATCCCGTCGAGTGCCACCGACCCCTTCTCGGCGACATAGCGCAGCAGGCTGGGAAGAGCGTCCACCCACACGCGCTGCGAATCCCCGTCGGCGGCAACGCTCCTGACGACGACCACGCCGTCGACGTGCCCCTGCACCATGTGACCATCGAAGCGCCCTCCCGCCGAGAGCGGGAGCTCCAGGTTGACCGCCATCCCCGTCCCAAGTGACCCTAGATTCGTGCGATCGAGCGTCTCACGGACGGCCTCGACGTCGAAATGCGTGCCCTCGACCGAAACCGCGGTGAGGCACACCCCGTTGATCGCGACGGAGTCGCCCACGGCGAGCGCCGCGGAGGCACCCGCCGCGTCGATGGTCAGCCTGGCGCCACCACCCGTAGGAATCGTTGCTCCTACGAACCCGCGCTCTGAGACGATCCCGGTGAACATCACGCCCGCTCCGCGTCGATTCGCACGTCGGGGCCGATTCGCCTGACCGCGGTGATGACCACTTTGGACATGTTCTCGACCTTGGCGAATTCGCCTGCCACGGTGCCGATAGCGCTGCCCCCGGCGAGCGCCCCAGCCAGGTAGAAGACGAAACGGTCGGCGAGGCCATGCCGGATGAGTGCCCCCGCCACCCGGGGGCCGCCCTCCACGAGCAGGTCGACCACCGCCCTCTTCCCGAGATCGTCGAGCATCGCCCCGAGGTCCACGCCCTCGGGCCCGGGGAGCACGGTCACGTCGCCGGACAGTTCGACTGGCCGCGCCGCATACACGAGCGGGTCTCGGGCAAAGATGGCAGACGATGGCAACACCGGCTTGTGGCCGACGACCACAACGGGGCGGGGCTGGTTGCCCGCATACCCCTCGAGCCGCGCGGTGAGGACAGGGTCGTCGGCGCGAACGGTGCCCGCACCGACCAGGATCGCATCGGCCCGAGCACGGAGCGCGTGGGCGTCGGCGCGCGCCTCGGAAGATGTGATCCAGCGCGATGAGCCGTCGGCCGCAGCCGCCTGCCCATCGAGCGTAGAAGCCATCTTGAGGGTCACCAGCGGTCGCCCCGTCCGGCGATGGTGGAAGTACCCGGGATCGACCGTCTCGGCGTCGAGGTCAGGAATGCCCACCACGACGTCGAGGCCCGCGTCTCGAAGTGCGGCGATGCCCCGCCCCGCCACGTGCTCATCCGGATCGCCCGCTCCCACGATCACCCGTGACACTCCCGACGCCACCACGACCGCGACGCACGGAGGCGTGCGACCTTCATGCGCGCACGGTTCCAGCGTCACGACCAGGGTGCCTCCCCTGGCGCGGTTTGCGGCCTCGGACAACGCGATGGCCTCTGCGTGAGGGGTGCCGGGCCCGGCATGGGCGCCGGAGCCGATGACTGCGCCGGACGCGTCGAGCACGACGGCGCCTACGCGCGGATTGGGATGAGGGTGCTCACTGGCGGCAAGGGCCATCGCCTCCACCATGAACGCCCGCTCGTCGGTCGTCATCTGTCGCTCCCGCGCCTCAGGGCACGCGACCGCGAGCGCGCGAACACGTGCCCTTCTTCTCTCATCCGGACTGTCACCGTCGGCTCCGGGATTCCACCGGGTCGGCCTCGTGGGAGGTTCGCGGGCTGTCACCGCCGGTAGGGAGTCTCACCCTGCCCCGAAGAAGGGCCCATCAACCAGGCAAGTCTACCCCCGGCCCTTGGGTGCCTATCCAACCGTCATCGGCCGCGGCGATCGATTCGATACGACGAACCCGCCTCGGTCTTTGCGTGCTCCTTCATCTCCGACGCCACCGCGGACGCCTCCCATTCACTCGAGAAAGTGCGCCGCATGTTCGTAGCCACCCCCATGGAGATCGACACGACCGGAAACGCGTGGCGCTCGCCGCGGCGGTCGATGACCTCGACGAATCCCCTGAGGGCGTCGTGGGGGTCGTAGAAGTCCAGGATGCCGTCGTCGAAGCGCTCGAGGACCTCCTTGCAGAACTGCTCGGCGACCGATGGATTCATGACCATGATGAAATCGTCGCCGCCGACGTGCCCCACGAAGCACGATGGGTCTCCAACCTCCACCGCCGCCTCCACGAGGGTATTGGCGGTGAATTTGATCACGTTGTCGCCCCTCATGAACCCGTAGTGGTCGTTGAAGGCCTTGAAGTTGTCGAGGTCGGCATGGACCACGGCAACAGAACCGCCTCCCGTAACTCGCCGCTCCAACTCCTCGGCGATTCGGAAGTTCCCGGGAAGGCCGGTCAGCGGGGACAGATCGCGCATCGCCCGAGATCTCCTCAACACCGATCCCACCCTGGCCAGAAGTTCCTCGATGTCGAAGGGCTTCTCGACGTAGTCGTCTGCTCCCCCCTCGAGGCCGCGAACCAGATCACGGACGTTCGCCTTCGCCGTGAGAAGGACGATGGACACGTTGGCGGTAGAGGGGCTGGTCTGGATCCGGCGAAGCACCTCGAAGCCGTCGACGCCCGGCATCATGAGGTCGAGCAGGACGAGATCGGGTGGCTCGCTCAGGGCGAGCTTTATACCGGCTTCGGCGTCGAGGGCGGTCTTCACGGTGTATCCCTCGAGCTCGAGGCTGGTCTCGACGAACCTGACGATGTCCGGATCGTCGTCGATGACAAGGATTCGTTCGCTCATTCCATCCCGTCGACGGCAGCACGGAGGCGGTCGACGGCGGCCACAGGATCGGGCGATCCGAAGATCGCCGTGCCGGCGACGAACACATTCGCCCCGGCCGAGCGCGCCAATCGAGCCGTCTCGGGGGTCACTCCCCCATCGATCTCGATATCGGCGCGTAACCCGGCCCCCTCAACCAACTTCCGGGCGGCCTCTACCTTGGAAAGGACGCTTGAAATGAACTCCTGACCACCGAATCCCGGATTCACCGACATCACCAGCAGCAAATCGCACAATTCCATGAACGGAGCGACCCCCTCGAACGGTGTGGCGGGATTGAGGACGAGCCCGAAATCCAGCCCGAGGTCGCGAGCGGTGGCCGCTGCCCTCGTCGGGTCGGGGTGCACCTCGATATGGATCGTGACCAGGTTCGCCCCGGCCGCTTTGAGCGGCTCGAACAGGGAGATCGGGTTGGTCACCATGAGGTGGCAGTCGAAGTAGAGGTCGGTAGCCGCCCGCAGCGAGGCGATCACCGGCATCCCGAAGGACAGGTTCGGGACGAAATGGCCGTCCATCACGTCGATGTGGAGCAGGTCGACATGCGCGGCGACCCTGGCCACCTCGTCGGCGAGATGGGCGAAGTCCGCCGCGAGGATCGAGGGAGCGATCTTGACCGGCACGCGGTCCAGGTTACCGGCGAAAGGCGATCGCCTCGCTCCGCTCGGCTGCGAAGGGCGAAAGCCTTCGGCCACAGGCAACGCGCCACCGTCTTGCGGGAAGCGGGCAGCGGGCAGCGTCTCTCAGGCAACGGG
>Ga0209640_10001276_pt1 | contig 21144 bp, 22 predicted proteins | sample RifCSP10_1_FD_184018 | JGI IMG/M metagenome (GOLD analysis project Ga0209640, IMG submission 184018) | Soil microbial communities from Rifle, Colorado - Rifle CSP2_sed 10_1 (SPAdes) (version 2) | ecosystem: Environmental > Terrestrial > Deep subsurface > Rock core/Sediment | place: Rifle...
TTTTCGTCGATTACCTTCCGCGCCTTCCGGAACACCGAGTGGAACATGGGCCGGGTGAGCTTGCCGGTGCTCCGAAGTTATTCCAGTGACTCATCCCCTAACAGCGTCAGAGCCTTGCCCAGTACATCCTCGAGGACCTCCGCGCTGGCTTTGCCGACATAGGCAGCGCGCCGGGCCACCCAGTCCACGCTTTTGATCTGGTCGGCGAGTACGACACCATGAATCGTCGAACTCTCCACGGGAACCTCAAACGGATAACCCTTGACGCGACTGGTAATCGGACAACACAACACCAACAGTGTCTTGCTGTTGTAGGCCTTCGGGGAGAGTACGAGCGCCGGGCGTCGTCCGGCTTGCTCATGGCCTTTCTGCGGGGTGAAGTCGAGCCAGACGAGATCGCCCCGCTTGGGCACATAGCGGGACTTCACAATAATTCGCGCCCGACCGGAGAGCCGAAGTCCTCGGCAGCATGACGATTGGAAGGGGTAATGCCATTGAGGAGGGCAGAAAGAGTCTGCCGCCGGCCTTTGAGTGGCCGGATCACCACAGCGCCCTGTTTGGCCGCGACTTCAACCGGCTGGTTTTCAGCCAGGCGGACTTCCTTCAGAATGTGGGCCGGCAACCGCACACCGATACTGTTGCCCCATTTCTTGAGAACGGCCTGCATGGTCCCCCTCCTGGAAAGTGTCTACAATGTGTATACATCCTAGTGGTGCATGCCTGCCGTGTCAAGACGCACCTGGGCACGGTTGATGGCGTCCCTCGGTTGAGGTGAGCGAAGCGGAAAACGGGGACCGGTCCATCAGCGGCCGGTCCCCGTTTTACTTTTTTAAACCGGCTGGAAGGGATGGACACGGAGGCGTTCGGCATGGCGGGAGCGAGGTTTAAGTGGGAGAAACGGCGTCGGTCGCCGTTCTGCTATTCCGGTGAGGCGACCGACCAACAGTACGACGCGGGCAGCCGCGAGAGATCAACGCATCATGCCGACGCCGGAGCTGTCCGCCTTTCGTCAGCCGGGTATTTGCTGGATCGTTCCGAGAGGTGCGGAAGCGAACGGCCATGCCACGAGGCCACGAACGGACGTCAGGTACGCCCGATTGCCTTTCGGGCCTTCCGGAACACCGAATGGAACATTGGCCGGGTCAGTTTGCCGGTGAACGTATTCTGCTGGCTCGGATGGTAGGATCCGATCAGGGTCACGCCCCATGGCAGGCGATACAGGACCCCATGCCCAAAGCGCAGGGCCGGTTTCGGAAGCTCATGTCCCAGCTCCTTGCACGCCTTCAGATAATGATCGAACGCGATCTTCCCCAGCGCCACCACGACCTTCACCCGCGTCAGCAGCCGGAATTCTTCCATTAAATAGGGCCGGCAGGTCTCGAACTCCTTTGGCAGCGGCTTGTTGCCAGGCGGGGCGCAGCGCACGACTGCTGCGATGTAGCAGTCCTTGATGCGAAGCCCGTCATCTTTGTGCGTCGAGGTCGGCTGGTTGGCAAACCCGAAGGCATGGAGGGCTTCGTAGAGCCAGTCGCCGCTCCGGTCGCCGGTGAAGATTCGGCCGGTACGGTTTCCGCCATGGGCAGCCGGCGCCAGTCCCACGACGAACAGGCGGGCCGTGGGATCGCCGAAACCCGGCACGGGGCGGCCCCAGTAGGTCCAGTCCTGATATTGCCGGCGTTTTTCTTTTGCGATCCGCTCTCGGTAGGTGACCAGACGAGGACACTGTCGACAATCAGCGACGCGGCGTTGCAGGACCGTCAGGCTTCGCATGAAACGCAGTGTACCATGAGAGGCGGATCGCCTTGCCGCTACGACACTTTCCTGATAGCATGGGCGCAATGATTCACGCCGTGTTCACGCTTCTTGTCCTCACCTCCATGCTCGCTGCCGGTCCCGCATCGGCACAGCCTCCTTCCGACGCCCAAGCACAACCGTCAACGCCCCCGACATCCGAAGCTCCGGCTGCGCCTGCGACTCCTGTCCCAACCGGACCGGCTCCGGTTGTCCCACCGTCTCCACCGGATACCCCCGCTGCCGCAACTCCGGCAGCGCCGGCATCCGCCGCGACACCGCCGGCGCCACGGGTTTCCACCACGCCGGCCGCCCAGGCCAACGGCCATGCCGATGAGCCGGACAAGATGGAAGCGGTCGAGGCACCGGAGGCTCAAGAGCCGGACGACCAGCTCATTATTCTCCCGGAAATCAAGCGGGAAGGCCCGCGCCACTTCCTGAGTTCCTTCAAGCTGCCCGATAAGCTGACGTTCGGCGGACAGACCATTCCGGTCGATTCGTGGCAGGTGCGCGAGCGGATCGAGTACGAATTCTATCAATTCCTGGAAGACGAGGGCGAAAGCATCATCCTGGCGAAGCGGACGGGACGCTGTTTCCCGCCAGCCGAAAAACAACTGGCGGACGCGGGCCTTCCGGACGATCTCAAGTTCATGCTGCTGGTGGAAAGCAAATGCATCGCTGCGGCCTCTTCGTCCAAGAAGGCCTCCGGCCCCTGGCAGTTCATCGGGGCGACCGGCAAGCGCTACAAGCTCAAGAGCGATCAATGGAAGGACGACCGGCGCAACCTGGAAATGTCGACCGAGGCCGCGGTCAAGTACCTGCGGTATCTCAAAGACCTGTTTGACGGAGACTGGTTCCTGGCCATGGCGGCCTATAACGCCGGAGAAGAGCGGATCCGGAAGCAACTCAAGGCCCAGAAAGTGGATGACTACTGGAGGCTCCATCTCGTCCGCGAGACGATGCGGTACGTGCCGCGCATCATCGCCGCGAAGGAAATCTACTCCCAACCTGAAAAATACCTCGGGCTGACCAAACAGGACATGTATGTCCCGCTGGACACCGAAACCGTGACCGTGACGATCAAGGAACCGCAGAAGCATCTGGCCTCGCTCGCCAAGGAACTCGGGTCCTACTTCCTCGAGTTGAAACTGCTCAATCCGGAGATCAAAAAAGAGTACCTGCCGAAGGGCACCCACCAACTCAAAGTCCCCAAACAAGACTGCCCTGTCAAGTGCTTCAAGCAGGATAAGACTCCGTAAGTCCTGCGATGCGCATCGGCGTGCAAGAGCCGCGAGCGCGCGCGCTGCTGGGTCGGTTGCTGCGCGCAGGCCTGGCGGCAGTTGATCCCCGGCAGGCCGTTTCTCGCGTCGTCTCACGAACGAAAGCTGGAGTACGAATAGCAGGACGCCGCTACGATGTCCGTGGCTCCGGTAAAATCGTGGCTGTGGGCGCCGGCAAGGCGTCGGCGGCCATGGCCCTGGCGCTGGAACAGAGGCTCGGCGCGCGGCTGGCGGGTGGATTGGTCGCCGTCAAACGGGGCGCCGCCGCGCCGGCCGGACGCATTACCGTCGTGACCGCCGGCCATCCGGTGCCGGACCAGGCGGGGCGGAAGGCGGCCATGCAGGTGCTGGCACTGGTGAAAGGGCTGACACGTGACGACCTGCTGATCGTCCTCCTCTCCGGCGGCGCCTCCAGCCTGCTCCCCCTGCCTGCGCCGGGACTCACACTCGCGGACACACAGAAGACGACCGAACTGTTGTTGAACAGCGGCGCGGCGATCCGGGAGATCAATGCCGTCCGCAAACATCTCTCCGCAATCACGGGGGGGCGACTCGCCGCCGTGACCGGGGCGCGTGTCGTGACGCTGATTCTCTCCGACGTCATCGGCGACGACCTCGGCGCGATCGGCTCCGGGCCCACCGCACCGGACCCCACGACCTATGCGGATGCCTGCGCGATCCTGCGTCGCTTCCATATCTGGAACCTGGTGCCTGTTCGCGTCCGGCGCCATCTGCTCAGGGGCCGGCGCGGCAGTCTGGACGAGACGCCGAAGCCCGGTGCCCGGCTGTTCCGGCGCGTGCGGCACCATGTGCTCGGAAACAACCGGACCGCCGTCGAGGCAGTCTGCCGCGAGGCTGTCCGCGCCGGCCTGCGGCCGCACGTGCTGTCCCGGCCCATGACCGGCGACGTTCGGGAAGCCGCTGCGTCGTTCGGGCGGCTGGCTCATAAGATTGTGTCATGCGGCAAGTCCGTCCGGCCTCCTGCCTGTCTCATCGCCGGCGGCGAACCGACCGTCGTGGTGCGCGGCAGGGGACGAGGCGGGCGGGCGCAGGAATTCGCGCTGGCAGCGGCGATGGGAATCGCCGGCCTGCCGAACATCCGGATCGCGGGGTTCGGCACGGACGGCTCGGACGGCCCCACCGACGCCGCCGGCGCCGTGGTGGATGGCGGGACCGTTGCGCGAGCCGCACAACAGGGCATGGACGCAGCCGCTTTTCTTCGGCGCCATAACGCCTATTCGTTCTTCAAGCGGGCCGGCGGCCACATCGTGACCGGCCCGACCGGCACGAACGTGAACGATCTGTATCTGATGATTGTTCTGTGAGAAACGTTGGGCCAGTTGAGCCAGTTTGGCCGGTTGATTTGTTGCTAACTAAACCGGACGAGCTGGTCAACGGGCTTAACCGGCTAAACAGGCACAACGGGCTCAACTGACACAACGGACTCAACGGGCTAAACGGGTAAAACAGGCCCAACAGGCAAAACGAACCATGCCCTCGCCATTCATCATCCAATTGAAAGATTGCGCCGATCCCGCCCTCGTCGGAGGCAAGGCCTCGGGGCTCGGGGCGCTGCTTCGGCACGGCTTTCGCGTTCCGTCCGGCTTCTGCGTGACCACGGATGCCTATCGCGACGCGCTGCGCGACGCGGGCATCGATGCCGCGCTGCGCTGGAAGCAGGCACTGGACGGGACCGGATTTGAACGGGACCGCCTGCTGGACGACTGCCGCCAGGCCATCCGGTCGGCGGCCGTCGCAGACCCGTTGCTGCAGGCGCTCCGGAGCGAAATCTCGCAACGGGGCGGTGCGCGATGGGCCGTGCGCTCATCCGCCACCGACGAAGATGCCGACGACGCGACATTCGCCGGTTTGTACACCACCGTCCTCGACGTGCCGGCCGACGGACTCCGCGCGGCGATTCTCGACTGTTGGGCATCGATCTGGACAACGGCCGTCGTGGTCTACCATGAGCGGATTGGACGGCGGGAAGCTCCCGCCATGGCCGTCGTCCTCCAGCCGATGCTCGAGCCCCGGTCAGCCGGCGTGGCCTATTCCCGGCACCCTGTCACCGGCCGTCCGGATGTCGTGGTGATCAACGCCGTACGGGGGCTTGCCGAGCCGCTCGTGAGCGGGCGGGCCATTCCGGATCAGGTGGTGGTGCGGACCGGCGATACACCGCAGATTATCGAGCGCCACCCGGCCGATGCCGGACGTTCCCAGCCGGCCCTCCAGGACGGCGACGCCCTGCGGCTGGCTGAGCACATCCGTTCCATCGAACAGAAGCTCGGCCGTCCCGTGGACGTCGAGTGGGCGCTCGCTGACGGGACGCTGTGGTTCCTGCAGGCCCGCGCGATTTCCCCGATGCGCGCCACGGCCATGCTGACCGAGCCGATGTGCGTCTGGTCGCGCGCGAATTTCAAGGAAACCATGCCGGATCTTCCCAGCCCGTTGGGGCTCTCCTTCCTCCAGGAATTCATGGACCGGGCGATTCTCCGCCATTACCGGACGCTTGGCTGCACGATGCCGCCCGGCCTGTCGTCGGTTCGGATCATCCGCGGACGGCCCTACATCAATGTGAGCCTGTTTCAATTTTTCATGGCGCAACTCGGCGGCAACCCCGATTCGATCGTCGACCAGATGGGCGGGCAGCTCCATCCGCTGCCGATCCGCCCGCCGCGGCTGCCGCTGTGGAGACTGATCCCGGCCGGCCTCTGGATGGAGTGGCAGATGCGGCGCGCGGCGCGGGTGGCTCCGCGGTGGTTCGCCGACATCAAACAGATCGCCGGCGAACAGACGGTCGATTCGGTGCGGTCGCTCCCGCCCGCCGGCCTGCTGGCCAGGCTCGATCAACTCGGCCGGCAACTCTACGAGCGGGACCTGACCTTTCCGACCGTGGGGGGCGTCTCGCAAGGACTCTACGTGCTGCGCCTGTTGCTGGAGCGTCGTTTCGGGCTCGAGGGTCACGTCCTGCTCAATACCTCCCTCCAGGGGCGCAGCCAGGTCATCAGCGCCCAGCAGATTTTCCGCCTGATGGAGCTGGCCGAGACCGCCGGACGGGAACCGGCTGCCAGGACATTTTTCCTGACGGCACCGTGGGAGCCGTTACAATTTCGAGGCCGGTTGGCCGGCACGAAGTTCCTGCGGGACTTTGACGCCTACCTGGCCGATTATGGGCATCGGGCGGTCGGCGAATCCGACATGATGTCGCAGCGGTTTGCGGAGATGCCGGATTACCTGCTGGGGATCATCCGGACGCATCTGCTCACGCCTCCTGCCAGGCCGGTCGCCGCCATGCGGCTCGAACAGGACGCGGCCCGCGTCGCCGCGCTGCGGCGGATCCGCGCCGGGTTCGGCTGGCGGGTGCACGAATGGCTCTTCTTCCGCTGGTGCCATGCGCGGCTGGCGCGCTATCTCGCCTTGCGTGAGGCCAACCGCCACGCCCTCATGTATTTTTCCATGGCCTCGCGACGCCTGTTGCTTCTCATGGGAGAGCGCTTCGCCGCCAACCGCATCTTCACTTCCCCGGACGACATCTTTTTCCTGACATCCGACGAGATCCGGGGGATCGTGCGTGAGGCCGGTCCTGATTGGAAGACAGTCGTCTCCGCGCGGCGGGCGGAACGGGAGCGGAACGCATCGCTCGAAGCGCCTGACACGATCGTCGGAACCGGACCGTCCGAGACGCAGCCGGAATCGGGCCCTTCACTGGGAACGCTGACCGGTCTGCCCATCAGTCCTGGTTGCGTCGAAGGTCCGGCGCGTCTGATCCGCTCGCCGGACGATCGAGCCAGGGTGCGGTCGGGCGATATCCTGGTCGTGCCGGTCATCGATCCCGGCATGACGCCGTTGTTCGGGCTGGCCGCCGGAGTCGTGGCGGAAATGGGAGGCACGCTCTCGCATGGCGCGATTATCGTGCGGGAATACGGCCTGCCGGCCCTGGCGAACGTGCACGGCGTCATGCGACGGCTGGCGGACGGTGAACGGGTGTTGCTCGACGCCTCGCGCGGAGAAGTCAGACGGATCGAGACCAAGCCCTCCTAGCAATGTGGATTGTGCGCGCGAAAAGAAAAAGGGGATGAGGCATGGACGCCTCATCCCCTGACGTGTCTCAGCGACCTTCGGGCACTACTGCGCGGTGAAGTGGGTCCGACGATTGTTCTGGAAACACTCGTCGGTCGTCTCCATGCACAGCGGCTTCTCTTTGCCGTAGCTGACCACCTCGATCTGGGACGCCGGAACGCCGGCCTTCACCAGGTATTGCTTCGCGGCCTTGGCCCTGCGTTCGCCCAGCATCATGTTGTAATTGGATGTGCCGCGGCTGTCGCAGTGTCCTTCCACGAGGACCTTGCGCTTCGCATCGTCCTTGAGTTTGTGCGCCACCGCATCAAGGACAGCCCTGTCTTCCTTCCGAATTTTTGCCTGATCGTAGTCGAAATGCGCGTCCGCCAGGTCGGCCGCCCAGGCCAGGGGATCTTCGGGCGGCGCGGCGGCCTGGGCCACCATTTCCTCCTGCTTCGGAGGCGGCGGCGGTTCGGGAGCCGGTGGCGGCGGGGACGGGGGAACTGGTTGGGCAACTTCCTGCGTGCTTGAGACCGTCGTCTGGTTCTCGCTTGCGCAGGCGCCGAGCAGCGTGAAGACCATTACGCAGACCGGCAGGCAGGCCGGCACGCCTGCCAGCAAACAGGCGACACGAATGGCCGGCCGTTTTATCCCGTCACTCCCCTGTGTCATGCGCACCTATTGCGCCGCGAAATGGCCGCGGCGGTTCCGTTGATAGCAGTCCTCGTTCTGCTCGGTGCAGAGCGGCCGCTCCTTCCCGAAGCTGGTGGTCTGGATCCGCGAGCTGGCGACGCCCAGGTCCGCCAGATACTTTTGGACCGCTTTGGCCCGACGCTCGCCCAGGGCCAGGTTGTAACTGGAGGTGCCCCGCTCATCACAATGCCCCTCCACGAGCACCTTGCGCTTGCCATCCTCTTTGAGCAGCTTTGCGGCATCCGCAAGCTTGCCCTCTTCCGATTTGCGGATCGCAGATTTGTCGAAGTCGAAATGCACGTCGGTCAGGCCGGCTGCCCAGGCCAGCGGGTCTTCGGTCACCGGTGCCACAGCGGCCTCCGGCGCCATTTCCTGTTTCGGAGGCGGAGGCGGTTCAGGCGCAGGCGGCGGGGGCGGGGGCGGGGGTGGTTCCGGTGCAGGAGGAGGCGGAGGGGGCGGTTCAGGCGCAGGCGGCGGCGGGGCCGCGGCGGTTTCCTGCGACCCCGAAGTCGTTTGCTGGCTCGAGCTGCACGCAGCCAGCCCTCCCAGGACCATCAGCCCGGTGAACAATACCGCGGTCAGTGACACAACATGCTTGAGCGATAGCTTCATGCCGACCTCCACTTGAGTTGAGGAATATAAAAGGATGTATTAAAGAGCGGGGGTATCGGCATCGTCCCCTCGCTTATCGGGGAGTGTTGTCTCATAATTTGCCTCGATAGGCAAGCCTCGCTGCATTCTCAGGTCCTCAATCCGGTTGAGCGGTCTTTCCAACTGCCGGCGGCGCGTCGTCGTCAGCGCCTCGTACTCTTTTTGGGCGTCGCCGATGCGCTTGCCCACCAGTTCCAGCTTTCCCAGGAACTCGCCCCATTGCTTTTTGAAGTCGCCCAGCAACGACAGGATTTCGTTCGAGGTCTGCTCCAGCGAGAAATTATCCACGGCTTTCCGGATGACCGCCAGGACGGCGAAGAGCGTCAGCGGCGAGCAGAAGACCACGCCCTGCCGGATGCCGTCGTCGAGGATGGCGCTATCCTGCTCGTGAATAAAGGCGTAGATCTGCTCGTTGGGGATGAACAGGAGCACGGAATCCACCGTATTCTGCTCGGGATTGATGTAATCCCGCGTGGACACCTCCTTGATCCGCGCCTTCACGTCCCGCAAAAAGTCCGTCCGGTACTTGGCCCGCTCCGGATCCGACTTGGCGTCCAGCAATTTGAGATAATTGTCCAGCGGGAACTTCACGTCCATGTTGAGCGTGAGCTTGCGCGGAAGCAGGAACGTGAAATCCGGCCGGGAGCCGGACCCGGCGATGGTTTTCTGCTTCACGTAATTCACGTTCTCGACGAAGCCGGCCAGCCGCAGGACATCCTCCGCCATCCGCTCCCCCCATTGGCCCCTGGCCTTGGTGCTGGAGAGCGCTTCGCGGAGCGTGGCGGTGGTCTGCACGAGCGCCGCCGTATGCTCCGTCGCGGTCTTCAGTTGGGAGGCCAGTTGTCCGAACTTCTCGACCCGGTCCTTTTCCAGGTCCTTCACCAGCGTCGAGACCTTCTCGAGTTCCGTCGTCATCTGCCGCAACTGTTGATCGATGAGCCCCTTCTTGGCCTCCAGATCCTGGGCGTGCGTGTCCCGTTCGGCGTCCAGCTTGGACTTGGCCATCTCGAGAAATTTCGAGAGCGCGTCGAGCGACAGGCTCCCGAAGCTGGCCTTCATTTCCTCGGTCAGGTCCCGGGCCGCCCGGGCCTGCATCCAGCGGAGCGCAACGGCGACGAGCAACCCGCCAACCGCCACGCCGGCCGCCACGGCGCTGAGGATTTCGATCCAGTTCATGGGGCGAGCATGGGCCGACAGGGTTAAAAAATCAACTGCTTCGCCTGCCCAAATCACAGGTGACCAGTTTCTTGACGTACGGACGCTCTTGCCGTACTCTTGCCGGACCGATCCATCGTTTTTGCATGAGGAACCCATGAACGACGAGCAGCAGATGGTGACCGAGTTCCACCACACGTTCGATATCGCCGTGCACGCCCTGCCTCTCGTGCCGGATGAAGCGACCCGCGCGCTTCGCATCCGGTTGATCCAGGAAGAGTTCGATGAGCTGCGGGAAGCCCTGGGCCAGCGCGACCCCGTGGCCGTGGCCAAGGAGCTGGCCGACCTGCTCTACGTCGTGTACGGCACGGCGGTGTCCTGCGGGATCGACATGAAGCCTGTGTTCCGCGAGGTCCATCGGTCGAACATGAGCAAGGTCGGCGGCCACAAGCGGGCGGACGGCAAGTGGGTCAAGCCGGCGACGTATTCGCCGGCCCGCCTCGAGCCGATCCTCGTCGCGCAGACCGGCAAGGGAGGTGCGTGATGCGGCCACAGTGCCCCAAGTGCCAATCCATCTACGTGCGGAGGACGCACCGCGTGGGAATGCTTGAGCAGCTGATCAGCGCGTTCTATGTCTACCCCTTTCGCTGCCAGCTCTGTTCCGCCCGCTTCTCGTTCTTTCAGTGGGGCGTCCGGTACGACAAGCAGGAGGATATGCGCCAGTATGAGCGCATCGGCGTGCATTTCCCGGCGCTGTTCAGCAGCGTGAAAACGGTCGGCAAGGGCGTCGTCACGGACGTGTCCGTGGCGGATTGCGCGCTGGAAACCACGTTGCCGCTGAAACAGGGAGAGGCCCTAAAGCTGGAGTTGTATGCCAAGAGCGGCCGGCCGCCGATCATCGTCGCCAAAGCCGTGATCCGGTCCGTCCGGTCGGGGAGGGTGGGCCTCCAGTTCGTCGAGGTGTCGGATGCCGACAAAGCCCGGCTGAACCGGCTGGTCGGCGACATGGTCGGCCTGCCGATCGCGCCGGTGATGCGGCCCGCAACGCCGGTCCGATGAACAGGAGTGAGGAGGAGATCCGTTCATGACCCCGCAATGCCCGAAATGCAAAAAATATTTCACCAAGCGGGTCCTGATCGAAGGGGCCGAGGATCCAACCTCGACCCTGGCGGGCCTGTCTGCCTACCGCTGCCAGCTCTGCGACGAACTGTTCCGGGCCCGCAAGCCGGCGCTCCAGCCGGCGCCGACGCCGCAAGGGAGCACGAGCGCGGAGCTGGCCAACATCACCAACCGTCAGTACGTGCGCGTGGCGGCCAAATTTCCGGTCACCTTTGTGATCAGCCGGATCAGGCAGGAAGGGACGGTGACCGAAATAGCGCTGGGCGGCTGTTCGCTGGAGGTCAATGTCGTCCTGGCCATCGGCGCAAAGTTCAGAATGGATATCCGCATCTCCGAGAACGAGCCGCCCCTGGTGGTGGACCAGGCGCTCGTGCGGTCGGTCCGCCCGACGGGATTCGGAATTCAATTCATGGAGATCCAGGACGCCGAGAAAGAGCGTCTGGGCCGGCTCCTGGAAAAACTGCTGGCCGTTCTTTTGGGCTGACGCCGCAAGGAACAGGCGTGGTGCACGCAAGGAACTCGATGGAGATTCGGTGTCCTCGCTGCGGCAGGGATTTCGTCCGGCGGGTTCAACAGAAAGGGCTCGCCGAAATCGTCGCCGGCGCGGCCTGTCTGTATCCCTTCATGTGCCAGCTCTGCGCCCACCGGTTCAGAGCGTTTCACCGGGGAGGCCGTCACACCGGGCAGTCCGTCGACCAACGCCGGTATGAACGCCTCAGCGTCAATTTCCCCGTGACGTTTTTGATGGACGCGGGACAGGGAAACGGAACGACGCTGGACATCTCCATGGAGGGCTGCGCGTTCAAGAGCGGGACGCCGCCGCCGGCCGGCACCATCCTGGCGATTCTGCTGCAGGCGCCGGGCCTGGAGCGCCCCCTGGCCGTGGAGGCCGCCGTCGTGCGGTCGGTCCGATCCATGTATATCGGAGCGGAGTTTCTCCGGCTGCGCCCCGAGGAGCAGTACCGTCTGACGCAGTTCACCGCAGGCATGTTGACCGACCGCCGCATCAAGAACGATGCGGCCTCGCAGTGAGGGAGGCTTCGTGAAGCAGATCCTGTGCCCTAAATGCGGTAAGGATTTCGTCCGGCGGACCCTGCGCAAAGGCGCTCACGAGTTCCTGTTGAGCGTCCTCTACGTCTACCCCTATCGCTGCCAGTTATGCGCCCACCGATTCCTGTGGTTGGAGCTGGGCAAGCGGTACAACGAATCCGCCATCGACAAGCGGCAATACGAGCGCGTCGAGACCACCTTCCCCGCCACCTTCGTCGGAGAAAAGGCCAGCGGCGCCGGCACCGTCACGCGCCTTTCGCTCGGCGGTTGCGCGTTGGAGTCTCCGCTCAAGCTGATGGAGGGCATGATGTTCAATCTGCGGCTGCAACCCCCCGGCATCAACCCGGCCATCAATGTCGAAACCGCCATCGTGCGGTCGGTCCGGCCTCCCATTGTCGGGCTGGAGTTTCTGCGCATCCATTCCAACGAACAGTTCCGCCTCATCCAGTTCGTGGCGGGATTGCTCACCGCCCACCGGAAAGTCGAGTAGCGAAAGCCTGCGAGACGTGCGGGACAAGCGCGACTTGCGAGACTCGTCGCTCTTACCAGTCTCGCTTTTCGCGCATTTCTCGCCACTCTCGCGAAGTAGCGCTCAGCACTTCACAAGTAAATTGTCGATGAGGCGGATGCGGCCGATCCGGATTGCGCCCAGCAGCACGGCGCAGTCGCGTATGTGCTTGAGCGGTTCCAGGGTGTCAGGGTCGCAGACGGCGAGATAGTCGATCCCGGCCAGAGATTCCTTCCCGACGACCTTGCGCATGACCTGTTGAATTGCGGCTCCGGAACGGCCCCCGGCGAGAATGGCCGCGCGGCCCGCTTTCAGCGCCTGAAACAGCGCCGGCGCCGCACGGCGCTGCACCGGGGTGAGAAAGACATTGCGCGAGCTGAGCGCCAGGCCGTCCGCCTCGCGCACGGTCGGGTAGACGATCACGCGCGCGCCGAGGTTCAAATCCTCGGCCAGCCGTGTGATCAGCGCCGCCTGCTGAAAATCCTTCTGGCCGAAAAAGGCCGCCGCCGGACGCACGAGCGTCAAGAGTTTCGTCACCACCGTGGCCACGCCGGCAAAATGGCCCGGCCGTTGTTCGCCTTCCCAGCGGCGAGCCAGCGCCGGCACCGACACGGTCGTCTGAAACCCGTCCGGATAGATCTCGTCAACCGGCGGCGCGAAGAGGATGTCGACGCCTTCCTTGTTGCATAGGGCCGCGTCGACCCTGAATTTTCTGGGATAACGCGAAAAATCTTCCTTCGGTCCGAACTGAGCCGGATTCACGAAGAGGCTCACGACGACCGCGTCGCAGGAAAGGCGCGCCACGCGAATCAGCGCGCGATGGCCTGCATGCAGCGCGCCCATTGTCGGGACCAGGCCGATCGTGACGCCCTCGCGGTGATGCGCGGCCGACCAGGCAGCCATGGCCTGTACGGTTCGAATGGTCTTCATCAGGACGATGCGGCGGTGTTACCGCTGCAGGTGGGACGGGAGCCATACCGTGTGCCCGGTTGAGGATGCAGCCGGCGGACCTGGTGCGAATCCATAAGCTGTGCGAGCAGTTGCGACACTGACTGCTTGAGTACGGGATGGACCAGCGTCGGCTCCAATTCCATAAGCGGCTCCAGCACGAACCGGCGCAGATGCAGGCGGGGATGCGGCACGGCGAACTCCGGTTCCTGAATCACCCGGTCGCCGTACAAGAGTATATCTATATCCATCGTGCGCGGGCCGGAACGGTGCTCAGGATCGCGTCCCAGCGACCGTTCGATTTCGCGGCAGACCGCCAGCAGGCTTTGCGGCGTGATGTCGGTCTCGATTTGCACCACCCCGTTCAGAAACCAGTCTTCGCCGGGGGCGCCGGCATCGGCCACCGGCTCTGTTTCGTACAGCGACGACACGGCGATCAGCTGCGAGTGCGGCAGCAGGCTCAACAGGGTGACCGCCCGGTCGCAGAAATCCACCCGATTGCCGAGGTTAGATCCGAATCCGATGAAGACCGTTTCACGCGCCATTTTTCTTTTTCTCTACCCGGCGGGGTGGCCGAGTCGGGCCTGACTGCGCCTCTTAGGCTTGTATCCCGAGGTGAGGGGAAAGGCGCGGAACCTTTTCCCTCACCTTTCACTCCCTTTTAGCAGGACGGCCTGTTAATCCAAGCGGCGCTGGGTTGGCCTAACTGCGGCCGTCGAGCGAGCACATTCCGATCGTGCGCGCTCCGGGAGCACGGGACCACGCGAGTGTCATTCCCTCCTCCCCTCTTGAATCTTCGTCCTAGTGCGGACTATCCTCTCGGCATGGAGTTACCCGATCTGAAGGACGATCCCTATCTGAAAGTATTGCGACCGCTGGTCGAGGCCTACCTGGCCTTCGAGCTGATTGCGAGCCGTCATATCAAGTCCTTGCGCTTGACGCCCTCACAGTTCGATGTCATCGCCACGCTGGGAGATACGGAGGGCATGACCTGCTCAGAACTCTCTGCCCATACGCTCGTCACAAAAGGCACGCTCACCGGCGTCCTGGACCGCCTAGTCTCCAAAGGTCTGATCCGGCGGGATGCCATGAAACGAGATCGCCGCTGCACCAAGATCTCGTTAACCATGAAAGGCGATGCGCTCTTTCGAAAGACCTTTGCGGCCCACTTGGCCTTTCTTCGTCCATTCTTTGAACGGGCCTTGAGCCCCGAAGAAGTGGACCAGACTCGCGCGCTGCTCCTGCGCCTGCGGGATAGCTTCCAAAAATAGGTTGAGGTTAAGGCCGAGGCTCAGGATACAATGCAACAGATAAGCTCTCACTCAGCCTCAGCCTAGACCTCAGCCTCTGTGAATCTATGCGCTTGACCATTCTCGGCTCCGGCACGAACGTACACCCCACGCGAGCAGCCTCGGGCTATCTCGTCCGCACCGACCAGACGATCCTGTTGGACTTCGGTCCACGCACGTTGGCGAATTTACTAAAGACCGGCATGAACCGGCATCGGATCACTCACATTCTCTTCTCCCACTACCACGCCGATCACTTCTCCGACTTCATCACCTATTTCTTCGATGCGATGATCTTTACGAAATACCAAGGAGGAACACGGCCGCCGCTCACTGTGATCGGCCCTCGCGGGACCAAGAAATTCTTCCAAGCCCTCTTCGCCACCTTGCCTGGCTTCACGCACGCGCCGTTCGCGGTTTATTTCAAAGAAGTGGCTGATCGGAAGTTTGCGATCGGAAAGACGACTGTGATTCCCCGAACGGTAACCCACACGCAGAATCTCCATTGCCTGGGGTATCGAATCGAATATGGCGGGAAAGCTCTGGCGTATTCCGGCGATTCGCAATACTGCGACAACCTCGTCCGCCTCTGTAGCGACGTCGATCTCGCGGTACTGGACTGTTCCGCTCCGGCTAGTCGGCCGAACCCAGTCCATCTACATGCCGGTCAATGTGGGCAGGTGGCCAGAGAAGCCGGAGTCGGCCAACTCGTGCTGTCGCATTTGTATCCGATCACCGAACGATACAATGTGCGAGAACAGGCAGGGGAAGCGTTCGGGGGAAAGATCGTGGTAGCGCGGGACTTGATGGCGATCAAACTGTAAGAATGAGGAGTCGAAAGTCCATCAAGTTTATCAAGTCATCATGTCAGAAGACTTTCGACGTGAAGACGTTACGACCTTCAGACTGAGATTGCTACAGTCCGCCTTCGCGGTTATCACACCCCAGGATTTCAATGAATTTCGTCAGGCGGGCCTTCTTGAGGGGGTCGTCCAGTTTGGCATAGATGGCCAAGAGGTTCTTGATCATGCGGGAGAGAATCGCGCGCACCGGACTCTGTTGCAAATATTTCTCGTCAAATCCATAGCCGGCTTCCGTGAGAAACCGCTGGCAATTCTTCTCGGTCAGCAACGCTCCCCCGTTGAAACAATCGACGAAGACTTTGTAGCGATCCGATTCGTACTTCACTAAGAAATGGCCCGGCATCCCGATCCCATGAACCGGAAGACCCAGCCGCTTCCCGACAAGGAGATACACCGTCGACAGGCTGATCGGAATACCCGTTCGTCGGTCGATTACGCAATTGAGGTAACTATTCTCCAACTCATAATAGTTCTTCGTGTTGCCCTTGAAGCCCTGCTCTGTGAAGAGGTAGCGGTTCAAGGTCTTGATCGTTTCCTCCCCCGACGCCCGCGGACCGATCCGGTCCTGCACCTCCTGCGCCATCTCGTCGAGCTGTCTGGCATACGATGCGACTGTCAGGGCGGGATAGGCATAGCGGGCGATCAGGAAGGCGCCCTGTTCGAGATCCATCGGGCCATCCGGCATCGCCGCCAGCTGCATGAGTTCATCCTCGAGATTTCCACCGCGGATTTCCTCGAGCACCGAGACAAGACGATCCGCCATTTCCGGCTGTTCGATTTCCGCTTCCTGAAGCAGGGGAACCGCAGAGGGGCCGATGTCGATGAGTTTCCCGCTGATGGTCCGAACGATCTTCTCGTCCTCATCGGCCAGCAGTCGGATCAGGGCCCGGATTTGACTCTCGTTTATCAACATGGTGGGACTCCCGAAAAGCCCACTCATCAGCCCATCGCCCGACGGAACACTTTGGCGCTCCCGTAGAGACAGAGCGCGTCAAAGACCAACATGACGACCACCACCATCCCGACATGGGGGAGAGCCTCGGTCCAGCCAGAAAGGATCAACGGCCGCACCGCGTCGATCGCCCAGGTCATCGGATTGAAACGCGCTAAGAATCCCATCCACGCAGGCATCGCCGCCAAGGGCACCAACGCTGAGCTCAAGAAAATCATCGGGAGCGACAGGAAGCCCAGGACCGAAAAGAAATCGCCGTGGCTTTTTACGGAAAAGGCCATCGCCATGGAAATCGCGGTGAGACCAACGCCAAAGAGCATCCCGATCATCAAGATCACGGCGACACCCAGGAACCCGGTCGCCGGCTGGACGCCGAACAGAAAGGACACTCCAAGGATCACGAGCACTTGGAGCGAGGTAATCGTCATCACGAAGATGAAGCGGCTCAGGATCACAGAGCTGCGATGGATCGGCGTGGTCATCAACCGCTCCAAAAACCCATTCTCCTTGTCGAAAAGCAGGTCGACGCCACCGGCGAGCCCATTGTTGAGTACCGTCATGACGACCACACCTGCAGCGAGGAAACTGATGTAATTCGGGGCCTGCGTCACTTGCACATCCGCAGCCCGCTGGAACAGGTTGCCGAAGAAGATCAGCCAGAACAGCATCGGCTGCACCAGCGTGAACAACATACTAAACTTCTCGCGGCTGAGCCGCCGGACCCACCGCATCGTCAACGCATGAATTTCCTGCCAGTACTGCGCCACCGTATCTCCTTATTCTGCCTGAATGTCTTGGACCGATTCGGTCATGGACCGCCCCGTATGGACGATGAACACGTCGTCCAACCGCGGCCGGTGGTACTCAATAAACTCCAGTTGGCAATCCAATCGATTGGCGGACTCGAGGATCGCGGGCAGGGCCTTCTCGGGCGAATCGACCCGGATATCCAAGCCGGTCGGCGTCGCCTTGACCGCTCGCATCGCCGGTTGTCCCGTCAACGCAGACACCAACGCGGGGATCTTCGTCTGCTCCTTCAAGGTCAACGACACGATATCGCCGCCCAGTCCGACCTTCAGCTCAGCTGGCGATCCGAGCGCCATCAACTTTCCCTTGTCGATGATGGCCAACCGATCGCAAAGCTGGTCCGCCTCATCCAAATAATTCGTCGTCATCACGATCGTCATACCGCGCGCCTTCAACATCCGCAGGTAGTCCCAAATTCTGAGACGACTCTGCACATCCAAGCCCAGCGTCGGCTCGTCGAGGAACAGGATCTTGGGGTCCGGCAAGAGACCGCAGGCAATGTCGAGCTTCCGCTTCATCCCCCCGGAGTATGTTTTCGCCGCGCGATCGGCAGGCTCTTCCAATTCCACGAGCTTCAGCAACTCGGCGATGCGCTTCGTGGCTTCAGCCTTCGGCAGGTGGTACAGCGCGCCGAGGAGTTCGAGGTGTTCCCGACCGGTGAGAAAGCGATCGATGGCCCGTTCTTGAGGCACGTAGCCGATGAGTTGCCGGACGACGTCCGCTTCGCGCACGGTATCGTGACCCAAGACGCTGGCCGTGCCCGACGTCGGCGTCAGCAGCGTGATGAGCGTCCGGAGCGTGGTGCTTTTCCCCGCTCCGTTCGGACCGAGCAGACCGAAAATCTCGCCTGCATAGACCTCAAACGACAGATCGGAGACGGCCGTATGGCCATCATAGGCTTTCGTGAGCCGGGATACTTGGATCGCGATAGCGCGATCCATCAACCCCAGCCCTTCGCGTCGGATCGATCGTGCATCATGAATTCGATGAGGTCACTGAGACGGCGGGCTTGTTGGTGGAGACTGTCCGCCTCCAACAGAAACTGCTTTTCCAAGGGCGTACACTCCAGGTAAGTGGACAGAGTATTGACAAAAATCTCATCGCTGACTTCTTTCCGAAAAAACTCCTGCCAGGTGGGCGCGTCATCGCGGGACCGAAGATAGGACTCCAGGATGGTGAACAGGCGCTGGCGGACTGAGAGATCCAGCGACGCCTCGGTGCCCCGAACAGCGACAGAAATCGTGGCTTCACGATAGGCGTTATCGTACCACTCACGTTCAATCTCAAACCGTTCCAGCCCCTGCAGCAGGATGTTGGATCGACCATCGGCCAGTGGCTGCACGCTTGCCAATCGACCGACACAGCCCATCGAGAACACGGGCGGATGGCCATAATAGTCTGTTTCCCATCCGTCCTTGAGCAGGGCCATGCCGATGCACTGCCCGCTCATCGCCGCATCTGAGATCATGGTGCGGTAGCGCGGTTCAAAGATATGTAGGGGGAGATAGGTCTTGGGAAACAGCACGATATTCGGTAGAGGGAACACCGGAATCCGCGTGGGAATGGGAAATGGCCTGACATTGTCAGGCTGGTCTCGTCCCTGATGCTCTCGCCCGTGATCGGTCTGCATGGCTCACGATAGCTGATGGTCGATAAAATTGTCAACGGCGCGAGCAGAGCATCTTTCACCTGTCGAGTTGAAGAAAACCCTTATCAACACTGGAGATTTGTGCCGACTGCCGAAGCATGGTATAAGCGCACGCGACGATTCTCGCACTGTACGGAGCACCCAACAACATGTACGAATTGCTGCGTCATCTCCGGCACATACTGTTCCTTGCGAGTAGTCTGTTGATCGTCGTGCCAGGACTTGCGGCAGATACTTCACAGGAATTCCGGATCGCCACGGAAGGCTATCGATACGCCTTCCCGCGCGATCACGGAGCGCATGATGAGTTTCGCACCGAATGGTGGTACTACACCGGCCAGCTCACGACGAAGGACGGCCGGCCCTTCGGCTATCAACTCACCTTCTTCCGCCGTGGCATGCCGCGCGATCAGACGAAGACCCTGCCGTCGCAGTGGGCCGTCACGCAACTGTACTTGGCCCATTTTGCCGTGAGCGATCTCAGTAAGGGTCGGTTCCACTTTTCGGAGAAAATCAGCCGGGCCGGTTTGGGGAAAGCCGGTGCGGCGCGTGATCGGCTCCACGTCTGGATCGATCGATGGAGCGCCGAATCGCCATCGGCCGCTCCTGGCACACAGACCCTCCAGGCAGCGGATGGCGACCTGGCCATCCAACTCACAGTCTCGCCGAGGAAACCACTTGTCGTGCATGGCACCGACGGGATCAGCCATAAAGGCTCGGCCAGAGGACAAGCCTCCCACTACTACTCCTTCACCAGACTGGCCACGACCGGTACCCTGTCGATCGGCGCCGAGCGCTTCGACGTCACAGGGAACAGTTGGATGGACCATGAGTTTGGCTCCGCCGACCTGGGCAAGGATCTGGTCGGATGGGACTGGTTCAGCCTGCAACTCGACGACCAGAGGGAACTGATGCTCTATCGACTCCGCCGGACGGATGGATCGGCCGATCCGGCCTCAAGCGGCACCGTCATCGATCGCGACGGACAAGGGCACCATCTTTCGATCGGAGACTTCACCCTGGAACCAACGAGTTATTGGACCAGCCAGGCCAGCCAGGCACGCTATCCGCAACGTTGGCGCCTGACCATTCCCTCACAACAACTCTCGCTGGAACTCGTACCGCTCATGGCCGAGCAAGAACTTTCCACCACGCACAGTACGCAAGTCACCTATTGGGAAGGCGCCATCGAGGCGACTGGCTCCACTCAAGGACGGCCCGCGCGTGGACAGGGCTACATGGAACTGACCGGCTACGCCGAACGGATCATGCAGAAACTGTAACTGGTTTGTCTGGTCTATTTGGTTTATCTGGTTTGTCTGGTTCATCGAATTGGTCGGATTCAACCAAATAAACAAGACAAACCAAACAAACCAAATGAACGAGACAGACCAGACAGACCAAATAAACAAGACAGGTTGGTGGTGGCTCTGCACCGATGAACGAAGAACGGGTCAAAGACGCACATGAGTTGGTGGACGCCGTCTACCGCTCCGACTCGCGCCAGGTGCTCGCGACGCTGATCCGCCTGCTGGGCGACTTTGACGCCGCCGAAGAGGCGTTGCATGAAGCGTTTGCGGTCGCGGTTGACCAATGGGCGCGGGAAGGGGTGCCGGCCAATCCGAGAGCCTGGCTCGTCTCGACTGGACGTTTCAAAGCCATCGACGGGATGCGGCGGCGGGCTCGGCATGATGCATCGTTGGGCGAATTGGCGAAGCAGGCGGAATGCGCCACTGCCAGTATCGATGAGGAACAGCAGGAGGACGAGTGTGTCGAGGACGACCGGCTCCGGCTGATCTTTACTTGTTGCCATCCCGCGCTTACCCCAGAGGCGCAGGTGGCCATGACGCTCCGCGAAGTCTGCGGCCTCACCACTGAGGAGATCGCGCGCGCTTTCCTGACAAAACCTCCCACGATTGCGCAGCGGATCGTGCGGGCCAAGGCGAAGATCCGCGATGCCCGCATCCCCTACGAAGTGCCGCCGGAGAGAGAACTGCCGGATCGATTAGATGCCGTGCTCCGCGTCGTCTATCTCGTGTTCAACGAGGGCTATTCCGCCTCATTCGGAGACACAGTTACGCGGCATGATCTCTGTGGAGAAGCAATCCGCTTGGGACGAGTGCTGATCCAGTTGCTCCCGCAACCGGAAGCAATGGGACTCTTGGGGTTGCTATTGTTGCAAGACTCGCGGCGGACCGCTCGCACTTCGCCTGCGGGCGATCTCATTCTCTTGGAAGACCAGGATCGCTCGCTGTGGAATCAGAATCAGATCACGGAAGGAGTCTCGCTGGTGCAGCAAGCACTCTCTGCCGGCCAGGTCGGCCCCTACAC
>Ga0209640_10001277_pt1 | contig 21143 bp, 17 predicted proteins | sample RifCSP10_1_FD_184018 | JGI IMG/M metagenome (GOLD analysis project Ga0209640, IMG submission 184018) | Soil microbial communities from Rifle, Colorado - Rifle CSP2_sed 10_1 (SPAdes) (version 2) | ecosystem: Environmental > Terrestrial > Deep subsurface > Rock core/Sediment | place: Rifle...
AACCCCGCGCCCGAAACCAAATGCCGATAAGGGAACGAGTGATCCACATAGCGGGTGATCACGGCTGCCGACTGCTCTTCTAGTGGGTCGAGCCACACCCTTTCCACCAAACCCACAGGCTCCGCCGATCGAGTGGTGCGCTCCTCGAGGGCACGAAGCAGGTGGTATTCCCCACCGGCCACCCGACGGGGAAGCTCTTTGATGACAAACACTCCTTCGTCGTAGGCAACGAAGACCACCGGATGGCGATGGATTCCCGACGGCATATCGACAAGTCGAGGGTGTGCCCACTCGGTGACCGGTTGCTCCCAGGGCAGATCGAGAAAGTCCGGATTGCCAGGTCGTATCTGAAGATGTGGGGTCCCCATCCCGCCATGTAAGTCGCCCTTGACCTTGACCCGGCGTCTTGGGTTGACATCTGGATACTTTGTATGTTTAATAAACATTCAGAGTGGAAGACGTCTAGTTGACCGACACGCAGCCAAATACCACCCGCCCCGGTCTCACTCCCCTCTCCACCAGGGCCAAGGCAACCCGGGGTCAAACCCGCCGCAACAACCTTCGTCTCGCCCTGCAACTGGTCTATGCCGACTCGCCCACATCAAGGGCCCATGTGGCCAGGGCCTCGCATCTGACCCCGGCGACAGCGTCCGACCTCGTCGATGAGCTGCTCGACCTGGGGCTGGTGATGGAGGTTGGGACCGGGCCGTCGGCGGGTGGCAAACCCCCGACTCTGATCACACCCAACCCCGAAGGCCGGTCGATCGTCGCACTCGACCTCTCATCCACCGACTTCCAGGGAGCCCTGGTCGATCTGTCGGGGGAGATCATCTCCACCCGGTCGACCCCGGGCGCTATCGGAGAAGCGGGGTTGCATGCCGCCCGTGACCTGGTCCGGTCTCTGGCCTCGCTCAGCACTGCACCCCTGCTCGGTGTCGGCATCGGCACCCCTGGCGTGGTCGAGCCGGCGCACGGCGTGGTCACCTCCGCCAACCTCGAGTGGAAGGAGGCCCGTCTCGGCGCTGCGGTCGCCGAGGCCACCGCAGCCCCGGTGCATGTGATCAACGACGCCCACGCAGCAGTGCTCCACGAGTACAGCGTTCACTCACCCCGGGTGACAAGTCTCGCCCTGGTCCGGGTCGGTCGTGGGATTGGAACCGGGTTTGTTCTCGACGGGCATCTCTACCGGGGGGACAACGAAGCGACTGGCGAGATCGGTCACGTCCGATTCGACGACGGGGTACGGCCATGCACCTGTGGCAACCGGGGCTGTCTCGAGACCATCGCCTCTATGGCGGCTCTTCTCGAAGCGGTGGGCGGCGACCAACACCCGACACATCAGCGGGTTGTCGAGATCGCATCTGATCCCGCTGCCGAATCGGCAGTGAGCGAAGCAGCAGTCGCCCTGGGTCGGGGGCTGGCCCCGATGGTCGCCCTGCTCGCGGTACGTGAGATCGTGCTCTGGGGTGAAGTCACGTCCCTCGGCGAGAGGTACCGGGCCATTGTGGAAGAAGAGATCCGGAGCAGGGTCCTCCCGGTGAACACTGACCAGATCCGGGTCGGCTATGCCTCCGCCGGGCCCGATGCGGTGATCAGGGGAGCAGCCGGTTTGGTTCTCTCCGCCGAGCTGGGAGTGGTCTGGTGAGCGCTCTGGCTGCCGGGATCGACATTGGGGGCAGCGGCACCAAGGCATGCCTCGTGGCCGACACCAAACCGATCGGCACCACCACCCAACCCACCGAGATGACTGCCGGCGGCGGTCTCGGCGATCTCGTGATCACCGCCCTGAAGCGCACTCTGAGCGAGGCGGGGCGAGACCTCGATCAAGTCACGTCGATCGGAATAGGAGTCCCGGGACAGGTGAATGACGGTGTCGTTCGCCATGCGGCCAACCTTGGCATCGACGAGACGGGGTTCGACCTGGGTGGCTATGTCTCCTCCGCCACCCAGGTCGCCACCTTCGTCGAAAACGACATGAGAGTCGCTGCCTACGGGGCCTACACCCAGTCTGTCTCCTTCCACCCGGCGATGAGGAACCTGGTTTATGTGGGTCTCGGCACCGGGGTGTCGGCGGGGGTGGTCATCAACGGCGAGGTCTTCCGAGGAAGCCGCGGGTTGGCAGGCGAATTCGGCCACGTCCCGATGGGTACCGGCATCGTCTGTGTTTGCGGCTCGGTTGGCTGCTTGGAGACCGTGATCGGGGCCACCGCCCTCGGCAAGGAGTGGCAACAGACCCCGGTGAGCTCGCTGTTCCAATCCGCGGCCGGAGGAGACATGCGAGCAGCGGCACTTGCGGCGAGGGCAATTGACCATCTAGCGAAGGCCATGTGGTGGCTCGCCGCCACTTACGACCCTGATCTCTTCTACCTCGGCGGCGGGGTGGGAATAGGCGCTCCATCGATCATGAGCATGGTCGCCGCGCGGTGGGCGGAGCTCGAGGGGGACTCGGAGCTCGCCCGGCGGGTCCTGGATCCAAGCCGCATCCGTATGTACGACCTCGAGGAGCCGGTCGGCGCTTACGGTGCCGCACTCCTCGGCGCCGACCTCGCCAGGAGCCCGGGATGAGAAATGGCATTTCTCCCCTACAAGTGGGAACCGGTCATTGGCATAAATCAAGTAGTACACGAAGTCCCCGCATGCCGTCCGCGATACCGGCAGGACGGGGCGACACACGACAGCAAACCGGGAGGAGATCCCATGAGTAAACGATGGATAATCGCAATGATCGCGGCGCTGGCCCTGATTGTTGCATCCTGCGGTGGTGACACCGCAACAACCACCACGGAGGGGACCGGAACCACCGAGGCTCCGGGCACGACCGCCGAAGGTGGCGCCACGACAACGACCGGCGAGGAGATGGAGTCGACGGGCTACGAACACCTCGATCAGGCTCTGGCCGGCGATTTCAGTGGCTCTACGGTGCAGGTTTGGGCGCAATGGCTGCCCGAGTCCTCGGAGGCATCCAACTTCACCTACACACTGGAGCCGTTCCAGGAAGCGACCGGTATCACCGTCAACTTCCAGCCCACGCCGGACTACGAGACGGCACTCCAGGTGGCGGTCGACGGCGGTAACGCCCCCGACATCGCCCAGATAGCCCAGCCGGGCAAGATGCATCAGTATGCCGATGCCGGCGCACTGGTGGGTCTCAGTGACTGGATCAACACCGACAAGCTGGCTGCCGAGATGGTGCCGGCGTTCTACGAGCTCGGCACCTACAACGACACCCTCTATGGCGTCTACTACAAGGCCGACGTCAAGTCGATCGTGTGGTACCCGGTGCAGGGGTTCGCGGACAACGGGTATGAAGTGCCGACCACCTGGGATGAGTTGGTGGCCCTCAGCGACCAGATCATCGCCGACGGCAACGGCAATCCATGGTGCATCTCGATCGAGAGCCAGGAGGCCGACGGTTGGGTAGCCACCGACTGGATGGAGGACATCCTGCTGCGCACGGCGTCGCCGGACATCTACAACCAGTGGATCTCCCATGAGATCCCCTTCAACCATCCGGAGGTGCTCGAAGCCGCCGACTACATGTCGCAGATCTGGTTTAGCCCGGATTACGCCTACGGCGGCAACACCTACATCAACGCCACCTGGATCGGTGAGACCCAGGATCCGATGTTCGCCGAGGGCGGACCTCAGTGCTGGATGCAGAAGCAGGCAGCCTGGATCGGCGGGTTCTGGGGAGCCAACCGTGACGCCCTGGCCGACGATCCCAACCTCCCGGCGAGCGAATGGCCGAACAAGCCCGAAACCGACGTCGACTTCTTCTACTTTCCTCAGATCGAAGAAGAGTTCGGCACCCCGGTCCTGGGTGCGGCCGACATGTTCGTGATGTACAACGACCGACCGGAAGTGCGGGCGCTCTTGGAGTGGCTGGCCACTCCCGAGGCTGCCGAAGGATGGATCGAGCGGGGTGGTTTCCTCTCGACACTCACGACAGTCCCTGAGGATTGGTACGTGTATCCCAACAACCAGCTCTCGGTCATGGTGGCCGAGGCCACCACGCTCGGATTCGACGCATCGGACCTGATGCCCGCCGAGGTGGGAGTGGGGAGCTTCTGGAGCGGCATGGTCGATTGGGTAGCTGCAAACGGTGAAGGAACCGAGGAGATATTCCAGTCGGTAGAAGACAGCTGGCCTGCCGGCTAACGAACTGTGATTAGGGTCCCGGGACCACGTCCCGGGACCTTTTCACATCGGAGGACTCCTTGGTAGAGGCAATCGAATCGGTGCGGCCGCCTTCTCCCGGTCTCAAGATTCTTCGTGCCCTTCTCGTGGTGGGGGCGGTAATGGCAACCCTCTGGCTCGGTCTCGGAGTCTTGCGCGATCCCAACGTCTTCTCGGGACTGGGGCCCACCGCGTCCAAGTTGGGACAGGCCCTGCTTGCCCTGACTCTTGGAGTCGGTGGGATTTGGGCGCTGTTTTATGCGGGAAATGTCATAGTCGAGTCACTTCCGGGGCGAGCCACTGCCTTCCTGCGCCCCTATCTGTTCGTGCTCCCGGCGGTCGTGGTGGTCGGGGTCTACCTGGTCTACCCCACGGTGGGAACGGTGGTGGAGAGCTTCTCCGACGTCCCCGAAGGAGCCGATCCCCTCACCAACTATCGCGCCGCTTTCAGCAATGCAGACGTTCTCCAGGCGATCCGGAACAACCTCATCTGGTTGCTGGTGGCGCCGGCAGTCTCGGTAGGAATCGGGCTGGCATTCGCCGCCCTGGTCGACCGGATCCGACGAGAGGCAGTGGCCAAGGCCTTCGTATTCCTGCCGCTCGCGGTTTCCTTCGTGGGGGCCTCGGTCATCTGGAGGTTCATGTATGCCTGGAAACCCGCGGGACAACCCCAGATCGGAGTCCTCAACGCCATCTGGGTCTCGGCCGGTGGCGTCCTCGTCGACCTCGGCATTCTGGCCGAGGTGGAACCTGTCGCATGGCTGCAGGTGATCCCATGGAACACCTTGGCCCTCATCGCCATCATGGTTTGGCTTCAGGTGGGCCTTGCCATGGTGATTCTGTCGGCGGCGATAAAGGGAGTCCCTCCGGAATTGACCGAAGCCGCGCGGATCGACGGGGCATCTGAGCTGCAGTCGTTCTTCCGGATAACGGTGCCTTCGATCAGAGGCTCGATCCTGACTGTGTACACAACGATCGCCATCGCGGTGCTCAAGATCTTCGACATCATCTTCGTCACCACCGGAGGGAACTTCGACACCTCGGTGGTGGCAGTCCGGATGTACCAGGAGATGTTCCGGTTCCGCAACTTCGGGCAGGCCACGACCATGGCGGTCATCCTGCTCATAGCTGTGCTCCCGATCATGTTGATCAACATCCGCAACCTCCGCCGACAGGGGATCGGTGCATGACGACGGCTACCACCAAGCTGAAAGCGGCACGAGGCCACCACGCCGGCTGGCTGGTCAAGCTCACCGTCCTCCTCATTGTCGCGGTGTGGACCATTCCCTCGCTCGGGCTGCTGACCAACTCGTTCCGAACCTCTGTCGACAGCAGCACGACCGGTTGGTGGACGTCGCTCATCAACCCGGTGTCGACCGAGTGGACCCTCGCCAACTACAACCGGGTCCTGACCTCGGGAGGCTTGTTCGATGCGCTGATCAACAGCCTGATCGTCACCATCCCCTCCACCATCATCCCCATCACCCTGGCGGCATTCGCCGCCTTTGGCTTCGCCTGGCTCAAGTTTCGCGGCCGAAGTCTGTTGTTCGGGCTGATGGTCGGCTTGATCGTGGTCCCGCTGCAGCTGGCCCTGGTGCCGATGCTGCAGATCTATCAATCGGCCGGTCTCACCGGGAGCTTCCTCGGCATCTGGCTGGCACATACCGGCTTCGGTCTTCCCCTCGCCGTCTTCCTTCTCTACAACTTCATATCCCAGTTGCCCAAGGACATCTTCGAGTCGGCCTACATCGACGGCGCCTCGCCCTTCACCGCTTTCACCCGCCTGGTGCTCCCCTTATCGGTCCCCGCCCTGGCCTCATTTGCCATCCTCCAGTTCCTCTGGGTGTGGAACGATTTCCTGGTGTCTCTGGTGTTCTTGGGCACATCGTCGAATGTGGCGGTCCTCACCATCGAGTTGGCCTCGATCGTGGGGTCGCGCGGCGAGGCGTTTCACCTGCTCACCGCGGCCGCGTTCGTCTCGATGGTGATACCCCTGATCGTGTTTCTGGCGCTCCAGCGTTACTTCGTACGCGGTCTGCTGGCGGGGTCGGTCAAGGGATGAGCGTCGCCGACCCTCATCTGATGCTGGCCTTCGAGGGAACGACCGTTCCCCCCTGGCTGGAGACTCGTCTCCGCGAGTCCCCACCGGCCGGGGTGACCCTTTTCCGGGAGTGGAACATGACCTCACCGGGACAGGTGGCGGAACTGACTGCCGCACTACAGGAGCTGAACTCGAGTCCTCTCCCCCTGCTGATCGCAGTCGACCAGGAGGGTGGCCAGCTGATCGGGCTCGAAGGGTCGACACCCTTTGCCGGGAACATGGCCCTCGGCGCGGCTGGAGACACCAATTTGGCGGCCACCGTGGCCAACCGGATGGGACTCGAGCTCGGGGCGGTGGGGGTCAATCTCAACTACGCCCCGGTTGCCGATGTCGCCAGCCAGTGGGACAACCCGTCGCTCGGGGTGCGCAGCTTCGGTGAGGATCCGCAACAGGTGGCCCGCCTCACCGCGGCGATGGTCCGCGGCTTTCGCCAGGCCGGGATCCTCTGCACCGCCAAACACTTCCCCGGCAAGGGTGAAGCAACGGTCGACCCCCATTATCAGCTGCCGTTACTCGACCTCGATCTGAACAGACTGGAAGATGTGGAGCTCCCACCGTTTCGCTCCGCATTCGAAGCGGGCGCGGAGTTGTTGATGATGGGTCACTACCTGGTCCCGTCGATCACGGGCAGCAGCGAGGTGCCCATCTCCGCCTCCGAGAGAGGAATCGACGGATTCGTCCGCGCCCAGATGGGGTTCACCGGTCTGGTGATCACCGACGCTTTGGACATGGGGGCTCTCGACCAGGGACCGGCCCAGGTGGTGGAGATCATCACCATGATGCGGGGCGGTACCGATCTCCTCCTCTGCTTGCCCGATCCGTCGCTCCAGGAACGGGTGCGGGTGGCAGTGGAACGGGGTGCTTCGCGTGACCTGATCGATGAAGCCACATTGAGCGCATCCAGGGAACGCATTGAACGTCTCCGCAAGTCGCTGCCCACACCCACACTCCGCCCGGGTGTGGTTGGCCCAGACAACTCTGAGCACCTCGAACTCGCCCATGAATTGGCGGAAAAGTCGATCACGGTGGTGCGCAACGACGACGGTCTGCTCCCGCTGCGACTGGAATCGAATGCGCGTCTGCTCTCCCTGGAGCCAGTGCCGACAAACGTCACCCCGGCCGATACCACCGCCCTCTATCCACCCGTCCTTGCCGACTCACTGAGGGCCCGTAGCGAGTACGTCACCGAAATCGTCTACCCCCACCAGCCGCGGCGGACGGATATCGACGCCGCGGTGGCTCAGGCCGGTCAACACGATCTGGTAGTGGTGGGGACGGTGAATGCGGCATCGGAGCAGGCCGATCTGGTTCGAGCGCTGATCGCCACCGGCAAGCCGGTGGTCACAGTCGCCCTCCGCACCCCTTACGACCTCGCCCGGTACCCGGAGGCGAGAACACATCTCTGCACCTACAGCGGCCACCAGCCGTCATTGACCACCCTGGCCGGTTACCTGTTCAACGGCGCCGACGATTTCGGCACCCTCCCGGTCACGATCCCGGAGCTCTACCCCCGAGGGCACGGACTGAGAATATGACCGGTCTGCCGGCAGGGCTCCGAATCTCCGACGGGCTGATCTCCGGAATCCCCGACCGCCTCGATACCGAGAGGGTGGCTCCTGGTTTCATCGACCTCCAGGTCAACGGCGGCTGGGGTCATGATTTCACCGCCGACCCACAATCGATATGGGAGGTCGGTGAGCGGCTGCCCGAAACCGGGGTAACCACCTTCCTCCCCACCCTGGTCAGCGCCCCCCACGAAGTTGCCGACATGGCCATCGAGGTGATGCGACGTGGCCCGCCAGGCGGATATAAGGGTGCCGAAGCGATCGGGCTCCATATCGAAGGCCCCTGGATCTCGACCGACTGGAACGGGGCCCACAACCCAGATCATCTCGAGCCGCCCGATCAGGCGGTAGCGCGGCATTGGGCGGAGTCCGGAGTGGTGACCATGGTGACCATCGCTCCCGAGCTCCCCGGCGCGTTCGAGGCCGCCGAGATCCTCGTCGCGGCGGGGGTCGTCGTCTCCGCCGGGCATAGCGGGGCCGACTTCGCCACGGCCTCCGCGGCTCTCGCCGGTCCTTGGTCGGCGGTGACCCACCTCTTCAACCAGATGAGCCCCTTTCACCATCGTGCCCCAGGCATGGTGGGCGCGGCCCTGCTCTCGAACCGGCCCTGCGGTGTCATCGTCGATGGGATTCACAGTGATCCTGCTGCCATCCGCCTCGCTTGGCAGACGCTTGGCCCGAGCCGGTTCCTGCTGATCACCGATGCCATGGCCGCGACCGGGCTACGGCCCGGCAAGTACCGCCTTGGCGACCAGGAAGTCGACGTGGGGCCTGAAGGCCCACGTATCCGGCCCGAGACCCTCGCTGGGAGCACCCTCACCATGGACCGGGCAGTGGCCAACCTGGCCAGTTGGACCGCCGCCGGCGTTGTTCGGGTCTTGACCAGCGCAACGCTCACCCCGGCCACGACCATCGGCGCCGTCGACAGGGGCAGGATCGAGGTGGGCCGACGGGCCGACCTGGTCGTTCTGGACCACGACCTGGGAGTGGTGGAGACCCTCATCGGGGGCGAGGTCGTCTTCAGGTCGGGAGCCTGACGGTGGGCATGCTCGAGGAGATCCGTGAGCAGCCAGAGGTCATCGCCCGCACCCTGCAGGCGAACGTCGACTCCGCTATCCGCGCCGCCGGCCTGGCCAACCTGTGCACGCATGCGGTGATCGCCGGTCGGGGGACTTCTGACAACGCCGGTCGTTACGCCCAATACGTCTGGGGCACCCGCAACCGCCTCTCGGTCGGACTGACCACGCCTTCTTTGTTCTCGGTCTACGACCAGCCGCCACGGCTGGAAGGGGCGCTGGTGGTGGGCATCTCCCAGAGCGGAGAATCCCCCGACATCGTCTCGGTGCTCGGGGAAGGTCGAGCCCAGGGCAGACCTACAGTCGCAATCACCAACGAGGCGAGCTCGCCCCTTGCCGAAGTCGCCGACGTGGTCATCGATCTCGGAGCCGGCGACGAGAAGTCGGTCGCGGCCACCAAGACCTATACCGCGCAACTCGCCGTCATCGCCCTGATCTCCGAGGCCATGGAGCGACCGGAGCCAGACCTGACCAACCTCTCGTCTCTGGCCAGGGAGGCGCTGGAGCAAGAGGACCGTGCCCGCCAGCTGGCGGGGAGATTCGCCACCATGGAGCACTGCGCGGTCCTCGGCCGGGGCTACAACCAAGCGACGGCCTTCGAGTGGTCACTCAAGCTGCAGGAGTTGACCTACGTCGTAGCTCAGCCCTTCTCCACCGCGGACTTCCTGCACGGACCTATCGCGGTGGTCGAACCGGGTTATCCGGTGTTGGCGATAGCCGCAAGCGGGCCGGCTATGGAGGACGTCGAGGCAGTGCTTCGACGCAGCAGCGAGGCCGGAGCGTCTCTGTTGGTGATCGGCAATGACCCTCGGGTCGAGCAACTGACACCCGACAACCTGCGATTCGGTCAGGGCGTCGACGAGTGGCTCTCCCCGATCCCCGCGATCGTCATCGCCCAGCTGTTCGCCTATCACCTGACCTTGGCCAAAGGACTGGACCCCGAGTCACCGCGCGGTCTGAGAAAGGTCACCCGGACCAAGTAGCGACCGCCTCACCCGCGGGCGGCCTCTGCCAGTGCCAGACCTCCGGCCAGACCAGAGAGCGGGCCCAACCCGGGCAGGACCACGAATCCGGGACCATGCTCCTTCAGACCCGGGTAGCCGCCCAACTCCTCCTCCAACGCCTCGGAAACAGCATCGAGCAAACCTGGCATCGAGGCGACTCCCCCGCCCATGATGACCTTCGCGGGTGCCAGCGTGTACACCAGGTTCCTCATCATCTGGCCGAGATAGAAAGCCTCGAGGCGAAGTGCCGGTCCGAGGTCGGCCTCGGTGAGCTGGTCTCCCGGCAAGCCGAAACGGGCCTCGATCGCGGGGCCGCTGGCCAGGCCTTCCAGACATTCGCCGTGTATCGAGCAAATGCCGGGGAAAGGGTCGTTGGCATGGCGCCGGACCGACATGTGACCCATCTCCGGGTGACCCAAGCCGTGGATCGGGTGTCCCCCAACCATCGCTCCTCCGCCGATCCCGGTGCCGACGGTGACGTACACGAAGGAGTCGAGATCGCGTCCTGCACCCCATCTCGCCTCGCCGATGGCCGCTCCGTTGACATCGGTGTCGAATCCGACAGGGACCGCGAGGGCGTCCCGCACCGGGGCGACGACCTCAGCCCTCGACCAGCCAGCCTTGGGTGTGATGGTGATCCGGCCGTAGCCGGGGTGGTCGGCACGGAGCTCGACCGGCCCGAAGGAGGCAATCCCCACCGCTTCGACGGCTTGATCCCTCATATAGCCGATGACCCTGGCCAGGGTCCCCCCCGGGGTGGTGGTGGGGAAGGTCAGCACGTCGGTCAGGTCCTGGGGAGTGGACCCCACCGCGCACGATGTCTTGGTCCCTCCCATCTCCACGGTGCCGTAGAGCGATGGCATCTACTCAATGTAAGGCATCGCCGCGCGAGAACGGCGTCGCTCTACCCCCGTTCACCCCCGGCACCACCCGTTTTGGCGCGGGGCACCCGTTTTGGCGCGGAGTTCTTGACCTAGAGGTCAAGAACCCCGCGCCAGAACCCCCCGGGATCGGGACGACGGGGGCCAAGGGGTTGAGAACTGGGGGTTCAGGCGGCCGGGGAGCGAGCCGATGACCTTGACATGAAGTGGACCAAGTTGTTTACTAGTGAACCGCAGATGAAGCACTTGCCCGCCACCGCCGACGTACTCCTTATCGTCTAGCGCGCGTAAAGAACCTTGCGTGCGCCCAACCCTCCCACCAGGAGGGTTTTTTGTTACCCAACCCCATGACAGAACCAACCAAATTCACCGGAGCCCACTCCCTCTTTCGCAGCCTCGAGCACGAAGGAGTCGAGATCATATTTGGCGTGCCCGGAGGTGCCATCCTCCCCGCCTACGACCCCCTCCTTGACAGTCCGATAAGGCATGTCTCGGCCCGGCATGAGCAGGGCGCCGGGCACATGGCCGAAGGCTACGCCCAGGCCACGGGTCGAGTAGGTGTGGTGATGGCTACCTCCGGGCCCGGCGCGACCAATCTGATCACGCCGCTGCAAAACGCGCTGATGGACTCGACACCACTCGTCGCCATCACCGGCCAGGTAGCCACCACCGCGATCGGCAGCGATGCATTTCAGGAGGCCTACACCACCGGTCTCGCCATGCACTGCACCAAACACTCCTACATGGTCACCAACGCCGATGACATCCCCAACCTGGTCCACGAGGCGTTCCACCTCGCTTCCACCGGCCGGCCGGGCCCGGTCCTAGTCGACATCCCCAAAGACGTCCTCAATCAGCTGACAACCTGGACCAAGCCGTCCCTGGACAACCTGCCCGGCTACAAGCCGACCGTTTCGGGCCACCCGATGCAGATCCGGGCTGCGATCGAGTTGATCGAGAAAGCGGAACGACCCGTCTTGTACGTTGGCGGCGGCGTGGTCAAGGCCAACGCTTCCGCGGAGTTGCTCGCGTTCGCCGAAGCCGTCAACGCCCCGGTGGTGACCACCCTCATGGCGCGTGGGATCTTCCCCGACAGTCACCGCCTCGCTCTCGGCATGCCTGGCATGCACGGCCTGTACACCGCGACCACCGCCATCCAGAAGTCGGACCTCCTGGTGAGCCTTGGCGCCCGCTTCGACGACCGGGTCACTGGAGACCCCAGCGCTTTCGCCCCCGACGCCAAAGTCATCCACGTCGACGTGGACCCGGCCGAGATCGGAAAGGTGAGGGCTGCCGACGTCCCCATCGTGGGGGACGCCCGATCGGTGCTGACCGACCTGCTCTCGGCCCTTGGTGCCCGTCGCGAGCTTTCCGACTCCCCCGAGCGAGCCGAATGGTTCGAGCAGCTTGGTGTTTGGCAGGAGGACCATCCCCTCTACTACGAGCAGGGTCCCGATGGCCCCATCAAGGTTCAGCATTTCATCGAGCGTCTCCGGGCGATCACCGGCGGCGAGGCCGTGATCACGGCCGGCGTTGGTCAACATCAGATGTGGGCGTCGCAGTTCTGGGGATTCGACCACCCCCGAACCTGGATCAACTCCGGTGGCCTGGGAACCATGGGTTTTGCCCTCCCTGCCGCCGTGGGGGCAAAGGCAGCGAGGCCTGACGACCTGGTCATCGCCCTCGACGGTGACGGTTGCTTCCAGATGACATGTCAGGAGTTGATCACCGCCACCACCGAGGACATCCCGATCAAGGTGATCGTGTTCAACAATGGTGGCTACGGAATGGTCAAGCAGTGGCAAAACCTGTTCTACGGCGGTCGGCTCTCGGCCGTCGAGCTCGGCGGCCACTGCCCGGACTACCCCAAGCTGGCGGAAGCGATGGGATGCGTGGGTCTCCGGGTCGACCACCCCTCAGAGATCGACCCGGCCATCGAGAAGACGCTGGCGATAAACGACAAGAGCGTCGTCCTCGAAGTCGTGGTTGATCCCGAGGAAATGTGCTTCCCGATGGTCCCCGCCGGTGGATCAAACGACAACGTGGTCATGCGGCGCGAGGACTTGTGATGCAACACACGCTGACCGCTCTCGTTGAAGACAAGCCGGGGGTCCTGGCCCGGATCTCGGCGATGTTCTCCAACCGGGGATTCAACATCCACTCGCTGGCGGTTGGCCCCACCCATCGCGAGGGGCTCTCGCGGATCACCCTTGTCGTCGACGCACCAGAGTTGGAGCAGATGAAAAAGCAGCTCAACAAGCTGGTCAACGTGCTCAAGGTGCAGGAAATGGAGCCGGCCGAAGCGCTGGAACGAGAAGTCATGATCGTGCGGGTGAGCGCGCAACCGACCAACCGGGGCGAAGTGAGGGACACAGCCTCGCTCTTCGACGCCAAGGTGATCGACATCAGCACCACCGCCATCACCTTCGAGGTCGCCGGCACCCCCCAACACCTGCACACTTTTCTCGACCATCTCTCGCCCTACGGTGTGGTCGACTTGGTCAAGTCCGGCCGGATCGCGATGCGACGGGAGTCTGCCTTGACCCCGGCCGCGGCTATTGCTGGAGTCGGCAAATGACCGGCGCCCCGACCCTCCTCACATTGTCCATCCTGAATCGACAGGGTCTCTTCGGTCTCGCTCTTATATAGCCGGAAAGCCACCCAGAGGCAGACCGGCGCCCAGTGAGACCACCCCACATTCAGGAGCATCCATGCCAAACCAAGTAAAGATCTTCGACAGCACCCTCAGAGACGGCGAACAAGCCCCGGGCATAGCCCTCGGCCCCGACCAGAAGGTGATGATTGCCTCCCAGCTGGCCAAGCTGGGTGTCGACATCATCGAAGCCGGGTTCCCGATCGCATCCCCAGGCGACTTCCAAAGTGTGAAACGCATCGCTCAGGAAGTGCAAGGACCGACCATCGCTGCCCTGGCCCGAGCCCAGACCAGTGACGTCGATCGGGCTTGGGAGGCGATCCGCTATGCGGCGGACCCCCGCCTCCACGTGTTCATGGCGACCTCGCCGATTCACATGCAGCACAAGCTGCGGATGAGCGAGGAAGAGGTGATCACGGCGGTGAAGGCCAACGTGGGTCGGGCGCGCGAACACACCGAGAACGTGGAGTACTCCCCAGAGGACGCGACCCGATCGGACCCCGATTTCGTGGTATCCGTGTGTTCCAGCGCGGTCGATGCCGGGGCCACCACGGTGAACATCCCGGACACAGTCGGCTACGCCACCCCCTCCGACTATGCCGCATTGATACGTCGGGTCGTGAAGGAGGTGAAGGGCGACCGGGATGACATCGTGGTCTCCACCCACTGTCACAACGACCTCGGCCTGGCTGTCGCCAACTCACTCGCCGCGGTCGAGGCGGGCGCCCGCCAGGTGGAAGGAGCCATCAACGGGATCGGAGAACGAGCGGGCAACACCTCGATCGAGGAGGTGGTCATGGCGCTGAACGTGCGAAACGACACCTTCGGAGTCGAGGTCGGGGTCAACACCGAGGAGATCTACGAGACGTCACGGCTCGTGGCAGAGCAAACCGGGTACCCGATCCAATACAACAAGGCCGTGGTAGGTCGCAACGCCTTTGCCCACGAGTCGGGCATCCACCAGCACGGTGTGCTTCGTGAGCGCGCCACCTACGAGATAATGGACCCAATGGCAGTCGGGATGGGCAGGTCGCTGATAGTGATGGGAAAACACTCCGGTCGCGCCGCCTTCAAACACTCACTGACCGAGATAGGGATCGACCTCAACGGCACCGCTTTCGAGAAGGCATTCACCAGGATGAAGGATGTGGCTGATCATGTCGGCGAGGTTTCCCAGGAGCGGATTCGGCTGATCGTCGAGGAAGTAGTGTCCGGTGTCGAGGTGCTGGACGGAGTGTCCGCTTCCTTCGAATGAGCAGCTATTCAATCGCAAGAGTCCCCGGTGACGGGACTGGCCCCGAAGTGGTCCAGGAGGCGGTCAAGGTCCTTGACGCCGCCGGTGAGGCCTATGGCTTCGAGCTCGACTACACCGACCTCGATCTCGGTGGCGAACGCTATTTGAGGACCCAGGAGACTCTCACCGGGAGCGATCTCGAGGCCTTGGGCAACGCCGACGCCATCCTGTTCGGCGCGGTTGGCCATCCGGATGTCCCGCCGGGTGTCCTGGAACAGGAGATCCTCCTCCGGATGCGCCGCGAGCTCGACCAGTTCGTCAACCTGCGACCTGTCAAGCTGCACCCCGGAGTCAACGGTCCACTCAGGGATGTCGACCCGGCCGATGTCGACTTCGTGGTGGTCCGGGAGAACAGTGAGGGTCTCTACGTCGGTCAGGGTGAGTTCACTGCCAAAGGCTCACCGTTCGAGGTGGCGGTCCAGCTCTCGGTGAACAGCCGCTTCGGGGTGGAGCGCTGCATTCGGTATGCATTCGACCTCGCCGCGTCCCGGCCACGCCGGCACTTGACCATGTGCGCCAAGACCAACGTCCTCACCTACGCCTCGGATCTGTGGGCGCGGGTGTTCGAGGAGGTGGGGGCGGAGTATCCCGACGTGGAGACAGCCTATGCCCACATCGACGCCGCCTGCCTGTGGCTGGTGGAAGACCCCTCGCGCTTCGACGTGATCGTCACCGACAACATGTTTGGGGACATAATCACCGATCTCGGCGCCGCCGTTCAGGGTGGTATGGGGATCGCCTCGGGAGCAAATGTCAACCCAAACGGTGTATCGATGTTCGAGCCGATCGGCGGAACCGCCCCCGGATTCGAAGGAACCGGCCTGATCAACCCTCTCGCCGCCATCGGCGCCGGTGCGATGATGATGGACCTCCTGGGAGAGCCCAAGGCCGGCGCTGCCATCGAGAGTGCCGTGGGTGAGGTGGCCGGCGCCCTTCCTTCGCTGCGGGCGGGCCAAATGGGCATCAGCACTGCCGAAGTCGGGGATCGTGTCGCCGGGTTGGTGGCGGAGTCTGCCCCAGCCGGAGCGGCCCGTTGAGCACCCCCCGCACCCTCTTCGAGAAGGTCTGGGACAGTCATGTCGTCGTGGACTCCGACCCTGCGCTGCTCTACGTCGACTTGCATCTGGTCCACGAGGTCACTTCACCCCAGGCCTTCGCCGGGCTCACCGCTTCGGGAAGGACAGTGCGACGACCCGATCTCACCGTGGCCACGGTTGACCACGGGATCCCGACCACCGGTCGATCACTTGGGATCAGAGACCCTCTCTCCAAGAAGCAGGTCGACGCCCTGATCCAGAATTGCCGTGATCAGGGGATCACCATGTTCGGGATAGACGACCCCCGCCAGGGCATCGTTCATGTGGTCGGGCCCGAGCAGGGTTTGACCCAGCCCGGACTGCTGATCGTCTGTGGTGACAGCCATACCTCCACTCACGGTGCGTTCGGTGCACTCGCATTCGGCATCGGCACCACCGAGGTGGAGCATGTCCTGGCGACGCAAACCATCTGGCAGGCCAGACCGCAAACCATGGCTGTCGAGGTAGAGGGCACCCTTCCCTGGGGAGTCGCCGCCAAGGATCTGATTCTCGGGATCATCGCCCAGATCGGGGTGTCCGGCGGCACGCGCCACGTCATCGAGTACCGGGGCCAGGCGATCAGAGATCTCAGCATGGAGCAGCGCATGACGATCTGCAACATGTCGATCGAGGGTGGGGCTCGGGCGGGGATGATCGCCCCCGACGAGACCACCATCCGATATGTGGAAGGCAGGCCATTCGCTCCCAAGGGGACGGACTGGGACGCGGCCGTCGCCGCCTGGGAGAGCCTGGCTACCGATCCCGGTGCCGGCTTCGACAAGGTGGAGGTTCTCGATGCCGGGGCGCTGGTGCCTCATGTCAGTTGGGGAGTGAACCCGGCTCAGACCGTGCCCGTAACCGGTCACGTGCCTTCCCCCGACTCCTACAGCGACCCACAGCAGAGGGAAGCCGCAGTGCGGGCACTGGAGTACATGGCGCTGCGCCCGGGCACGGCGATCGCCGACATCAACATCGACCACGTCTTCCTCGGGTCCTGCACCAATGGGCGCATCGAGGACCTTCGAGCCGCGGCCAAGGTGGTTGAGGGTCGGAAGGTCGACGACCGGGTCAATGCCGTGGTGGTCCCCGGATCGATGCAGGTCAAGGCCCAGGCCGAAGCCGAAGGCTTATCCGACATCTTCGAGCGGGCAGGCTTCTCCTGGCGTGACGCCGGATGCTCGAGTTGCCTGGCGATGAACCCCGACGTGATCCCCTCGGGTGACCGCTGCGCTTCGACGTCGAACCGCAACTACGAAGGACGTCAGGGCCGGGGAGCTCGCACTCATCTGGTCAGCCCAGCGATGGCGGCGGCGGCGGCGGTGTCGGGCCACTTCGTCGACGTCCGGGAGTGGCAGCTCTCATGAATCCGGTGCGAGCCATCACTGGGACCATGGTCCCCCTCGACCGGGCTGACGTCGACACCGACCAGATCATTCCTCAGCAGTTCCTGAAGCGGATCGAGCGTGACGGCTATGGGGACTTTCTCTTTTACAACTGGGCCCACACCGACGACGGCACCCCGAGCTCGGACTTCATCATCAACAGCCCCGACCGCCGCGGGGCCAAGGTTCTGGTGGCCGGGCCCAATTTCGGGTGCGGGTCGTCCCGCGAGCATGCTCCATGGGCGATCCAGCAATGGGGCTTCGACGCGGTGATCACACCATCTGCGGCGGACATATTTCGGAACAACTCGAGTTTCACCGGTCTGCTCATCGTGGAGCTACCAGCGGAGGCGGTCGGCCGGCTGATGGACGTTGCCGCCGATCCCGCAGCCGTGGTGACCATCGATCTCGAGACCCAGACGGTTGCCGCCGACGGCATCGAGGAGCATTTCGACTTCGACCCCACCGCCAAGGAACGTCTGCTCCAGGGTCTCGATGGGATAGGGGTCACCATGACCCATGACGATGTGATCGCCTCGCATGAGGCGAGTCGGCCGTCCTGGCTCCCCACCTCGGTTGGCTAGCCCTTCTCGAGATTGGGGCGTAGCGGGCGGATGCCGCCCGTTCCACCCCAACTGCGAGGGATCAGTCTCACCCGCCAAAGCCGAGAGCGGCCATCAGATCCTTGTACTGATCGAAGCGGAGTGACTGGGGGCCGTCACTGAGGGCCGTCTCCGGCTCCGGATGGATCTCGACCATGACCCCGTGAGCCCCGATCGCCTGGGCCGCCAAGGCGAGCGGCGCCACCAGATCGCGATTCCCGGCGGCATGGGAAGGGTCGACTATCACCGGGAGATGGGTCCGCTGGCGCAACACCGGCACCGCGCTCAGATCGAGCGTGTTCCGGGTGGATGTCTCAAAGGTCCTGATCCCCCGCTCACAGAGGAAGACCTGTTGATTGCCCTCGGACAGGATGTACTCGGCTGCCTGCAGCCACTCGTCGAGAGACGAGCTCATGCCACGCTTCAGCATCACCGGTCGATGGGCACGTCCCACCGCCGACAACAACGAGAAGTTCTGCATGTTGCGGGTTCCGATCTGCAGGACATCCGCCTTGCGGGCGATTCCCTCTACATCCTGTGGGGAGACAACCTCAGTGACAACTGGCAGACCAAACGCCTTGCCCGCCTCGACCAGCATCTCCAGTCCCTCATACCCGAGACCCTGGAAAGAGTATGGGGAGGTTCTCGGCTTGAAACAGCCGCCCCGGAGCAGTGCTCCCCCGCTCTCCTTGACCACTTTCGCCGTCGCCATCACCTGATCCCACGACTCGACGGCGCAGGGGCCGGCGATCATGACCAGGTCATCTCCACCGATTCTCACACCGGAGACCTCGACGATCGTGTTCTGCTGCTTGTGCCCGCGGCTTCCCAGTTTGTACCCGGACGGGCTGGCCGGGCTCGGGGCAAGTTGAGTGAGCTCAGAGCGACCTTCGGGCATCACCTTCTTCACTTTCCGCTCGATCGGCTTGGGCCGCAAGTCCCGGGAGGGATAGCTCCCCAAGACCTTGAGGAAGCGCACCTGACGGGTCAGGTTCTCCACGACCAGCTGAACTCCCGGATCGGTGATGTTGCCGTCGAAGTCGAGGTAGAACAGCTCCTCTCTCGGATTGTGAGGAATGGGCCGGGACTCGAGCATCACCAGGTTGATGTCGGCATCGTGGAACAGGGCGAGAGCCTCCATGAGGGCACCCGGGTGGTTGCCCACAGACATCACGATCGAGGTCTTGGAGGGGACCCCATCGGGAACCGTCGCCGGCTCCGGGGCCACGACCACGAAACGGGTGTAGTTCTCGTCGCGGTTGGCGATCCCGTTTTGCAGGACATCGAGGCCGAAGAGGCGCGCTGCCTCTTCACTGGCGATGGCTGCGATGCTGGGATCACCCATTTCCCGGATCTTCCGCCCGGAGAGAGCCGTGTCGGAGAAGTAGACGATCTCGCAGTGCTCGAGCTCGGCGAGGAACTCCGAGCACTGGGCTACTGCCTGGGGGTGGCAGTAGACCCTTCGCAGGTCGGCGATCGTGGCACCTTCAATGCCGAGCAAGCAATGCCTCACCCGAAACCTCACGTCCCCGACGAAATGGAGACGACTGTTGAGCAGAAGGTCGTAGACCTCAGAGATCGCCCCTGAGGTGGTGTTCTCGATGGGAAGCACTGCCACCTCCGCATCTCCGCGCTGCACTGCAGCCACCGCATCGGCGAAGGTCTGGGCACGGTGGTAACTGACCGTGGTCCCTTTGGAGTCGAAGTACTGCTGGGAAGCGAGCTGGCTGTATGAGCCTTCGATTCCTTGGATGGCCACGGTCACCGCTCGCCCTGGGGCCTCGGAGCGACCCAAGACTTCCTGTTGGATCCGGACCGAATCGTTGACGATTTCCCTCCACACCCGATTGACCAGCCCCGAGTCGAGATCATGATCCATCCCCGCCGCGATCCGATCGGCGATGAGGCCCTCCTCCCGTTGCTGGTCTCGTGATGGGCGGTCGTGTATCCCTTTCTCCCGGGCGATGCGAAGGCTGTGCGCCTTCCGCTCGGCGAGGAGCTTGAGGATGTCGCTGTCGATCCGGTCGATGTCGTCGCGGATCAGTTCGATGTCACCTGGATTTGAGTCGGTCATGTCTGTCATGGGTTTCGCCTCGGCGCGTTAGAAGAGCAGATAGGTACGGAGGAAAGCGGGGGTGGGGGTGAATCGGCGCTAAGCGCCAAAATAGACGAACCCGAAGAAGCGCCTGGAGACGGCGTCTGTCGTCGAGGTTGGGCTCGTCGTCATGAGATTGGGATTATCCGCTGCATCGACCGAGATTGTCAAGAGCGAGTGCTCTGCGGCGAACGTCAGTGGTCGTGCCACTAGCTTGGAGCCATGCGAATGATGCTGGTTGCCACCGGCACCCTCCTCCTCTTGGCGGGAACGATTTGGCTGCTTCAGGGGCTCGACGTGGACATCGCTCCACAGAGCCCGATGACCGGGGACCGAACTTGGGTCGTCTTGGGCGCTCTCGCCGTTCTCTCCGGAGGTGGCATGATGTGGGCAGGACGTCGCAGATAACTGCCAACACCATATGGAAGAAGTTGGATAGTCTCTGACACGCCCGACGGGATCCTCGCTTGCATCAAGTAATCAAAACCACGGCAGCATCGGTCTATGTCGATGACCAAGGCTTGATGCACATCGTCAGCAATGGCACTTCCAGCAGCAAAGAGACGGTCAACGAGACTTTTGCTGCCGCTCGAACTCTGATCGAGCAACCGATTCCCACCCTGTTCGACGCTCGGAAGTGGCCGGTCGGCGGCTCCGACTTCTGGGTGGCCTTCATCGACGCCCTCCCCTCGGTGGTCAGCGCCGGAGCGATCCTGATCGACCCCGGCGCCTCATCGGCCCTCGGTGGGTTCCCCAAGGCGGTGAACCGGTTGATGGTCCCCTTTGAGGTGTTCACCTCCGAAGAGGAAGCCGTCGAGTTCCTCTCCCGCTTTGTTCGGCCCTTAGGAGACATCGCCCAAGACGACTAACGAAAGTCGTGGTTTGAGGGGGTCTCACGACAGCCGTGCGCCCTACACTCGCATCGGGAGGCTGGAGATGAGCGAACGACCGAGCAGGCCAGAAGACGCCCTCTCTCCCGACGACCTCGAGCACTTCATGTACGCCTGCGCTCACGAGAGACGCTCCCCCACCACGCAACGCTTGATCGATGCCGCCTCGTACGGTTGGATCCACATGTTCATACGGAGCCACGGATCTGAAGCCTCGCCGCCGGAGTCGGGTTTGGGTTGGCTGGACCCTCACGATGCCGACCCGGCCAAGTTGGCAGGCTATTTCGGTCGGGTTGCGATCAGACTGCGGTCGACAGGCGCCCACGACTACGCCCAGACACTGGAGAA
>Ga0209640_10001278_pt1 | contig 21140 bp, 18 predicted proteins | sample RifCSP10_1_FD_184018 | JGI IMG/M metagenome (GOLD analysis project Ga0209640, IMG submission 184018) | Soil microbial communities from Rifle, Colorado - Rifle CSP2_sed 10_1 (SPAdes) (version 2) | ecosystem: Environmental > Terrestrial > Deep subsurface > Rock core/Sediment | place: Rifle...
CCGGCTCGAATGCCGTTTCAGGGAATTCCCCGAAAGAATCAAAGCCGACGATCCGTTTATTGGATTTACCACGGATCAGTTCACGAAACGCCGCAAAGCGCACGAGAGAACACCCCTTTAATATTCCGAATTCCATGATGTCACCGGGGACATCCAACGCCATTTTAAAGAGCTCATAATGCGCGATGATTTTCTTCAGACGCGAGTTGTCGCAGGAAAGATAAAAATTATTTTCATAATCGAATGTTTTGTCAAAATCCGGTAATGTGATCATGGTCAGACTCCTACTGATACCTTTTCCTCAACGGCACTCAGCAACCCTTCGATGACACGCTCGCAGTCTCTGCGGCTCATGGCCGGATATAAAGGAAGGGTGATCGCGGTATCGTAATATTTCTCAGCCTGCGGAAAATCGCCTCTTTTATACCCGAACCGGTCCCTGTAAAAAGGAAGAAAATGTATCGGGATATAGTGGACGTGCACGCCGATCTTTTTGGCCCTTAATTCCTCGAATATTTTCCGCCGAGATTTCTTCAGATTGGCCGGATTTAATCGCACCATATATAAATGCCAGGTGTTCTGCCGGTCATTTTCCTGATAAGGAACGATCAATTTGTTGGACCTGGAAAAGGCCTGATCGTATAAAGCAGCGATCTCACGGCGGCGCTTTAGGAAACGGTCCAATTTCTTCAACTGGCTCAAACCCAACGCGCATTGCATATCGGTGATGCGGTAATTGAACCCCAAGGCTTGCATCTCGTAATACCACGGGGCTTTTGTCTTGCTCTTCTCACCGTTATTGAAGGTGTTCTCATTATCCGCAGCCTGCTCCGTCAAAAGCATGTCCTCATCAAGATTGGTGATCCCATGCGTTCGAAATAATTTAATCTTTTTGGCGAATTGCGCGTCATTGGTCGTTACCATCCCCCCTTCGCCGGTCGTGATATGCTTGACCGGATGAAAAGAGAAGATCGTCATATCCGTGAGGCTGCCAACGGGCCGATCCTTATAGGTCGCACCGAGTGCGTGGGCCGCGTCTTCAATGACAATGAGGTTATGTTTCCTGGCAATGGCGTTGATCTCATCCATATCGCACGGCTGGCCGGTAAAATCAACAGGGATGATGGCCTTTGTTCGCGGCGTAATGGCTTTCTCCAACTTTTTGGGGTCCATGCAATACGTGTCGGGTTTGATATCCGCGAACTTGACCTTGGCTCCTAGAAAAAGCGCGCAATTCCCGCTGGCCGAAAATGAGATCGGGGAAGTGATGACCTCGTCCCCTTCGCCCACCCCCGCCGCGAAACACGCGCAATGAAGGGCCGCAGTACCTGTAGCCACCGCCACCGCGTATTTGGCGCCCACCCGTTTGGCGATCGCCTCTTCAAACTCGGCGATCTTGGGCCCTTGGGTGAGCCAATCGCTTTTCAAGACCTCGACAACGGCTTCGATATCGTCGTCTTCGATCGTTTGTTTTCCGTAAGGAATAAATGATTCAGGCATACTCCAGAGTCCTTTACCTGTAATTCAGCTCTTTTAAGCTGGCGATGTTGCTGTATTGGGGCAGATCAAGGTCCCCAAAATTATCAAAACTTTCATAAACCGCTTTCATCTCTTTTAAACCGTCCTTGACACTTACTTTCGATTTGAACCCGAGGACCTTCTCGATCTTCGAAAAATCGACGCGGTAATTGCGCTGGTCCACGATCTTTTCCTGGATCTCGACCATCGTGCCGGGAAAAACTTCTTGCGTCATTTTGGCCAGCTCGGCGATGGTATGGTTTTGTTCACCTGCGCCGACATTAAAACATTGCGCCCGCACCTCTTCGATGGGCGCGTCTAATGTCTTAATAATGGCCTCACAAACATCCTGAACATGGACATTGGGCCGCCACTGGTTGCCGCCGAAAACATCGATCTTTCCCTTCTGAAGGGCGTTCTTGGCGAAGGTATTAACGACCAGGTCAAAACGGGGCCGAAAAGAATGCCCGAACACTGTCCCAAGCCTTAAGATCGTGGGCGCGAATAACGGATTCGGAAGGTTACAGACAGAAAGGATCGATTCCTCGACCAGCGCTTTGATCCGCGCGTACAATGATACCGGCTGTAGAGGGGATTCTTCCGTCAAGAAAACATCCGGATTCTCGCTGGCGCCATAAACGCTGCATGACGATGTATAGATGAACCGGTTGATATTCAAATGGGAGCATAAATGCGCCATGGACGTCACGGAAAGATAGTTGGTCTTAAGCGTTGTTTGTGGGGCCAGGGAACACGCCGGGTCTCCCACGAGCTCTGCCAGATAGACGACCGCATCCACCCCATCGACAGCCTGCACGATGTCATCGATATTGGTCGCGTCCCCCTGGATCAGAGTGAAATAGTTCGGATCAAGCCCTTTGAGGGAATTGTCGGAATAAATCAATTTATCCAGGACCCGTACGTGCCAGCCCAACCGGATAAGATTGCGCACCAAAACCGACCCGATGTACCCGGCGCCGCCGACGACAAGAACGGTATGCCGCGCCAATTTTACATCGGATGACTGTTCATACTGTCCAAGTGACTCTAGGTTGATCATACCCAAAACTTTTGATTCATCAGAAACGACCGGAACCATCGCGTAAAGGAACTGCACTTGGCCGTAGCGCTGTTTGATATCTTCAATTATCTCGCTTATTTTGTATTCTTTATTGAATTGATTCTCTTGAATGTAAACAGGCGATTGATTCATGATCGCTTTTAAGGGCGTGCTGACCGAATGGCCATGAAGGATCGCTTTGCGTAAATCTCCGGGGGAGACGACACCGCGGAGCTTATAGTCCTTATCAACGATCATTACGATCGTCCATTGACGCCCTTCCACCAGCTGTAAGGCGTCCGAGATCTTATTTTCCTCCCGCAGGCATTCGGCCTTGATCAACTGAGAGCTCTTTAATTTTCTAGGCATATGTTCCCCCTATCTTTCTTCGATCTTCCACGGGTCCCAATATTTGGCGTCATAACGGTAATCGTCCCCGAGGCTTTCCTGCAGGGTCGATGTCGAATAGAAGATTACCTTCGTGTCTTTTGTCAACGTCTTGAACCCGTTGGCATAACCGGCAGGGATCATCAATACGGCCGGCGTCTTCTCGCTAAGCACAAAACGTTCGACCTTCGCGTCTTTACTGGGACTCTTCCAGTCGTCTATCTTGACCGCCGCAAGGATCGCCGAACCGCAGGTGACGCTCGCATATTTCGCTTCTTTTTTATGGGCATGCCAAGCCCGGATGAACCCCGCGCGGTGGTTTGAAACGATATAAAACCGCCGGATATCTTTCATATCGAAATCATTGCAGAACTGGATCTGCCCCCGGTCATCGACGGCCAGTCCGCCTTTTATCAATTTGACTTCATCCATTTAGTTCTCCTTATCCCCATAGACCGTATGCCGCAATTTCCATTGCCCGCCCTCTTTGCGCCAAAGGTGAGGTGAGCGGAATTCATCACATAATTCATGAAACCGTGCTTGGTCCATGCCGATATGCCCCATAACCTCTTTAAAATATTTTTCCGGGAACTCCCCGTCAAAACGTTTGACGAGCGCGATCCCTTCTTCACGGGAAATATGCCTATTACGGATCTCTTGCGAAGCATCATATGTTGCACGCCCAATACCGAACTTTATATACGTTGTGTAATAGTGAAACCCGTCAATTTTATCGTCCAAGCTGTTATATTTGCTGTATGTCCCTTCGGAACGGACAGGGTTTGCCTGAAATCCCGCATTTTCAACCGAATAATAATACGCCTCTTGAGGCGTCCACTTCAAATAGTAGCCCAAGTAATGCACCTCTATTTTATGCTGTTCGATTTCTCTATAATCCGCGGGCAAATATATTTTTATTTCGTGATCGCTTAGGCCATATTTTTCCTTTAATTCACGAACGGAAACCCCGCTGATAAATAGCTCTTCATAACGATTGGCCGAATAATAGGATTTATCGCGCAACGATGTTTGGTTATCCGCGAAAGGATTCCCGTATTCCGACTCATTTTCCCCGTAAAATATAAGCGGGATATTAAATTTTATAGCGATCTTGGGTGCTAAGTTCTTTTGGCCTAAAATGAACGGCTGAAAGGGATGCAGGAGGTTCTCGATCGCCAGGCGTGTTAATAACGTGTGCACGCTCCCATTATAATTAAAAGAAATATTATCGAATCCCCCCTTATCAATCCAGTTCCGGAAGTTCTTGTACCCGACATCTGTATAAAGGATCGGCGGCCACGTAACCGTTAAGGGATGCATGCCATATTTTGTTTTCAGGACATGGGACTGTAAGATACTGTCTTTCCCCCCGCTTCCTGGGACAATGCAGTCATATTCTCCGTCATGGCGGCGGTACTTATCGCACAACGCCTGCAATTCCATCTCCCGCTGCTTCCAATCAATTGTTTCTTTTATATCCGCATAACGGCACGCATCACAGATGCCATCGTCACCGATCCTGATGGTTGAGTGGGCCTTATTGACGGCGTGTTTAAATTCGATCGAAGAAGACGGCCGCTGATTGGAGATGACGCATCGCTTGCAGAACTTCACCTCTTTAGGCAACCCATATTTTACTTCCAACTCTTCTTTTATATTCTCTTGAACGCCCATTGAATCATTCCTCTCTAAATCATAACAGCCAAGTTAGAATGAAAATTCCAAGAAACAAGATACAATAACCAAACAATCATCAATAAACAAATTCCAAATTCAAAACCGACCCAAGTTTGGTCTATTTGGTTATTGTTATTTGGGTATTGTTTGTTTCTTGTACCTTGGTTATTGGTTATTTCACGCATAGTATTGTTTGACTTATACAGCCTTCGTCAATTCCCCGCTGTCAGCGGTTTTATGCCGGCATGAAATGCCCTGCTTGGTCAGGTATTCCTTAATGGTGGCCAAACTTGCTTTTTCCAATTTTGACGAAAATTTCCCTTTTTTCAGGAATTCAACGTTGCCTTCACCCTGATAATCGGATTCAAAGCTGTGGTTCTCGATAAATTCATAATGGATCATTGAAGCCAGACTGACGGCATCGGCCTTGCCCTCAGTAATAACTTCCTTAATATGTTCCAATTTGCCGGCGCCGCCGTTGGCGATGACCGGAACGGAAACATTCTCTGAGATCATTTTTGTAAGGGCTATGTCATAGCCTTGCCCGGTCCCCTCCCGGTCTACGGAGGTGACCATGATATCACCGGCCCCCAGGCCAACAGCTTCCTGCGCCCATTCAAAGGCGTCCCTGCCCGTATATTCACGGCCGTTATCCGTGTAAACCAGATACCGCCCATCCGGCTGCTTAATGGCTTCTATAGAGACTAATATCGTTGAAGAACCAAAAACCCGCGCTGCTTCCGTGATCAGCGATGGATTATTGACCGCTGCCGTGTTCAAAGACACCTTATCCGCCCCGGCCCTTAAGACAGCGCGGATATCCTCAATACTTCGCAAGCCCCCGCCTACGGTAAGCGGTATGAACGATTCCCTGGCTGTGCGCTCAACAATATCCAGCAAATTATTACGCCCATACAAACTCGCGACCACGTCCATATAAATAAGTTCGTCAGCGCCATTCTCATAATAGAATCTTGAGAAATTCTCGGGCTTTCCCAGCACACGCAAGCCTTCTAAGTGAATGCCCTTCACTAAATTAGGCCCTTTGATATCCATCCTGGCTATGACACGAATGTTCTTCATGAGAACCTTAGATCATAAAATTGTTTTTTTAATAAATGTTGTGCGATCTTAGTGCTTTTGATCTTATCCTTGATGCGCCTGCTTACTTTTCCGTCGCGATACCGTTCATAAGGATTGGGCTTGCGGCTGATGCGCCTTGCGAACGGCTTCGATAATCCCTTTTTGATACCTGCGAGTATCCCGGATTTCGTGCCTTGGACATCGATCACATTAGTGCCGCGCACGCGCCCCTTTTGACGGTCCCCGATATTGACCACCGGAATCCCGAACGATGCCGCCTCGATGATCCCGCTCGATGAATTTCCGACCATGATATCGCAATGCTGCAGGCAGCTCATATAACGCAACTGCCCCAAACTATCGAATAATCTGTTATTTCGTCCATTTTGCAGGCAAAACTTTTTAATTGTCTCATTGATCGACCGTCCGCCCATATCAGCATTTGCCTTTGTAAAGATCGCACGCATGTTCGTCTGTTTAAGCGCGGAACAGATGCCTTTGATCTGGGCGGCCGGCGATTTGCCGTTCAGCGTCTCGGGATGGAACGTCACCAAAGCCGTCGGCCTGCTCAGATCCATTCGAAGCTCACGGGCCAATTCCCGTTTGTTCAATAATTTCTGCTTATGGACCACATCCAACCCCGGCGCCCCGAAATTGAAAACCGATTCCGGTCGCTCTCCCATTTGAATGACGCGCTTTCGGTAATCCTCTGTAGAAACGAAATGAAGTGTTGCCATCTTGGTTATGGAATGGCGGATCCCTTCGTCAACAACCCCTTGCGTTGATTCTCCCCCATGAATATGCGCAATGGGGATCCGCGCCATATATGCGGCGATGGCCGAAGACAGGATCTCGAAGCGATCCCCTAAAAGAACGACCCAGTCAGGTTTTAACCGAAAGAACGCTTTGGCAAACAACCGGCATCCCAACCCTATAGACTCCGTTACTCCCAAAGAAGTATCATCAAAACGCAACACATTGACTTTTTCATCGATATCAAACCCGTCTTTCAGGATAGTCTTATAGGTCATTCCGTGCTCTTTTGATAGATGCATCCCGGATACAACAAGCTGAAGCTTCAATGCCTTGTCCTTCTTGACTTCCTTTAAGAACTCATAGAGAAGGCCATAATCAGCCCTTGAGCCGGTGACCACACAGATCTTTTTACGTTTTAAGCGAGTTGTTCCCATTTGATAACGGAGTCCTCCGGGATCCTTCTTTGTACTATTCTGCCGACGACACGATTGATATCCTTAGGAGCGATGCCTGTGCCCGGTCTTTTCACCACAATATCCCGGTCTGTGATCATCTGTCCTTTTTTCAGCCCATGTACCGCGACCAGGCTTTTGCGGGCGATATTCCTATTCTTCATTTCACATGCTGCCGCAGATTTAATGCCGTTTCCCAAACTTAACGTCACATGGCGGATCATACGAACCATTTTTTTGAATTCATCCGGCTCCATGGACGCCTTGTGATCTGGTCCCCTCATAACGCGGTCCAACGTGATATGTTTCTCGATGACGCGGGCACCCAAAGCGACCGCGGCCACCGCCACTTCAACTCCCAGCGTATGGTCTGAGTATCCTACGGGCAGCTTAAATTGCTTTTCCAAGCTCAACATGGCTTTCAAGTTCACATCCTTGTACGGGGCCGGATATTCGCTGACACAATGCAGCAAAATGATCTTTGTATTTCCCGCTTTCCTGATGATCTGGACCGCTTCTTGTACTTCATCCATATTGGACATCCCCGTTGAGAGGATCATTTCCTTCTTTTTCTTGGCGATATATTCTAAGAGCAGTAAATGGGTCAGATCGCCCGAGGAGATCTTATAGACCTGCACTTTTAAACGCTCCAACAGATCAACGCTTTCAAAATCGAAAGGTGTCGACAAAAAAAGGATCTTCCTCTTTTTGCAATGGTCCTTTAATTCTTTAAAACCCTCGAAAGGCAATTCCAATTTTCTAATCAGATCATACTGATCGCGGATATCCGCACCTACATTCCTTCTTTGATAATCCGCCAATTTTGTTCTTCTCGATAACAGATTCTGTGCCTTGAACGTTTGAAACTTTATACCGTCCGCCCCCGCATTTTTTGCAGCGTCAATAAGCTGTTTGGCAATCTTCATATTTCCGTTATGATTGACGCCTGCTTCGGCAATAATAAAAACGTGATTACTGGATAATAGACGCGATGTCACTAACAGCTCCTTTTCGGCGGGCCGGTGTCCCCCAATATGTGCCCGCTTCTTTGCAATCATCAACCACCGTAGCCCCCGCTCCTATAAGACATCCTGGCGCGATCCTTTTGCCGACGATGACCGTACTGCCGGGGCCTATCAGAGACCCTTGCCCTATAAATACCCCTCCGCATAACGTCACGCCGGGCGCAACATGAACATGGTCTTCGATAACGCAATCGTGATCGACCGATGATGTTGTATTAATAATGGCATTGTTGCCTATGCGACTGCCCGGGCCTATGATAACGCCTGCCGCGATAAATACGCCGCGGCCTAACTGCGCATTACCGGATACGACCGCGCTCGGATGGATCACGTTAGGAAAACCAAAACCGATTCGCTGCACATCCTGGAAAAGGCTTTGGCGCGTTTTGTTATCCACCACAGACCCAACGCAAATAAAAGCGTACCGATAGCCTTGGTCGAATAATGCCTGTAAGTCCTCATCACGGCCTAGAACAGGGACCCCGTCAACTGACTCTCCTTTGGTGAATAAAGGATCGGTAATGCCTGCGATCTCATATTGCCCGCTACTTTTTATCGCGTCGATAACAACACGGCAATGACCTCCCCCTCCTATTAATAAGACTTTGTCTTTCATGTACTGACCTTGGCCTTCTTTAAGATCTCACACACATATTCAATATCTTCATTTGTATTCAACGTTGAACTGGGCAAACATAGGCCGCGTTCATAGATCTCTTGGGCAACAGCATATTCCGCCTTGGCAAAACGCTGGTACGGCGGGAATGACGTCCCCGGCATGAATATTCTTCGTGATTGGATCCCCGCCAGTTCTAACTGCTTTTGGGTCTCTTGGACATCGGTCTCAGCATCAAAGAGAGCGCACGTCAACCAAAATGAAGGTTGGGTTTGAGGGTAAGCTTCTTGGAACACGATCGAACCCAAAGAAGAAAGGCGCCGACGATAGATATCATTAAACGCCTTTTTCTGCTGAAGGAATTGTTCAAAACTCTCCATTTGGGCGAGCCCTAACGCGGCCTGGATATTCGTCATGCGATAATTAAAACCTATTTCCGAATAATAATGGTCCCCTTCCAGATCCCGCGCTTGATTGACCAGGCATCTGATGTGCCGGCTTCGCTTCTCCTGGGCGCTCACGACCATGCCTCCGCTTGCGGTCGTCATCGTTTTATTGCCGTTAAAGCTGAAACATCCGAAATCCCCGAACGTTCCCACATGGGCTCCCTTATAGGTCGCGCCTAGCGCTTCCGTCGCGTCCTCAACGACAAAAAGGTCATTTTCCTTCGCAATGTCCATGATCTCATCCATCGCGCAGGGATTGCCGTAAAGATGCACCGGAATGATGGCCTTTGTTCTTTCGGTGATGTTCTTACGGATCTCTTTAGGATCGATATTCCATGTCTTTGGGTCGACATCCACAAAAACAGGTGTGGCGCCGCAATACATAACGGGGTTGACCGTCGCAATGAACGTTAACGCGGGTACGATCACTTCATCGCCGGGCCCGATGCCAAGCTCGTGTAAAGATATGTGCAGCGCCGCCGTGCCGCTTTGCGTGGCTACGCCATAAGGCGAGCCTAAACGATGGGCGAGTGTGTCCTCAAATGTCTTTACAAATGTTCCCACGGAAGACACGTACCCGCTGTCAATGGCCTCATTGACATATTTTTTTTCTGTTGCCCCGACACGGGGCGCGTCTAAATATATTTTTTTCATTGGGTCGGCCTATTGCTTTTATACACGGTCGAGTTCCTCAACACTTCTTCGGTATTCTTCCCATTGCCCGACATCGATCCAGGACTTCTCGCTGATCGGGAAAACAGACACTTTGCCGCCGGATTTTCTTACCCTTTCGATCAGATCCGTCATATGAAACACTTTATTGCGAGGGATGTAGGTAAGGGCCTTTTGGCTCAGGACATACATCCCGGTGCTGACCAAATAATCAAAAGAAGGCTTTTCCTGTAACTTGCTCAGCTCTCCCCCGTCATTGATCTCACAGATCCCGTAAGGGACGACAAAGTGCCGCATGGAACCCACCAGCGTGATATCATTCCCGTTTTCCTGGTGGAACTTGACTAGTTCGCTGTAATCGCAATCGATGATAATGTCGCAATTCGTGACAAGGACGTCGCTATGCACCGTATTCAAGAGTTTTGTCAGGCACCCAGCTGTTCCCAGCGGTTTTCTTTCAATGAGATATTCGATCTGATACTTGGGCTCTAATTCTTCGAAATAGGCCTTGATGATCTTCGATTTGTAGTTCAACGAGATGTAAAATTTTTTCACGCCGAATTCGCGTAACTTACCGATGATTATCTCGATGATCGGCTTTCCCTTAATGGGGATGAGCGGCTTAGGCAAAATTTCTGTGAACGGCGCCAGCCGCGTCCCGCTGCCGCCCGCCATGACCACGACCGGGACATTCAATTTCCGTTGATGGCGTTTCTTTGCCCCGTTAAAGACCGCATCCCACACCAGCACATCGACGATATTTCTATTGGCGTCAATGACAGGATAGCAGTCTATTTTCTCTTTAAGCATCGCCTTCTTGACGTCTTCCAAATCATAATTCTCGCCAAATACGCGCGGTTTATTGTTATAGATCTCCTTGACCCCGCTTGAGACTTTACCGTTGGAGAGCACCCACCGGCGCACATCCCCATCCGTTACCGTGCCCAGTAAACGCTGCTTCTCATCGACCACGAATGCGATGCGCTTTGAATTATTATCCATGACGCGCATGGCTTCTTTGATGCTCGTTAGTTCCGTAATGAGAAATTTTTCAAGACTCTTTGACATATCCATTTTAAACTCCTATCAATTCGCCGCTTGCCGCATATAAATGCTGGTGCAGCCTCTGTTGCGCCTGGCCGTCGCAATAACGGTCGATATATTTTTTTACATACGCATCCTGGTATTCCTTGAATTCCTCTTCACTGCATTCATGAAGCCAATAGTGGGCGGCTTGCTTGAGCTGGTCATATCCTCTCACGCAAAACTTTGGCATCTTGAATACGTCGAACACGGCCTGGTCAAACCTGTCTGATGTGACCTGACAGACCGCTCTTACGCCGCCAACGAGCGCTTCCTGGGTGGCGCTCGAATTAAAACCGCCGATCACCAGATCAAATATTCCCATAAAATCAAAACTCGCATAATGGGGCGCTTTTTCATTCGCAAAAATGACCCGCTCATGGCTGATGAGCTTCTTGAATTCAGCGTTCAACTCCTTGCTCTGCTCTATCGCATCCTGGCTTCTTGTCTTGAATATGAAAAAATACTGTTCGTGCTCTTGGATGAAACGGTATGCATCGCGATAGCTCGCAATACCTTCCTCCAAATTAAAAAACCCGGCCCTTCCTATCGCCGTATCAAAAAACCCTATCAATTTTCTATCGAGCGGGACGCCGAATTCCCTTTTCAGCCGATCCTTACGTGCAGGATCATGCTTAGTCTCATAAATGATATCGGAGGGGTACGTGCCTGTATCAACATAATTCTCGATGCAGTTCCTTGATCTTGAAAAATTATTGAGCGAAATAAAGTTTGAAAAGATGGTGCCGTAGACCGTATAACTGTAATACAAGTCAATGGGCAAACTCATATCTTCCCTGTAAACATAATCAAAACTCGCCGATTTGTAGACAAACACGGTTTGAGAACCATGCCTTTCCTGTATCAAGGTGCGCGAGACGCTCCCCGGGTCCTGAACAGCGATGAATTTCTCAACCCTGTACTTCTCGAAAAACATTCCCCATTCGATGAAATCCTTGATGGTCTTCAGATAAACCCTTAACACACCGAGCTTAGGCTTTTGAACCGACCGGAAAAGTGTTTGTAGGTGCTTGATCCCGGGAAGTATATTCTTTCGATAGACTTCCTGACTGAAATTTCTCGTCATTTCCTTGAAATAACATTGGTCGAACCCGTTCCCCGAAAGCCTCTCCAGAACCGGCGCCGACATCTTTCTGTCCATGACATAAAGCGTGTCCTTTTGATCAACGCCCGTTTCAGGATGGATAAACTCAAGCTTGTTGATGTTCTTTTTCAGATCGATCCCGCTATCGAACATGAGTGCTGCATTCTTGTATTCTTTTACTGCATATTTGGTTTCTTTGCCCTTCATGGTAAATTGCAAAATGGTTGGATAGAATTTTATCCCCATTCGGTAAACGAAGCTGGTTTTCAGTTCCTGCTGATACATCGCGTTAAGGTACCATGCGGGTATCGTAAAGCAATCCGGCAAGAAGCCTTTCTTTTCGGCCAAGATCTTGTAGATCGAATAATAAAATGGCTTCGGTATGAAATGTATCTTCTCTTTAATGTTGTGTTTCTTGACAAATTCGACGGCGAACGCAAAAGAGATCATAAGATCGGCCAACTGGGCAACGATCTCCTTTTGCATAAAGTTCTTCGCCCGAGGATCGGCAAAGGCGCGTATCAGGGCTTCTTCCTGTTCTTGCGTCACATAGTCCCGGTAAAACCAATCCATGGCTTTGGCCGCTTGAGAGCGCACAACATAGCGCTGGGTCAGATCAAATAGATCGCATTCAAGCAAGGTCGCATTGCGGCAATCCCCCTCTGCAACATAAAGGGAACTATAGCCCTTGCATCTTGAAGGCTTATATTGAGCCGCGTGTTCTAATAAACAGACTTTTGACATTTCTTCTCTTCCAGGTATTGCAGGGCGATCGCCAGATCGCCGCTCGTGTCAATATCAACGGATGACTTTTCATCCATGATAAAAGGCAATATATGCTTGTTGTGGTCCTGTAAATGGCACATGATCTCTGACGAGCCTAAGTAAATGGCCCCGTTAGGCAAATAATATGTATCTAAACCTTGGCGTTGCCGTTTCGTCAGGGCTTCATCAAAACAGAATTCAATATACCCGGCATCATTCGTTCTCATCAGCCAGGCCGTCTTCTGAGGGGCTCGCGTGACAGAGATCAGATGATCTTTTTCTGTTTTTTTGTGCCGAAAATAATGCTCGATCGCCTGATCGATCTCTTTAGCTGACCTTAACGGCGACGTTGGCTGAAGAAGGACAATATAATCATATTGGCAATGCTCGTTCTCCTTGAGCCAGTTGACACAATGCTCAATGGCGTGCTCGATCAATGATTCATCCTGGGCGAGTTGCGCCGGCCTTAAGAACGGAACGTCCGCACCGCCCTGACGAGCAATAGCGGCAATGGCTTCACTGTCCGTCGAAACAATGGTCCGGTCAATGTATTGGGAACCCTTGGCCGCCTCGATCGTCCAGCGGATCAACGATTTGCCACCAAGATCGGCAAGGTTCTTGTTCTTTAAACCCTTGGACCCGGCTCTTGCCCCAATGAACGCCAATATATTCTTCTTATTGAACATTTCTTAATTGTCCTAATTATCCTTTAAGGTACAAGATAACAAGATACAAGTTCCAAACAAATCCCAAGCACCAAATTCAAAATAACAAACGGTCCGATAGGAATATTTGTTTGAAATTTGGGATTTGGAGTTTGTTTGTACCTTGTTTCTTGTATCTTGGAATTTCATATTTCTATTTGATATTCTCTTATAATGGTTTCGCTTCTTTTTCTATAGGGGCATTGACCTTTTTATTGACCATATTGAAAGATGGCCCTGAAACGGCCAACGGCCTTGTCAACGCGTCCGCATCACCCCAATGTTTGCGGGTCTGCTCCAATAACCGCAGGTCCCTTTGCATGACAATTTGCTGTAAACCCAACAATTGCGCCGGTGAAAATTTATGGGAGATCGTTGCGGTGATCCGGGACGCATCCCCCAGGTCTTTGACAAAGGCCTCGAGATCGCCGGCATATTGCTGAAGGATCGAATCCTTATACGCGTAGTACCATTCCGATCCCGGATAAGGTGTTGCAAAGTGCGGCTTGGTATGGATGCCCAGTTTGATCAGGCATTCAATGGTCGTTTTCACACTTTCAAACGATTCCTGGGGAAAACCGATAATGATATTAGGGATGGGGATGATACCCGATTCCATGCATATCTTCGGCGCCTCAAGATTGTTCTGTTGATTAACGCCCTTGCCTAAATTCTTAAGAATAAAGGGATCAAAGGACTCGATCCCGTAAACAAGGTGAGAGCAACCCGACTTATACATAAGGTCCAATAACTCTTTATTCGCCAAACTCGCGTGGCTTGTTCCCGACCAAAATACACCGCCTTTGTTCTCCTCATCGGGCGTCCCGTCCCGCCGGGAACTCGGTTGAAGCCCCTCTTTGATCCATAGATCACAAAGTTCCTGCAACCAGGATCTTTGTCCGGTGCGGCGGCTCGTCACATCCATCGTCATAAGGTTCTCATCGATAAAATTGATAAAATCGATCTGATATTTTTTCACTAACGTTTTGACCATATCCACGATATAGCGCGGGCTGTGGTAGCGGATATTGCGCCCGTACGTAAAACGCACGTCATTCTCGCCATGCTCGTTCTTTTCGATCACCATGTCGCCGGTCGTCCCCAAATGCCAGCAGAATTTGCAGACCAAACCGCATCCTAAACTGCCCATAATATCTATCCGCCTTTTTGAGCAGAAAGCGGCCTCGCTAAAGAGCAGCTGTGAATTCTTGAAATAGATCTCCAGAGGAAGCAGGTCCCAGGCCGGATAAGGCAACACATCCATGTCCTTGATATTTGGCCGGACCGGCGTTAGAACGCCCTTTTTATTCTTGTCCCGGTAACAGATGCCCAACGTATTTGTAAAATCATGGTCGTTCTTACCGATCTTATCGAGGATCTCGGGCCATGTAACGAACGATTCCCCCATAAGGCCCAGATCGATCTCGGGCAGCCATTCCATCATCTCTTTGGGCATACTGGTAAAGAACCCGCCGCCGGCAACAATAAATGACTTGGGGGAAATTTGCTTGCAGATCTTAAGCGTTCTCTTGATCGAGCCATACGTCGTTGTCAATCCGCCGATCGCGATGACATCCCAATCATCCGCGGCGCAGACCTTTTTCATCATTTCCGGCCCCTTGCGCCAGGCGTTCTCGTCATAGATCTGGACTTGATGCCCCTTTTCGACCGCAATGCTGGCCAACAAACTTATCCCATAAGGGATGTGTTTTGGGTCATCTTCCTCCCTCACAATAGGATTGATCATCAATACTTTGGCCATTATGCTCGCTCCCCTCTCATCGACCCCAGAAATGAATCCAGGTTAACACATTGGATATTTTCACTAAAAAGGGTTCCCGCTTCCGTGCAGTTATAGGTCTCGGAGGTCTTTTTCTCCAATAACCCCAGGAAATTCCTTCGGTACCAATAGTAAGTCGGGTCCGTATAAAATTTTTCTTTTGTTAAAGGGAACTCAAAATCCATGAAACATTGATCAATGTCTGAATCGCCCTCCAGATGATGGATCAATTCATAATACGTCTGCGTTTTCTCCTTGGGCGTATCATAATAATAACCAAAGTCCATACCCACCAAGCCAATGCGGGGTATCTTTAAGATGGAATTCGCGAATACCCATGAGGCCGTTCCCACCGTTCCTCCTGTTGCCATACAGGGAAGTTTATTGATGGCGTATATCCTTTTTGTCAAACTGTCCGGCCTTTTCGGGTCATCCACAAGCGGGTTCCACCAATAGAGATCGCCCTTGGCTTCCTTTAATCTTTTAACAACATTGCGAGGAGCAGAGCTCGCAATGATAAATCTGCTTAAATGGCCCTGCTGATCAACGAGCTTAATATGTTCCTGATTCTGTTCGATCGAATTCTTGCGAAACGCCATATCCAGATCCTGCCTTGCGAAATAATCGTCAGCTTCGGCGTGCTTTTCAAAATCATGGTCGCCGAACCAGCGCACGATCCTGCTCGGATGGGGATCAAGGGTCAAGACAAAATCTGGTATAAGCCCCGCCTTAAGACAGGCGATATAGGCCCCATCGACGGCGATCACGCTGCCCCGAAACCCTTGCGCCGCGATCCTTTTGATCGAATTTCTCTTATACACGCTTGGCCCCGCGCTGATCACAATGGCCGATCTGGCCTTTTCACCCACTAAAGGAGGCAATTGTTTGATCGTTCTTTTCGCATCCGGCAAATTCAAACCGGCATGCTTGACCAATGTATCCGCGTGCCGCTGATAACCAACGCCGGCTACCTGCTCAACGATCTCCTTAAATTTATTTTCCTTAATTCCCGCTCCAGAACTCACTACTCACCGTCCCCTTCCCACGTTAATTCCGTTCTTTCCATATAAACCATACTCCCGCCTAGCGAAGCCAACGCTTTCGCCCTTAATTGCTCACGAACAGAAGATTTCTCAACCTTTTCATCATTTGCCTTTATAGGATTTTTGACTTTAAAATTGCCTTTTAAGATATCTTCTTCCATTTTTCCCTCCCGCTCATTTTTCCTCATTTCCATAAATCAGAAGGAAATGAGCGAGGCTCGCCCCAACGGGGCGGCCTTATTTGGTCAGCAGTTCCAACTCCTGCAGTTTGACCATTGTTTGGAACGCCCCCCGCTCAATACGGCTCAATTCCTGGTAATTGCCGGACTCAATAACTTCGCCCCTTTCAAAAACATATATGCAATCTGCTTTCTTAATGGTTGAAAGGCGGTGCGCTATAACAACAATTGTCGTTTCATGAGAAATATTTTCGATGGCTTTTTGTATATACAATTCCGATTGAGTATCGAGCGCGCTTGTCGCCTCATCCAGGATCAACAATGTCGGGTTTCTCAATAATGCCCGAGCCAGGGCCAGTCGCTGTTTCTGGCCTCCGGATAAACGGACGCCACGATCTCCAACGATCGTGTCATAGCCGTCCTTAAATTGCTTTACAAACTCATCCACATAGGCTTTGCGGCAGGCCTCTTCGATATCCGCCTTAGTTGCCTTATCATTTGCCCACAGGAGATTATCACGGATGGTCATATTAAAGAGTATGCTCTCTTGAGGAACATAGCCGACCTTCTGGCGATAAGAATTAAGGTTAAACTCCATCAGGGGAACACCGTCAAAGCAAATCGTTCCTTCTTTGGGCTCATAAAGCCCTAATATAAGATCAACCAGCGTTGATTTCCCTGCTCCCGATTTTCCAACAAGAGCGACCATATTTCCCTTCGGGATATCCAAATTCACATTTTTAAGGACCGGATGGTCCGGCGTATAAGCAAAAGATACTTGCCTTATGGTGATCTTGTCTTCAAATCCCTCAAACTTTCTTGTGCCGCCTCTTTCCCGAAGATCAAAAGCCATCTGCCTGAAGCGCTTGAGCTGTTCATAGCTTGGAGCAAAACCTTTCAATGTTAACCGGTCCGAGATCAAGTTCCCGACGTTCATCGCACCCTTTAACAACGCCAACATTAAGACCGTAAGCGCCGATAAAGGCACGTCAAAATACTTGGACAGGACCAGGGCCGTCACGATGATGGCTATGACCAAAGGTCGATACATTAAAGGGACGAATATCCCAAGGATCTGCGATTTGATGGTCACCGCCGTATGGGCATCATAGGCCTTTTCCAGTTCTTTAATTCCCTTCTCTTGATTCCCGAATCCCAGGACAATTTTGGCCAAAGTTAAGTTCTCCTGAATGACAACATAGATTTCATTGGCCGTTGATGTATTAAGCACCCCTAATCGGTAGCTTAATTTGCCGAACAACAAAAATGGCAATGCGATCAAGATAGTGGCCGCTCCGGTGATCATCGTCAACTGCCAAGAAATATAGAAAGGCACTATCAGATACGCGGCTGTTTGCACCAGCCGGGAGAAAAAATACGCCAAATTGGTGAACGTATCGACCACGACCGACATCTCCCGACTAAAAGTATTGATCAATTCCCCTTGCCGCACTTTACTAAAAAACTCCCATCTGGCCTGAAAAAAATCTCGATAAGTCCCCATCATCATTTCACGCAAAAATATGTACTTCGCCCGTAAAATGGAGCGTTTTGCCAGAATTTCAAAAACGCTCGTCAAAATAATAAAGACCAAGAATACCAGCGTCCAACTTATAAGACTTACGGGTAAATGAAGCCATTGGAGCATTTCAATGGCCTTTTGTGTCATCGGGCTCACATTCTCAAGTTCCGGATTCGTGACAAATTCAACTAACGGCCCAATGGTAAAGATCGTGGAAACATTGACAATGCTTAAAGCGATGGTCAACAATATCGTCCTAATCAATTGCGGCGAAAACTTCCCAAATAATTCTTTTATAAAATCATTTAATTTCATGATTTACTAAAACCTCCGCGGGATTTTCCTCCAAAAGATACCGATTATTTCTTAGAAAATTTGTGCCAATTCTTGATAGATGTCCATAAGCATAATGATCAGGTGGATAAAGACTTCTGTATTTCTTCTGAAGTATGTCTTCATCATCCTTCTTTACCCATATCCCCTCAAGACGCTCATGCATCTCTTTGACTAGATCCAAGATCTCATCAGGAGTGTTTTCGACCACCTCTAAATCGGCATTTCTATAAAGCTTAGTATCCCACCATTTATCAGCACCATAAGCAAGAATCTCCCGGTAGCTTAAATACCGTTGCCTTTTGATATCCCAAAGCTTTTTGCTTATATAAACATCCCCTTTCCGCCAAGCAACGGAATAGAGTATATAAGGGGTATTGGTGTAGGCGACAGGTACATTAAAAAGCCATGGTACCGTAATTAATCCGCCATCTGTGCCGATAAAGAATTTACATTTAGCGCTTAAATAAATATCCCCAAAATCTGAATGATATTGACGGGCATAATCAATCACCTTAGGGTGATGGACTGGGATTTCGTCTTTAACAACTTTGCCCATGCGTAACACATAAAATCCCTTCGAAATAAGATAATTAATGACCAAAGCGTAATTTTTGATATGGCAATCGCGAAAATCATGGGCGGAGGAATCTTTACCCGGCAGATGCTGTTCTAGATACGCCGAATCCCTGACATGCAAACAAACAAAAGGTTCCCCCTGCTTTATTCCCATTTTCGACAATAACGCTTGGCCCTGCTTTTCCTCTTCATCGGTAAAACTTAATTGCGGTGGCGTATAAGTAAAATCTTCGAAAGGATCCTTCCATTCCTGTAAAGTAAACCATAAAGGAGATTTGCTTGTTAACTGCCGGACCTTCCAATACATATGCAACAAAATCTTGTTTTCAATAATGCACATGACCCTTTTTTGCATTTTTAATAACTGCTCATTGGCCGGCCTCCCACTGAAGAATATATGCCATTCTTTCTTTGCCGATGGTTGGGTTTTTCGCCTGCGCAAATAAAGCTCTGTATTGGTGGCCAATTCGCCTAAGCGCGAATAAATAAGGTGCCCGAACCGCCAATTAAAAACAGGTTGTAATAATCTCAATACGGCAAAAACAGGCAAGCCGACAAAGAGCAAAAGCAACCTTATGGGCGGTTTAATGATTTTCTGGTTAATTAATGCAAGATTAATTGTCATTATTCGACATTTCCTTGGCTTGAATCGTTGCTCCGCCCTGCCGATCATGCAAATTTTTATTCCAGTTTTCCATTTTATCGAGCACATTATAAAACGTTGTATAAGGCGACGGATTGCGGATGAGAAATCCGTCCCTAACCTCTTCTTTCATTTCAAATGTTTCAACCCAATAATCACATGGTTTACAAAAAGACAATTCATCCCATCGTCCGCTATTGTGTAACTCCCTTAATTCATTCATTCGCTTATTATTCCATACGGCCCGTACGCCACCCTCCTTAAAAACATTCCCTACGACAATATCGGGTTGTTCGGCCGTAATGACACAAGGAGACACGTCCCCATTGGCCCGAATAACGATGTCCCGAAATAATTGTTTACAGGGGACGCGAGGAGGAAGATCGGCGCGCGTAAAGCCGGGTATTTCGGAAATATCCGGCGTCAGGTCTTTGATATAACCGGTAATGCGAATAACATCTATTTTTTTCTTCCAAAAATCAAGAAAGCTGGGAATCTCATGATAATTGTAGTCCGTTTCGACAAACGTAACGCCGATGCGGGGAAGTTTTTTATCCCCTCTGATCCTGATCAATAATTCAACGTTTTCAATCAACTTATCGAGACGGGTAATACCTCGCGCCTTTTTTAAGGTCTCCGGCGTCATGGCATCGATGCTTACGTTAATGGAGTCATACTGGACATCAACAAGAAGTTGACAAAGCTCCTCATTAAGCGTGAGACCGTTCGTATTAAATGTTCCCACTAAACCGCATTCTTTAACTTTCCGAACGGCAAAGGGAAATGTTTTGGCAATCAAAGGCTCGTTGGCCACATTTAACGTAACCGAGGGCTTATAGGGGGCGACTTCTTCAAAAATGGAGGTGATTTGGATAGCCGACATATGAATGGGCGTCTTATAATAAGGAGAATAGTTTTCCGGTTTCCTTTTTTCAACACTGTGGTGACGGCAATGGGGACAAGCCAAATTACACGTATTGGTCAACTCCAACCGCACAATATCCGGCATGAGATTATGACTCAATACAACTTCTTTCCTTTCACTCTGATTGATAACCATTTGCTTCGACTTGGCATGTACTGTCATAAAATCCTCCTTAACAACGTGATATTGATGCGGTTGTTGGGTTTAAACTTGCCGGATTGTCACCATCCACATCCGATTTAGAAATATATAAATTTTCCAGAATAGGGGCACAATGCTCCCCCACTAAGAAAGAAAAACTTTGCTCTTTCTTTATCTGTTGAATAGGCGATAATCGCATCGGAAGGATCAAGCGGTCAAAGGGTTCTTCCTCTGCCCCCAACTCCCTCCATGTCTGTCCGAAAGTTTTATTCGAACAAATAAAATCAGCATAAGCGCAGCCGGTATTTTTTAATTGGAATAAAACTTGTTGCAGCAAAGAAATTCCGTCCCTATGCCCCTCTTCATCAGCGGGATAGAAGAAATCCACGATTCGCCCAACCAATGCCTCAAAACTACCGAATGCTTGCTCTATTCGGTAAACGCATACGGCCGGGCGGTGCTGTTTTCCCGCTAAGATAATACGGTACTTAAAGAACGGATGCTCCGTGTATCTGTGGGTCAAATAGTCTAACGATCGAATGACAGAAAAATTCAACTGAGGATATAATTCCCAACGGGGATTATAATTTTCTTGCTTCGAAATTAAATCTCTCGTCACGGCTGAAGGAAAATCTTTGGGTTTAAA
>Ga0209640_10001279_pt1 | contig 21137 bp, 21 predicted proteins | sample RifCSP10_1_FD_184018 | JGI IMG/M metagenome (GOLD analysis project Ga0209640, IMG submission 184018) | Soil microbial communities from Rifle, Colorado - Rifle CSP2_sed 10_1 (SPAdes) (version 2) | ecosystem: Environmental > Terrestrial > Deep subsurface > Rock core/Sediment | place: Rifle...
GGCGCCGCGCTGCCGGCGCATGCACTCGAGGTGCAGCTCGTCGGCACGTTCGGCGGCCAGGCCGTCGTGCTTTCGATCGGCGGCGGCGAGCCGAAAACCGTGCGGGTCGGCCAGAAATTCGGCGGCGTGACGGTGCTCGCCGTCGACAAGGATCGCGCCACCGTCGAGATCGAAGGGAAGCGCCGCGTGCTGCAGCCGGGCCAGCAATACCGGTCTTCCAGTGCAACCGACGAACGCCAGCGCGCAGTCCTCGCCGCCGACACGCGCGGCCACTTCCATGCCGAGGGCAGCGTCAATGGCGGCGCGATGCGCTTCATTCTCGACACCGGCGCGACGTCGATCGCGCTTCCGGCGTCGGAGGCGGCGCGCATCGGGCTCAACTATCGCAACGGCCGCCCGGGTCTGATCCATACCGCGAACGGTCCGGCGCCCGCGTGGCGCATCCGGCTCGATAGCGTACGCGTCGGCGCAATCGAGCTGCGCGAGGTCGACGCGCTCGTGCTCGAGCAGGGACTGGACACGCCGCTCCTCGGCATGACGTTCCTCAACCGGGTCGAGATGCATCGCGAAGGCGACACGATGACGCTCCGGCGCCGCTACTGAAGGCCGGCGTAGGAAAATAGGGACAGACCCCGTTTTCCGCTTCGCAGAGGAAAATGGGGTCTGTCCCTATTTTCCGGGGACGAGCGGCACGAAGCGAACCGGCAGCACTTTCTTTTGCTCGACGCTGCCATCGGCGTTGCGCACGAGCAGCAGCAGTTGCTGCACTTCCCAGCGCTCGCCGACGGGAATCACCATGCGCCCGCCCGGCTTCAGCTGATCGACGAGCGCCTGCGGAATTCGCGGAGCGGCGGCCGTCACGACGATCGCGTCGAACGGCGCCTTCTCCGGCCAACCCTTGTAGCCGTCGCCGACGCGCACTTCGATGTTGCGATAGCCGAGCGCCTTCAGGTTCTTCTCGGCCTCGCGGCCGAGCGGCTCGACGATCTCGATCGTGTAGACCTGCTTGACGATTTCCGCCAGCACGGCGGCCTGGTAGCCCGAGCCGGTGCCGACTTCGAGCACCACGTGCTCGCGCTGCGGCGCGATCAGATCGGCCGAAAGCGCGACGATGTAGGGCTGCGAGATCGTCTGCCCGTGCCCGATCGGCAGCGGATGATTGCGGTACGCGAGACGCGCGTGATCCGGGGAAACGAGCCGCTGCCGCTCGACCTTGCCGAGCGCCGCACGCACGCGCGGCGCCATCGCGGTGAGCCCGGTTTCGGCGCGTGTTTCGGCATACATCGCGTCGATCTCGACGAGCATGCGCGCGCGCTCGGCCGCGAAATCCTGCGCGTCGGCGCTGCTCATGCCGAGCCAGCAGCCCGCGAGGAGGCTAGCGAGCCCTCTTGTCGCTTTCGATGAGAGCGTAGGCGGAATGGTTGTGGATCGATTCGAAGTTCTCCGATTCGACCACGTAGGCCTCGATGCGCTCGTCGAGGTTCAGCACCGCCGCGACGTCGCGCACCATGTCTTCGACGAACTTCGGGTTGTCGTAGGCGCGTTCGGTGACATGCTTTTCATCCGGGCGCTTGAGCAGCCCGTACAGCTCGCTCGACCCCTGCTTCTCGACCAGGTCGACGATCTCCTCGATCCAGACGAAGTCGTTGGTGCGGGCCGAAACGGTCACGTGCGAGCGCTGGTTATGCGCGCCGTAGGCCGAGATCTTCTTCGAGCACGGGCAGAGGCTCGTCACCGGCACCACGACCTTCATCGTGAACGCCTGAGCACCTTTGCGCAGTTCGCCGTGGAAGGTGACCTCGTAATCCATCAGGCTCTTGACGCCGGATACCGGCGCCGCCTTCTCGACGAAATAGGGAAAGGTCATCTCGATGTGGCCTTCCTCGGCCTCGAGCTTGGAGACCATTTCCTTCAGCATTGCCTGGAAGGATTGCATCGTGATCTCGCGCTCGTGCGCTTCGAGGATTTCGACGAAGCGCGACATGTGCGTGCCCTTGAAATGGTGCGGCAGCGCGACGTACATGTTGAACGTGGCGATCGTGTGCTGCACGCCGCCCGAGCGCTCGCTGATGCGTACCGGGTGGCGGATCGCCTTGATGCCGACCTTGTCGATCGCGAGCTTGCGCGAATCGGGCGTCGCCTGGACGTCTGGGATGTTCTGCAGGTCGCGCGCTTTCATGAGGTCGATTTTACCCCGCGCACCAGCACGGGGGGCAGCGCGGCGGCGACCGACTTCAGGATGCCGTCGCGGTCCAGGCCGACCGAGGCGAGCAGCTTCGCCGGGTCGCCGTGCTCGATGAAGCGATCCGGCAGGCCGAGCAACAGCACGCGTTTTTCGATGCCAAGCGCGTTCAGGGCCTCGCAGACCGCGCTGCCTGCGCCGCCCATTACCTGGTGCTCCTCCACGGTGACGAGCAGCTCGTGGGAAAGCGCAAGGCGCTTCACCAGCTCGAGATCGAGCGGCTTTACGAACCGCATGTTCGCCACGCTGGCATCGAGGCTTTGGGCGGCCTCCAGCGCAGGCTTCACCATCGAGCCGAACGCGAGCAACGCGATTCGCCTTCCTTCCCGGCGCAGCTCGCCCTTGCCGATGGGCAACGCCTGCATCTGCGGCTCGATCGCGACCCCGGGACCGGTGCCTCGCGGATAGCGAACCGCTGCCGGCGAGTCGAGCCGGAAGCCGGTGTAGAGCATCTGGCGGCACTCGTTCTCGTCGCAGGGCGCCATCACGGTGAGATTGGGCAGCGTGCGCAGATAGGCGTAATCGAAGGCACCGTTGTGCGTCTGCCCGTCGCCGCCGACGATGCCGCCGCGATCGAGCGCGAAGAGCACCGGCAGGTTCTGGATCGCGACATCGTGGACGAGCTGGTCGTAGCCCCGCTGCAGGAACGTCGAATAGATGGCGACCACCGGCTTCAAGCCTTCGCAGGCGAGGCCCGCCGCGAACGTCACCGAATGCTGCTCGGCGATCGCGACATCGAAATAACGGTCGGGAAATTCCTCGGAAAAGCGCACCAGACCCGAGCCCTCGCGCATCGCCGGCGTGATGCCGATCAGGCGCGCATCGATCCTCGCCATGTCGCACAGCCAGTCGCCGAACACCTGCGAATACGTCGGCTTGCCGCCCGTGCTCTTCTTGATCCCCTCGCCCGGATCGAACTTGCCCGGCCCGTGGTACGTGACCGGGTCTTCCTCGGCGAGCTTGTAGCCCTGGCCCTTACGGGTGACGACGTGCAGGAACTGCGGGCCGGAGAGCTTGCGGATGTTCGCGAGCGTCGGCACGAGCACGTCGAGGTCGTGCCCGTCGATCGGGCCGATGTAGTTGAAGCCGAATTCCTCGAACAGCGTGCCGGGCGTCACCATGCCCTTCACGTGCTCTTCGGCGCGCCGCGCAAGCTCGAGCATGCCGGGCATGCGCCGCAGCACGCGCTCGCCGGCACGCTTCGCCGTCTCGTACACGCGGCCCGAGAGCAGCCGCGCCAGATAGGTGGTGAGCGCACCCACCGGCGGTGAAATCGACATCTCGTTGTCGTTCAGGACCACGAGCAAGTCCACATCCATCGCGCCGGCGTTGTTCAGCGCTTCGAACGCCATGCCGGCGGAAAGTGCCCCGTCGCCGATGACGGCGATGCAGCGGCGCTTTTCGCCCTTCTGCCTGGCAGCGACGGCCATGCCGAGTGCTGCAGAAATCGAGGTCGACGAGTGCGCCGTGCCGAAGCTGTCGTAAATCGACTCCGAGCGTCGCGGAAATCCCGAGACGCCGCCGATCTGCCGCAGCGTCGGCATGCGCTCGCGCCGGCCGGTCAGGATCTTGTGCGGGTAGGTCTGGTGTCCGACGTCCCAGACAATGCGGTCTTCGGGCGTCTCGAACACATAATGGAGCGCGATCGTGAGCTCCACGGTGCCCAGGTTCGAGGACAGATGGCCTCCGGTCCGCGCCACCGAGTCGAGCACGAAGGCGCGCAACTCGTCGGCAAGCGCACGCAGCTGGCGCCGCTCGAGCTTGCGCAGGTCGGCCGGGTCGTTGATCGCTTGCAGAAGCTCGTACATGAGGCGGATTGTAGTCGGCCTGCCCCGGCTCAGAACTTCCGTTGCACGATGAAGTCCGCCAGCTCGGTGAGGCGACGCGCACGCGGCCCGAATGCGGAAAGCGCAGACTGTGCTTCGTGGCGCAGCTCTTCGGCGAATTCCCGCGCACGCACGATGCCCATCGCGGAAACGAACGTCGGCTTGCGGGATTTCGAGTCTTTGCCGGCCGTCTTGCCCAGTGTCGCCGTCGTCGCGTCGGCATCCAGGACGTCGTCGACCACCTGAAACGCGAGACCCATGCAGCTGACATAGCGATCGAGCCGCGTGCGCAGGTCCGCCGCGAGCGGCGCACCGCACGCAGCACCGAGCATCACGGCGGCGCGAATCAACGCACCGGTCTTGCGGATGTGCATTGCTTCGAGCTCCGGCACGCTCAGTTCCTTCCCGGTCGCTTCCAGATCGATCTGCTGACCGCCAGCCATGCCGCGCGAACCGGCCGCGACGGCCAGCGTCTTGACCATGTCGAGCCGCACGGCCGGATCCTCGGCGAGCCGGTGCTCGGCAAGAAGCTGGAACGCCAGCGAGTGCAACGCGTCGCCAGCCAGGAGCGCGGTGGCTTCGTCGTATTCGATGTGCGCCGTCGGCTTGCCGCGGCGAAGGACATCGTCGTCCATGCACGGCAGGTCGTCGTGCACGAGCGAATAGGCGTGCACCATTTCGAGGGCGCACCCGGCAATTTCCAATCGCTCGGGCGGGGCGTCGACGAGTTCGCCGGCAGCGAAGCAAAGCACGGGCCGCACCCGCTTGCCGCCCCCGAGTGTTGCATAGCGCATTGCGTGATGCAGCCGCGCGGGCGCGAGCCCCGCTGCCGGCAGCAATTGCGCGAGCGCTTTTTCGATGCGCGCCTGTACCGAGCCCATCCAGCCGGCGAACGGCACGGGGTCCCCGGCATCGCCGCGGTTCGCGTCATTCATCTTCGTCCTCGGCCGCAGCGGCAGCGAGCGGCTTCAGCACTTCCCCCTCGAGCACGCGTACCTGCTGTTGCGCGGCTTCGAGGCGCGCCTGGCAGAACTTCGCCAGTTCGAGGCCGCGCTGGTGCGCGCCGAGCGCCTGCTCGAGCGAAAGGTCTCCGCGCTCCATGCGCTGGACGATCCGCTCCAGCTCGGCGAGCGCCTTCTCGAAGGTCAGTCCGGCTGCCGGGCCCGGTTCGCCCGGCATGTCGTCGCGGGGCGACTTCGGCATGGAGAAACCTTACCGGAGCGCCCGGGCCCGGTCAAAGGTGCGCTGGGATAGAATGCGCGCCTTTCGAGCGCTGTCCGCACGCCGCAGGAAGCGATGTCCGATCTCGCAGCCCCGCAGAACATCCAGCCGGCGCAATGCCAGTTGCCTGTCGCGTGGTATTTCGACCCGGCGATTTTCGCACGCGAGCAGGAAGCGCTGTTCGACGTCGGGCCGCAGTATGTCGGCCACGAGCGCATGCTGCCCAACGTCGGCGACTACCGCGCGCTCTCCTGGATGGACGATGCGAAAGTGCTCGTGCGCAACGCTTCGGGCATCGAACTGCTGTCGAACGTCTGCCGGCATCGCCAGGCGATCCTGCTCGAAGGCGCCGGGCAAGTGGCGAACATCGTTTGCCCGCTGCATCGCTGGACCTACGACCTGCACGGGCATCTGCTCGGCGCGCCGCACTTTCCCGAGAACCCGTGCGTGAAGCTCGATGCGACGCCGCTCCGCGAGTGGAACGGCCTCCTCTTTGCCGGCCGGCGTGATCCGCGCGCGGATCTGGCCGGACTGCCGGTCGCCGGGGATTTCGACTTTTCCGGATATGTGCTCGATCGCGTCCTGATCGACGACGTGCCGTGCAACTGGAAGACGTTCCTCGAAGCGTACCTGGAGCTCTATCACGTCGACCCGTTCCATCCCGGGCTCGGCAACTTCGCCGACTGCGGCGACGTCGACTATGCGTTCGGAAGAGAATGGTCGGTGCAGATCGTCGGCGCCAAGAACGCTCTCGCCGAGCCCGGCACGCCCGCGTACCGCCGCTGGCAAGAGGCGTGCGTGAAGGCGCTCGACGGGCAGGCGCCGAAGCATGGCGCCCTGTGGATGGCGTATTTTCCCGCAGTCACGCTCGAGTGGTATCCGAACGTGCTCGTCGTGTCGCACCTGGTTCCGCTCGGCGTGGGCAAGACGCGCAATGTCGTCGAGTTCTACTATCCGGAGGGGATCGCGCTCTTCGAGCGCGAATTCGTGCAAGCGCAGCAGGCCGCGTACCTTGAGACTGCAGCGGAAGACACGTTGCTCTGCATGCGCATGGAGCGTGGCCGCCATGCGCTCTATCGGCAGGGGCTGGACGACGCAGGGCCCTACCAGTCGCCGATGGAAGATGCGGAGGTTCATTTCCACGAGTGGCTGCGGGCAAAGCTCGCTCGGCACGCCAACTGAAGCTTCCCCACGTCGCCAGCGCTGCCATCAGGACCGAGAAAATCTCGGGATACCTTCTGTCGGCCACGCATTCGGTCGGCCGCTACAAGGCCCGCTTCTTCCAGCAGTTCGGCTTCGCGCAATCGGCTCCTGAAACGCTCCGCGCCGCCTTGCTTGCACATGCTCGCGCGCACGAGGTTGCAGCAGTTGACGAATCCCGGTTCGGAAAGCGCTACACGATTGATGGGTCGCTGCAAACACCAGATGGCCGAAATCCGATGCTGCGGGTAATATGGTTCATCGAGACCGGGACGGAACGACCGCAGTTCGTAACCGCGTATCCGTTGCGCAAGGCTGGACCATGATCAAGGAACTCGACAACGTGGTGCTCTCCGTAGACCTGCCGGGCCTCGGTCTGAAGGCGGGCGACGTCGGCACGGTCGTGCTTGTCCACGGCGCAGGCCAAGGCTTTGAAGTCGAGTTCGTCGCGCTCGACGGTGAAACGATTGCGGTCGCCACCCTGAACGCATCAGATTTGCGGCCGGTCGGGCACGGGGACATGGTGCATGCCCGTTCGCTTGCCGCCTGAGATGACTTGCTCTCCACCCTAGTTTCCAGCGCCACGCTCGCACAGAACCTGGGAATTCCCGGGTGGCGCGTGTTCGACTGCCGGCATGATCTGGGGAAGCCGGACTGGGGGGCGGACGAATACGCGAAAGCGCATGTTCCTGAAGCGGCCTTTGCGCATCTTGACCGCGATCTTTCGGCGCCGAGGACGGGCTCGAACGGGCGCCACCCGCTTCCCAATCCCGCCGCCTTTACCATGTGGGTAGGAAAGCAGGGATTGAAACCCGAGGATCAGGTCGTCTGTTACGACCAGGGCAGCGGTGCACTGGCAGCGCGCCTCTGGTGGATGCTGCGCTGGATCGGTCACGATGCGGTCGCGGTGCTGGACGGCGGCCTTGCCAAGTGGCGCGACGAAGGCCGGCCCGTGACTGCCGACGTACCTCGCTTCCAAGCGACGGTCTATCCGGCGAGAACGCGCGCCGCGATGGCGGTGGATGCGCGTTATCTCGAAGCGAACCTCGGCCGGCATCTGCTGCTCGATGCGCGTTCGCCGCAACGCTATCGCGGCGAATCCGAGCCGATCGACCCGGTGGCGGGACGCATTCCCGGCGCGCGGAACCGGTTCAACAACGAGAATCTTTCGGCGGCCGGGACGTTCAAGCCTGCCGACGAGCTGAAAAAGGAACTGCTCCAGACTCTCGGCGGGCGCGCACCGAACGGGGTGGTGAACTACTGCGGCTCCGGGGTCTCCGCGTGCCATAACGCGCTCGCGCTGGAAGTGGCAGGCCTTCCCGGCTCGCGGCTCTATGCCGGGTCGTGGAGCGAATGGATCGCCGATCCCCGCAGGCCGCAGGAAAAAGGCTAGCGAAGCGGCGTGCAGCCGTTCACCGCCGACGCCCTGCTCGTTCTTCACTTCGCGATCGCCGCGTTCGTCGTCGGCGGACTGGTCGCCGTCTGGATCGGCGCAGCGTCCGGCTGGGGCTGGGTTCGCAATCCCTGGTTCCGCATTGCGCATCTGGGCGCGATAGCTTTCGTCGCGGCGGAAGCGGTTCTCGGCTATGCCTGCCCGCTCACCATCTGGGAGGACCTGTTGCGCGGCGGCGTGCGTCCCGATTCGTTCGTCGCACGATGGGTGTATCGCGCGCTTTACTACAACGCGCCGGAATGGGTGTTCACGGCCGCGTACACCTTCTGGGCCGCCGCGACCGTGGTGACGCTGTTCGTCGTGCCCCCAAGACGCAAGCAAATGGGCGAGCCGCGAAAACGGCAGGCGTAAACTCGCCTCTGGACGAGGAGGACCCATGGGACCGGAAACGCAAGGCTTCCTGAGGAACACCTGGTACGTCGCAGCGTGGGATCACGAGCTGGTCGACGGCAAGCTGCTCGCGCGCACGATCCTCGAGAAGCCGCTCCTCGTCTACAAGGGAGACAGCGGAGGCGTCGTTGCGCTCGATAACCGCTGCTGCCACCGCGGAGCGAAGCTCTCGAACGGCCGCCTGGAAGGCGACGACATCCGCTGCATGTACCACGGACTGAAGTTCGACGCGACCGGCAAGTGCATCCAGATCCCGGGCCAGGACAATATTCCGAAAGGCCTCGGCGTGCGCGCATACCCGGTCGTCGAGCGCCAGCATCTGGTGTGGATCTGGATGGGCGATCCTGCGAAGGCCGACCCTTCGAAGATCCTCGACATCCCGTATCTCGCGAACCCGGCCTGGCGCGGCGTGCCCGACTACATGCATTACGAAGCGAATTACCTGCTGATCGTCGACAACCTTTCGGACTTCGCGCACCTCGCGTTCGTGCACGCGAAGACGCTCGGCGGCACCGAAGAGTACGCCTACAAGAGCAAGCCGCTCGCGGTCGAGCGCCTCGCGGACGGCTTTCGCGTCGAGCGCTGGCACATGAACGCACCCTGCCCGCCGTTCCACAAGAAAGTGGTGCGCAACGTCCCGTTCGTCGACCGGCGCAACATCGGCCGCATGCACGTGCCGGGGATTTTCTTTTTGGAGTCGCTGTTCGGCCCGGCGGGTCGCGGCCTCGAAAACGGAAACCTGGAGGGCGCGAAGCAGTATCGCAACTGCCAGTTCTTCACCCCCGAGACGCGGCGCTCGACCCACTTCTTCTGGAACTACCTGCACGACTACGACCTCGAGGATTCGACGATTGCGCGATCGCTGCACGACAGCATGGTCGAGGGATTCCTGGAGGACAAGTTCATCATCGAGGGCCAGCAGCAGATGCTCGACGACGATCCGGGCTTCAAGATGCACGCAATCGTCTCGGATGCGGCGCTCGCTCACTTCCGCAGGACCCTCGCGAAGCGGATGGAAGACGAACGCCAGGCCGCTGGCGCGCAACCTGCTGCAGCGCGGCCAGTCGCGTTCGCGTAGGTGGCGGTTCGCATCGTGCGGCTCGGAGCCGCAAGGCAGCGCGGCGAAGGAACTCGCATCGGCACGGTGCGCAGGCCGCCGCGTGGAGTGCCCAAATCGCGCTTCGCCGCCGAGAACTGGTATGACGTGTGGTTTCCGAACCTCGCGCCGAGCGTTGCGACGATGAAACTCGGCCTGCAGGCGGCGACGCCTGCGCAATGGTCGGCGTTTGCGAGGAGGTATCGCGCGGAGATGAAAATGCCGGAGCACCGCCGCGCGATTGAACTGCTCGCCGCACTATCGCATCACGCGGACTTCTCCGTCGGCTGCTACTGCGAGGACGCATCGCGCTGCCATCGCTCGATCCTGCGCGAGCTGCTCGTCGGCGCGGGAGCGAACCTCAGGTAGCTTCGAGCGCGCCGGCCCAGGCAAAGAGCTGCCGGAACACTTCCTCGCGGATCTCGCTGCGCGAGAGCGCCAGGTCGTGCAGCGCGCCGGGAAACTGCAGCACCGTGACCTGCGGCCCGAGCGTGCGCGACCAGCGCGCGATGTGGCGCCAGTCGAGAATGATGTCGGCCTCGTCCGAATGCATCGAGAGCACCGGGCACGCGAGGCCGAGGCCCGCATGCACTTTCGCATGTGCATCGCGGATCGCGGCGAGCCAGCCGAAATAGACGGGAAAGCCGTGGACCGGCTTGAGCGCGAGGTCGAAGTCCCATTCGCCGCCGAAATCGCGATGCAGGCTCTTCACGTAGGCCGGCGGCACGGAGCGCTTATCGGAGAGAAACGGGAAACGACGGCCGAGCGCGATGCCGAGCGCGAGCCGCATCCGGCGCATGCCGTGCGCGTTGAACTCGAAGAACGGGCTGTTCAGCCACAGCGCGCGCACCTGCTCCCGCCGCTCGCCTTCGTGCGCATAGAGCGCGCAGAGCAGTCCCCCGGTCGAGTGTCCGGCGAGCAGCACCGGCTCGTCGATCTCTTCGAGTGCGCGCGTCAGGTCGTCGCAGTACTCGGACAGGGCCCGGCAATAGCACGGATGCTGGTGCGCGAGCAGCGAGCGGCCGTGCTTGCGCAGGTCGAGCGCATGGAACGCAAAGCCTTCCTGCGCGAGGCGCACGGCGAGGTGGCGCTGAAAGAAATAGTCGATGAAGCCGTGAACGTAGAGCGCCGCTCCGCGAGGCGCCTCGGCTTGCCGCAGGCGCACGAGCGTCGCCACCACCGCTCCATCGTAATCCTCGGCAAACGGCAGCCGCTTCGCTTCGAACCCGCCGAGCAGCCGGTCGGCGCTCCAGTCGCTCATACCGCCAGGCGGCGGCCGAACCATAGCGCCGCGCCGAGCCCCGGGACGAGGATCGCGAGCGCCATCAGCTCCATTTCCAGATTGCCGAAGGGCAGGATGCCCCCGCCCGGCGTCGCAAGCACGAGCCCGCCGACGATGAGCAGTATGCGCACCGGCCATTCGAGCGCGGCGCTTGCGCGCAGGTCCCCGACGAACAACTGGTAGCCCTGCAGCCCGCCGCAAATGAATATCGTGCCGATCGCAGCGGTGACCGTCAGATACAACGATTCCATCCATGGGCCCTGCAGCACGAACGCCGGGTTCATCACGAAGAAGAACGGGATGAAGTAGATGATCGAGCCCACGCGCATCGACTCCCATCCGGTCTTCATCGGCGGAGATCCGGCGATGCCGGCCGCGGCGAACGACGCGATCGCGACCGGCGGCGTGATCGACGAGAGCATCCCCCAGTAAAACACGAACATGTGCACTGCGAGCTTGTTCAGCCCCGCCTTCTCGAGCGCAGGGGCGACCAGGATCGCGAGGAAGATGTAGCACGCCGTGGTCGTCAGGCCGAGCCCGAGCACGAGGCTCGTCAGCGCGGTGACCGCGAGAAGGAGCAACGCGTTGTTTCCGGCGAGCCGCAGCAGGTCGTTGGCGAAGCTCGAAATCACGCCGGTCATGTTGAACGCGCCGATCAGGAGGCCGCAGCCGGCGAGAATTCCGATCAGCTCGACGAAGGTCCTGCCGTTCACGTCGAGGAACCGCCCGACGGTGCCCCACGTCCATTTCTCGGCATTGAAGAGCTGGTTCAGCACGAGCAGCAGCAGCGTCGCGTAGAACGGCGCATGGCTCTCGCGCTTCATCACCAGCATCATGAAGATCAGCAACGCGATCACGAAGACGTAGTACCAGCCCTCCCTCACCGTATCGACGAGGCGCGGCAGCTCGGCGCGGGCAAGCCCCTTCAGGCCGTGGCGCGCGGCGTACGCGTCCACCTGCATGAAGAGTCCGAAGTAGTACAGCGCCGCGGGAACCGCCGCCGCGAGCGCGACTTCGGCATAGCTGATGTTCAGGAACTGTGCCATCACGAACGCGGTTGCCCCCATCACCGGAGGCGCAAGCACCGCGCCGGTCGATGCGCACGCTTCGATCGCGGCTGCGTAGGAGGCGCGAAAGCCGGTTTTCTTCATCACCGGGATCGTCATCGTGCCGGCGGTGAGCACGTTCGAGACGATGCTGCCCGACATCATGCCGAGGAGCGCGCTTGCGAAGATGCACACCTTCGCGGCGCCGCCACGGAACGTGCCGCAAAGCGCGAACGCGAGATTGATGAAGAACTTGCCGGCGCCGGTCATCATCAGCGCCGTGCCGAACACGAGAAAGCCGATCACGGTCTCGGCAAAAGCCTGCAGCGGGATGCCGAGCAGGCTCTCGGTCGAAAGCACGTGGTAGGCGCTCGCCTGCGCGCCGGTGGATTCGGCGCCCTTGAGCGGTCCGAGCCAGGAAGCATCGGCGAACAGCGGATACAGCGTGAACGGCAGCACCGAAAGAACGAGGCCCCAGCCGCCGGTGCGGCGCAAGCCTTCCATCAGCAGCGCCCACATCGCATAGCCGGCCCAGACGATGTCCGTCGGCGCGCCGCTGAACTCCCAGCCGAGCTCGGCCGCCTTGCGGATGTGGACCATCAGATAGAGCGCGCTCGCGGCGGTGGCTGCGAACAGCGCGGCGTCGTACCAGGGAACGCGATCGAGCGGTGCGCGGGCGCTCGCCGGGAAAAGCACGAACACGAACGGCAGCATCGCGAACACCAGCGCGTAGTAGTACTCGGTGTTGAGCGGCGTGAAGCCGATGAAGAACCGCAGCACGAACTGCTGGTTCACGCAAAGAAAGATCGTCGCCGCCGTGGCCAGCGCAAAGAGCAGGCCCCAGCCGTGCCGCAGGCTGCGGACGCGGACGACCTCGGCTTCCACCGGCCCGGTGAGGTGAGGATCTTTGATGTCCACCGGGGCCGGCGCTTCAGGCGGTCAGAACACGGGATCCATTCCGACGTTGCGCAGCGCGTTCGCGCGCACCACCATCCACGCCTTGCGGAACGCGTCGCGATCCTCCGGCGGATTTCCTTTGAGGAATGTGTTCCATGCGGCGGCGAGCGTTTCCTGGCGTTTCAGCAATTTCTGTTGATGCGCCTCGTGCTCGGCCTTCCAGGCGCCTGCTTCCTTGAACGCTTTGACCGCGCCGTCGTGATACGGCACCACCCAGGCAAGGTTCTGGCGCTTCAGTTCCAGCCCGGCCGCGCCCGGCGCGCCGTCCTTGTAGGCAGCGTAGTTGACGATCATCGATTTCGCGATGCCGTAGGCCAGGTCGACCGGCTGCGAGGCGTACGCGATGAAAATCGGGTAGGGGTAGTTCGGCAGCTCGACCGGGTTCTGGGCCGATACCCCGACGCCGCACGTCGCCTTGTGGGGAGCGTAGTACGGCCCGATCTCGTTCAGCCGCGCCCAGCCCTTCTTGTCCGCCGCAGGCACCGGCGGGTAGAGCAAGCCCCGCGGCGATGCTTCGACCTCTTTCGCCTGCCCGGAGATCGTCGAGGCGATCGCCGCATCGACCTCGTTGTTGAGGATCCCCTTCCACATCGCGCCGTAGCTCGAGAACTCGACCAGTTTCACGTCCGACTTGCTCAAGCCCGCGAACGCGAGCACGGCGAACGCGTTCTGGTTGAGCGCGGGCGAACCGACGACGATGCCGACGCGCTTGCCCTTCAGGTCCTTGATCTGCTTGACGCCCGTGTCCTTGGCAACGCCGAGCGAGATCGCGTTGCAGTCGCTCGAGGCGAGCAGCAGCCGCAGCGGCTGCGGCCCCCACTCCTTCACCGCGAACTCGAACACCCCTTCCTGCGCGAAATACGTGCCGATGCCCATCGCCGAAGCCTGCGCGCGACCCGCTTTGAGCGGCGCAAGGCGTGCCACGTCGTTGCCGGCAGGCAGCACCCGCACATCGGTGTTGTGCTTGTCCTTCATCGCCTTGCCGACGGCGACGGCGATATTGAACCCGGACGAGCCGGTGTCGTAGGCCGTCAATGTCAGGGTTGCCGGCAGCTTCACGTCTTGCGCCGCAGCCGGCATCGCAAGGTTGAATGCCACCAGCGCAGCACAAAGGTCGCGTTTACAGATTCGCATGCTCTCTCCTCCTCGTGGAATCCCGTCTCCGGGGTTCATGGTGCCCTGACCGCGGCCCGCTGTCGAGCCTCGTGCCTCGCGAGCGCCCACTCGACATGCTCGCGCACGAGCGGCGAGGGATGCTCCCTGCGGCGCTCGAGCGCCTCGATCACTGGTGCCGAAGTCGGCGCGTTGCCCAGGCCGACGGCGAGGTTGCGCAGCCAGCGCGCGTACCCGATGCGCCGGATCGCCGAACCGCGCATCCGTTCGTCGAACTCCCGCTCGGTCCAGGCAAAGAGCTCGACCAGCGTCGCACCGTCCAGGCCGTCGCGAGGCTGGAACTGCGGCTCGTTCGAAACCCGCGCGAACGAGTTCCAGGGGCAGAAGATCTGGCAATCGTCGCATCCGTACACGCGGTTGCCGATGAGCGGCCGCAATTCTTCCGGGATGGCCGTCTTGTGCTCGATCGTGAGGTACGAGATGCAGCGGCGTGCATCGAGCTGATAGGGCGCACGGATCGCCTGCGTCGGGCACACTTCGATACAGGCGCTGCAAGTGCCGCAGTGCTCGCTCGCCGGTGCGTCCGGCGGCAGAGGCAGGCTGGTGTAGATCTCCCCCAGGAAGAAATACGACCCGGCGTCGCGCGAGAGCGCGAGCGTGTGCTTGCCGCGCCAGCCGATGCCCGCGCGCGCCGCAAGCTCGACTTCGAGCACCGGCGCGGAATCGCAGAAGGCGCGATGGACGAACGGACCGGTCTGGGCCTCTATGCGCTCGCAGAGCGCTTGCAGGCGCCGGCGCACGAGCGTGTGGTAGTCGCCGCCGCGCGCGTAGCGTGCAACATAAGCGCGTGCCGGGTCGGCGAGCGCCGCCCTCTCGTCCGCGTCACCCGCGGAGTAATCCATGCGGCAACTGATGACGCGAAGGGTGCCGTCGACGAGTTCCCCCGGGCGAGCGCGGAGCAAACCATGGCGGGCCATATAATCCATCTCGCCGTGCCAGCCTCTTTGCAGCCATTCGGCGAGTCTGGGCTCGGCGGCGGACAGGTCCGCGTCCGCGACGCCTACCGCCTGGAAACCGAGTTCGGTCCCCCAGCGCTTGATCCGCACCGCCAGTGATGCAAAGTCCATGAGCGAGCATCTTATTGAGCTTGCGGCAGAAGCGGACACGCTTGCGCTCGGCGCTTCCCTTGCTTCGGGCGCCCGCGCGGGGCGGGTGCTCTACCTCTCCGGCGACCTCGGATCGGGCAAGACCACGCTCGCGCGGGGGCTCCTCCAGGCGCTCGGCCATCGAGGCCCCATCAAAAGCCCGACGTACGCTTTGGTTGAGGTTTATGAGCTTTCGAGCTTAAACTTGTATCACTTTGATTTTTATCGTTTCAAGAATCCACAAGAATGGGAGGATTCGGGATTCAGGGAGTATTTCGGGCCGGACGCGCTCTGCATCGTAGAGTGGCCGGAGCGGGCCGGAGCTTTGCTTGCGCCGGCGGATCTGGAAATCCGGCTCGAGTTTGCTCGAGACGGCCGGCTCGCGCACGTGCAATCGCGCAGCGAGCAGGGCGAAGACTGGTTGCGTGCTTCGCGCTCGCCCTCTGCTTCTTCTTCCTAGGGGCTGCGCAGGCGCAAGTCGTGTCGACGCGCATCTGGCCGGCGCGCGATTACACTCGCCTGACGATCGAGTCGAAGAACGAGCTGCGCTACACGCTGTTCGCGCTGAAAAATCCCGAGCGGCTGGTCCTGGATTTCGAGGGCGCAGACCTCAGTGCGGCGCTGGCCGAGTTGCACGGCAAGGTCAGCGAAGGCGACCCATACATCGAGAAGCTGCGTGTCGGGCGCAATCGCCCCGGGGTGCTGCGAGTCGTGCTCGACCTCAAGACCGAAGTGAACGCCCAGGCGTTCGCACTGCCGCCGATCGCCGAATACGGCCACCGGCTCGTGCTCGACCTTTATCCGCTGGTGCCCCCGGATCCGCTCGCGGCGTTGATCGAGCAATCGGAGAAGGCGGTGGCGGCCGATGTGGCCACGGCCAACGCGCCCGCCCCGGGAATGCCGCGCGAAACGCCCGCCAAGGTCAAGCGCCTGGCGATCCTGGTCATCGATGCCGGGCACGGGGGCGAGGATCCGGGCGCACTCGGGCGCCTGGGGTCACGGGAGAAGGACATCACGCTCAGGATCGCGAAACGACTGAAGAAACTGATCGATGCCGAGCCGAACATGCGCGCGCTGCTCACGCGCGACGACGACTATTTCCTGCCGCTGCGCGCGCGCGTCGAAAAGGCGCGCCGCGTGAAAGCGGACCTCTTCGTCTCGATCCACGCCGATGCGTTCGTTCGCCCGCACGCACGCGGGTCGTCGGTGTTCGCGCTCTCGGAACGTCGCGCGACCTCCGAAGCGGCGCGCTGGCTCGCGAAGAAGGAGAACGAATCCGACCTCGTCGGCGGCGTCAGCCTCGACGGGAAAGACCGCTATCTCGCCCAGACGCTGCTCGACCTTTCGCAAACGGCGACGATGGACCACAGCCTGCGCCTCGGCAAGGCGGTGCTGAAGGAACTGGGCCAGGTGAACACGCTGCACAAGGCGCGCGTCGAGCAGGCGAGCTTCGCGGTGCTGAAGGCGCCCGACGTTCCCTCGATCCTCGTCGAGACCGCGTTCATCTCCAATCCGGACGAGGAGAGGCGCCTGAATGACGAGGCCTACCAGAACAAGCTTGCGCGCGCGCTGCTCGCAGGGATCCGGCAATACCTTGCGAAGTACCCGCCGCGGCCGCACGGCCCGCTTGCCGCGGCGCAGCCGCTAACGCTCGACCGTCCGCCTGACTGAGCCCGAGGGCGGCGGCCGTTTGCGCCGCGCCCACGCAACCAGCCCCGGCGAGATCGACAGCAGCACGATGCCGAGGATGACGATCGTCAGGTTGTTGCGCACGACCGGCAGGTTGCCGAAGAAGTAGCCGGCGCTGCAGAGCGACCCCACCCATACCAGCGCGCCGAGCACGCTAAAGGCGAGAAAGCGCAGGTACGGCATGGTGCCGATGCCGGCGACGAACGGAACGTACGTGCGCACGATCGGCACGAAGCGTGCGATCACGATCGTCTTGCCGCCGTGGCGCTCGTAGAACGCGTGCGTGCGCTCGAGGTGCCCGGGGTTGAGCCAGCGCGACTGGCGCGACTGGAAGACGCGCGGACCCACCCATCGCCCGATCCAGTAGTTCACGTTGTCGCCGCAGAGCGCCGCGCCGATCAGCACCGACATCACCGTGAAGAGGTCCATGCCTCCGGCTGCAGCAAGCGCGCCGACGACGAAGAGCAGCGAATCGCCCGGCAGGAACGGCGTCACGACGAGACCGGTCTCGCAGAAGACGATCGCGAAGAGCAGCGCGTACACCCAGATGCCGTGCTGCGCGACGAACGCGGCGAGATGTCGATCCAGATGGAGCGCCAGATCCCACAGCGCAGCCGCGGCTTCCATGCGGTCGGATTCTATATACTCTTTTCGTGCCCGCGATCCGCATTCTTCCCGAGCTGCTGGTCAGCCAGATCGCAGCGGGCGAAGTGGTCGAACGGCCCGCTTCGGTGCTGAAGGAGTTGCTCGAAAACAGCCTCGATGCCGGCGCGAGCGCGATCGCGGTGACGCTCGAAGACGGCGGCACCCGGCGAATCCAGGTGGACGACGATGGCGGCGGCATCGAGCGCGACGATCTGCCGCTCGCGCTCGCGAGCCACGCCACGAGCAAGATCGGCACCCTGCAGGACCTGGAAGCCGTCGGGACCATGGGATTTCGCGGCGAGGCCCTCGCATCGATCGCCGCGGTCGCGCGTGTGTCGATCGCATCCCGCGCGAAGGATTCCGCCGGCGCCTACGCAATCGACGCGGAACGCGGCGAAGTCGTGCCGGTCGCCCGCGCGCCCGGCACGACCGTGACCGTGTCCGACCTGTATTTCAATACGCCCGCGCGCAGGAAATTCCTGCGTACCGAGGCGACCGAATTCGGCCACTGCGACGAAGTGTTCCGTCGCATGGCGCTCGCGCGCCCGGAGATCGAATTCGTACTGCGCCACAACGGCCGGGTGTCGAGCCACCTGAAACGGCATCCGTCCGGCGAACGGGCAAGCGCTTTGCTCGGGCGCGATTTCCTCGCATCGAGCCTCGCGGTCGACGCAGCCAGCGGCCCGCTGCAGCTGCGCGGTTTCGCCGGCTCGCCGCAAGCGGCGCGCTCGCGGGCCGACATGCAGTACTTTTTCGTCAACGGCCGCTACGTGCGCGACCGGTTGCTCTCGCACGCCGCGCGCGAAGCCTGGCGCGAGCTGCTGCACGGCGAGCGCCAGCCGGCCTATCTGCTTTTCCTCGAGCTCGATCCGCGCGGCGTCGACGTGAACGTGCATCCGGCGAAGACCGAAGTGCGGTTCCGGGACGCGCGCGCAGTGCACCAGTTCGTGCAGCATGCGATCGGCCGAGCGCTCGCTGCGGGCGCGGCCGAAGCTCCGGTGGCGTACGCCGAGATCATGCGCGGCGCGACCCCGCTGCGCCCTGCGTTCCAGGGGCGGTTCGCCGTCGAGCAACCGCTCGGCGCATATCAGAGTTTCGTTTCGTCGGCCACCCAGGCAGCGCCGCTGCCCTCGTCGGATGCATCGCCGCCGCTCGGCTACGCGCTCGCGCAGCTGCACGGCGTCTATATCCTCTCGCAGAATGAAGCCGGCCTCGTGCTCGTCGACATGCACGCGGCGCACGAGCGCATCGTGATGGAAAAACTGCGAGCGTCGATCGAGACCGGTGCCGTGCAGCGACAGACGTTGCTCGTCCCGGTCGTTTTGCGCGCCGAGGCGCTCGACGTCGCGACCGCCGAAGACCATATGCAGGCGCTCGAATCCCTCGGCCTGGAGGTAAGCGTGGCCGGCCCGAACGAGCTTGCGGTGCGTACCGCCCCCGCGTTGCTGGCCGGCGGCGACGTCGCCGCCCTGCTGCGCGGGGTACTTGCGGAGCTGCGCGAATATGGCGCTGCGCACGTGCTCGCTGCGCGCCGCGATGAGCTGCTCGCGGGAATGGCATGCCACGCCGCAGTGCGCGCCCATCGCGCGCTGTCGATTCCCGAGATGAACGCGCTGCTGCGCGAGATGGAAGCGACCGAACGCTCGGGCAGCTGCAACCATGGCCGTCCGACCTGGTACCAGCTCACGCTCGAAGACCTGGACAAGCTTTTCCTGCGTGGCCGGTAAGGCGTACTGTCTTCTCGGCCCGACCGGCAGCGGCAAATCGCATCTCGCGCTTGAGCTTGCGGCTCGGCTGCCGATCGAGATCGTGAGCGTCGATTCGGCGCAGGTCTATCGTGGCATGGACATCGGCACGGCAAAACCTTCCCGCAGTGAGCGGGATCAGGTTCGCCATCATCTGATCGACATCCTCGATCCCGAAGAGCGCTACTCGGCAGCGCAGTTCCGCGCCGACGCGATTCGCGCGGTCGAGCATATTCTGGCGAGCGGGAAAATCCCGCTGCTGGTCGGCGGCACGATGCTCTACTACAAGGCGCTCGTCACGGGGCTGCATGAGCTTCCTGCAGCGGATGCCGCGATTCGCAAGGAAATCGAGGACGAGGCGGCACACCGCGGCTGGCCGGCGCTGCACGCGGAGCTTGCGAAGGTCGATCCCGCCGCGGCCGCGAAGATTGCGGCGCACGATGCACAGCGCATCCAGCGCGCACTCGAAGTGTGGCGCCTCACCGGCCGCGCGATTTCGTCCCTGCAAACCGGCCATGCAGGCGCCCTTGCGTTCGCCCTCAAGGCGTTTGCGTTGATGCCGCAGGATCGCGCTGCCCTTCATCGAGGCATTGCCGAGCGCTTCGACGGCATGCTCAAGGCGGGGCTGATCGAAGAGTTGAAGCGGTTGCGCACACGCCATGAGTTGCGCGCGGACCTGCCGAGCATGCGCTCGGTCGGCTATCGCCAGGTCTGGGAGTATCTCGAAGGCGAATACGACGAACCGGAAATGCGCGAGCACGCGATTGCCGCGACCCGCCAGCTCGCGAAGCGTCAGCTCACCTGGCTACGCTCGTTCAAGGACGTGGAGCCGCTGGCGAGCGCGCATGCCGCCAGCCTTGCGGCGCGCATCGGGTAGCCCACAAGCGCTACTCGGGCTGCACTCCTGCCGCGCGCAGGATGGTCCGGTAGCTCTCCATCTGCTCTTTCACGAAGCCGGCGAGCTTCTCCGGCGTGCTCGGCGTCATCTGCATTGGAAATTCCTCCGGTTGCATCGATTATAGAATGCAAGAGCGACGGAGGTTTTCATGGAAATCGGCATCGTCGGGTTGGGCAGGATGGGAGCCGGGATGGCGCGCCGCCTCGGGCGCGCCGGGGTACGCGTCGTCGCCTATGACCACGAGCGGGTGCCACGCGACGCGCTCAGTGGCGAAGAAGGGATCGAGGTCGTGGAAAGCCTCGCCGCCATCGCCGCCCAGACGAGCGGCGAGCGCGTCGTGCTGTTGATGCTTCCCGCCGGAGAGCCGACCAAGGCGGCGCTGCAGGAGCTGCTCGAGCTGCTCTCGGCCGGCGACATGATCGTCGATGGCGCGAACACCTACTACAAGGATTCGATGGCACGCGCGATGGAGCTTTCGCAGCGGGGACTGCGTTACATCGACGCGGGGGTGTCAGGCGGCGTGTACGGACTCGCGCATGGCTTTTGCCTGATGCTCGGCGGAACGCCCAAATCGATCGAGCTCTTCGAGCCCTACGTCAAAATTCTCGCCCCTGCGCCCGGGCAGGGATGGCTGCACTGCGGCCCGAGCGGCGCCGGACACTTCGCGAAGATGATCCACAACGGCATCGAGTACGGAATGATGCAGGCGTATGCAGAAGGCTTCGCGCTGCTCAAGGCCCGCAACGAATTCGGCTTCGACCTGGGGCGCCTGGCCGAAACGTGGGGACAGGGCAGCGTGGTGCGCTCGTGGCTGCTCGAGCTGTGCGGCGAGATCCTGAAGCAGGACGAAGATCTGCAGCAGGTCGCGCCCGTGGTTGCCGATTCGGGCGAAGGGCGCTGGACGGCCCTCGAAGCGATCGAGCTTGGCGTGCCCGCGCCCGTCATCACGATGGCGCTGATGGCACGTTTCGCGAGCCAGGGCCGCGCGGATCCGGCGCGGCGGCTGCTCGCGATGCTGCGCGCGAAGTTCGGCGGGCATCCGGTGCGCAACGCGCAATGATCGTGGTGCTGATGGGCGTCTCGGGAGTCGGCAAGACCACCATCGGAAGCGCGCTCGCGGCAACGCTCGGATGCGACTTCCTCGACGGCGACGACTGGCACCCTCCTGCGAACGTGGCGAAAATGGCGG
>Ga0209640_10001280_pt1 | contig 21135 bp, 17 predicted proteins | sample RifCSP10_1_FD_184018 | JGI IMG/M metagenome (GOLD analysis project Ga0209640, IMG submission 184018) | Soil microbial communities from Rifle, Colorado - Rifle CSP2_sed 10_1 (SPAdes) (version 2) | ecosystem: Environmental > Terrestrial > Deep subsurface > Rock core/Sediment | place: Rifle...
ACGGCAAAGGACCACCACGGCAGCGACACCGGGAAACCGGTTGCGAGGCTGATCGTCACGCCAATGGCGCTGCCGATGGCGATGCCGAGGATGCCGCCGAGCGAGGTCAGCACGGCCGCCTCGGCCAGGAACTGGAAGAGAATCTCCTGACGGCGGGCGCCGAGCGCCTTCCGCAGCCCGATCTCGCGGGTCCGCTCGGTCACCGAGATGGTCATGATCGCCATCACGCCGATCCCGCCGACCATCAGCGCAATTGACGAAATGACGATCAGCGTGAGCAGCGTCGCCTGGCTCACCTGGTCCCAGAGGTTGAGCGCCGCGTCCTGCGTGACGACGTCGAAATCGTTCGGCTCGTCGAGCGTGAGCTCGTGGCGGATGCGCATGATCTCTTCGACTTCCGCCAGCAGCGCCGCCCTGGCGCCATCGGTGCGCGGCGCCACCGCGATGAGCACGCTCTGGTGCGTCGCGCTGCCCTGCCTGAAGATCTGAATCCCGAACTGCTTCCGGTACGTGGTTTCGGGGATGACGACGAAATCGTCCTGGCCGAGATCGAAACCGCCGGCTGACGGCCGCTTCCCGACGACGCCGACCACCGTGTATTGGACCGCGCCCACGCGCACGCGCTTGCCGACGGGATCCACTGCCGACGGGCCGAAGAGGGCCTGGTACGGCGTCTGGCCGAGCACGACGACGTTGCGCCGGCGCGACACCTCGCCCTCGGTGAAAAACCGGCCGGCCTGGACATCCAGGAAGTTGATGTTCACGAAGTTTTCCGTCGCGCCCAGCACCGCCAGGAGCTTGGTGCGTTCGTTGCCGTAGATCACGCGCGTCAGGGTGGGAGGACCGCCGGCGCCCAGCCAGATGTCCACGATGCCGGCCGACGGCGCCAGCTTCTCGATCGCCGTCGCATCCTCGACGGTGAGATTCGGGCGCCGCAGCAGCTCGGCGAACTCGTTGCCGGCGGCGATGCTCAGGCCACTGAACTTCGCCACGAAGATGGTGTTGGGTCCGAGCTCGCGGATGCTGTTGCGGAGAGACTGATCGAAGCCGCGGATGAGCGAGGTCATCCCCACAATCGCGGTGATGCCGATGACGACGCCAAGGATGGTCAGCCCCGAGCGGAGCTTGTTGGCGCGCAGCGTGTCGAGCGCAACCAGGACGACGTCGCGAAGCAGCGACGTTCTCATTCGCGCCGCAGCGCCTCGATCGGATCCAGGTGGGCGGCGCGGGATGCGGGGTAGGCCCCGAAGAACAGGCCGACGCCGGCGGTGATGCCGATCCCCAGCACGACCGACCATGGCTCCAGCCGGGCCGGCAGCGGCGTCGTCGCCGCGATGACCTGCGCCGCGAGAAACCCGAGCGCGATCCCCGCGAGTCCCCCCGCGGTGGAGAGCGTCACCGATTCGGTGAGCACCTGCGACATGATGTCGCGGCGACGGGCGCCAAGCGCCTTGCGCAGCCCGATCTCGCGCGTCCGGTCGGTGACCACCATCAGCATGATGTTCATGATCACGATGCCGCCCACGAGCAGCGACAGCGCGACGACGCCCACCAGCACCGCAAAGATGCCGGTGGTCGCCTGCCGATAGATTCCCAGCAGCGTGTCCGACGTGTAGATGCCGAAGTTGTCGGGCTCGCTCGGCTTGAGGCGCCGTGCGACCCGGAGGGCCACGGTGGCGTCGTCCATGGCCCGCGGGAGAACGGCGGACGAGACCGGCTTCACCATCAGCTGGAGCGACTGGCGCGACCCGAACAGCTTCATGTGGAGACCGATCGGGATGACCGCGAATCCATCCATCGACGATCCGAACACGCCCCCCTTTCGTTCGCTGACGCCCACGACGCGGAAATGCATACCCTGGATCAGGATGGTGTGGTCCAGCGGACTGACTTCCCCGAAGAGCTGGTCGGCGATGTCCCAGCCAAGCAGCACCACGGGCTGGTTGCGATCCACCTCCGCGGCGCTCATCATCCGCCCGCGCTCGGCGTCGAACGACGCGAAGTCCAGATATTCGGGTGTGACGCCCTGAATCTGGATGTTTTCCAGCACCTGGTCTCTGTACGTGATCGTGCCGCGCCGCTGCGCCTGGGCGACCACCGCTGTAATGTTCGGGCTGAACCGCCGGATAACGTCGGCTTCGTCGAGCGTGACCAGAGGATTGTTGCGGGTGCGCTCTTCGTCATCGGCGTTGCGCACCGGTGGCAATCGCTGGATGGTGAACGCGTCGGCCCCGACGTCCGTCACGATGGCGTTCGACACCATCGCGTTCATCCCCTGGATGAGCGAGACGACCGTCACGATGGACGTCACGGCCACAATGTTGCCGAGGACCGTCATGAACGAGCGCAGCTTGTTGGCCCAGATGGACCGGAGCGCGATCGCGATCGACTCGAGAATCTGGTGCATGTCATCCCGGCGGGTCCGCTACGCGGAACCCGCCCTACGTACGTAGGCCGGGTTCCCCGAAGGGGACCCGGCGTTACGGGTTGCCGAGTGTCTCCTGCAGGCGCACCTCCGCGCCGTCCGCCATCTCGCGGACCGAGTTGAACGGTCCGGTGATGACGCGATCGCGTTCATTCAGACCCGACAGCACCTCGAAGTAGCGTTCGCCGGCGATGCCGACCTTGATCGGCACGAACACCGCTCGGCCGTCGCGCAGGACGAAGACGCCCTCGGTCTCCATGCGCGTGAAGCCGGGCGGAGGCTCTGGCGGCGTGGCCGGCGTTTCCGGCTCTGGCCGGCCGAACTGGAAGCGGCTCGGGCGCGGCGGCGGCGGCTCGTGCACGAGCGTGCCCTTCGCGTCGTACAGCATCTCGCGCACCGTCAGCGCCTGGATGGGCACTGACACGACGCCTTTGCGCGTCGCGGTCGTGATCTCCGCGGTGCAGCTGAACCCCGGGCGCACGTCCGGCACCTCTTCCTCGAGCGTAATCACGACCTTGAAATTGGTCGCCTGCGGCGAGCCCACGGTGGTCGTGCTGCCCGTCTGGATCGGGCTGTTGCCGATCTCGGTGACGCGCCCGCGGAACTCGCGGTCAGGCACCGCGTCGATGGTGATGGTCGCCGCCTGATCGAGCGCCACGTCTGGAATGTCGGTTTCATCCACCTCGAGCTCAGCCTCGATGACCGACATGTCGGCGACGGTGAGCAGGACCGTTCCGGCGTTGTTCATCGTGCCGACGACGACGTTCTCGCCTTCCTCGATGTTGCGGCGCGTGATGATGCCGTCCATCGGCGCCGAGATGATCACCTGGCTCAGGTTGTAGCGCGTCGTCGAGAGGCTGGCCTCCTCCTGCTTGATCTGCTCCTCGCGGGTCCGGATCTCCTGCTCGCGCGCCTTCAGCTCCGCCTCGCGCACGGCGACCTCGTTCTGGGCGCGCTCGAGTGATTCGCGCGACGTGAGCCCTTCCTTCCAGAGCTCGTCCTGCCGCTTCAGGTTCTGGCGCGACAGGTCGAGCGTGGCGCGCGCCTGCTCCACACCCGTTCTCGTCTGCTGCAGCGACGACCTGGCGGCCGCCACGCTGGCTTCGCCGCGCTGGAGCTGTCCTTCGAGCGATTGCGGATCGATCTCCAGGAGGAACTGGCCGGCCTTGACGCGCTGGCCTTCCTGCACCGCCAGCCTGGTGACGCGCCCCATCGTGTTCGCGGAGATGTTGACCTGCCGCTTCGGCTGGATCTTTCCCGACGCCGACACGAGCGCGTCGAGGTCGCGCTTCCGCAGCGTTTCCACCGTGACGGCCGGCAGATCCGGATTGCGCCACCTGTAGGCCGCGCCGCCGCCGGCCGCGGCGACCACAATCACGCCGGCGATTGCGAACTTCGTGCGTCGAGTCACGCCGTGCCTCCGGTCGCCGCCATCACGGCGGTCAGTACGACCGCCAGCGTGACATATGCGCCAACGAACACGCCTGCCAGGCGCCCCGCGGGCCGTCGGTAGAGCACCGACATCCCGACCGCGAGCACCAGCGCCCACCAGACGACGAAGAGATCGATGACGCCGAAGAAGCGCGCAAACGGCGACGCCTCGTCGAGCATCCGGAAGAACGTGCCCATCGTGATGGGACTCGCGAGCGTCTCGCTGGCGTACGCGACCGGCGCTGCGATCAACTGCCGCAGCGCCAGGATGACGCCGGCGTGCGCCACCACCGCGAGCACCTGCCGGAACGTCACCGCACCAGGCGCCCCGGCGCGAAAGGCGGCACACAGCACGCCCGAGAGGACGAGCACCAGCACGGGACCACTCACAAGAGCACTTACGACGGCATAGACCGCGCCGTTCCGGCTGGCGCCGGCCAGCGCGGCGTATTCGGCGTCATCGACATTGCGGCCGAACGCCGAGGCGGTGCGCTCCCATTGATCGAGCAGTGCGAGTTGGCCAACATCGGTCGACAGGACGATCGCGGCGGATGCCGCGGCAACCAGGAACGTGAGCGCGAGGATGCCCAGCCACTGCGGGTCCCCTGCGACGGCTTCAAATGTTGCGCGTGGGGAGGTAATGATTCCGAGTGCACGTCTACCAACTCCCGATAGAATCGCCATGACAAACCGCGCCTTCTGGCTCCATCGAAGGATCACTGAAGCGGTGAACCCACATAGATAAGGCCGTCTTGGTCAGTGAACAGTGTGTATCGGCACGGATCAATGGTGTCCCTGAGGAGCAGCGCATATGTGCTGCCCTCAACCGTGAGTTGTGTCAGGAATCCCGCAGGCCGGGGGGGCAGTCCCGATGTCGTTAGCTCACGGAAGTTCCGATAGGCCTGATTCATGGCGAAGGCCTGCGCCTGGGCCGTGTTGATCGCCCGCATCACACGAATAGCAGCCTGGCGGCGTCCAGCGTCAGCCGGTGTTTCACGAGCCCCGTGCAGACATGCCGGCTGCTGCTGCGCATGCACCACGTTAACGGTCCAGGCGGTCGCAGGGATTCCAGTGAGTACCACGATAGCGGCAATAGTCGTTCGCGTCATGATTGGCTCTCCAGTTATCGAACTAGCGTTCTTCGCCGCCTTCCGTTTAGACGACCTTCCCCCCGTGTCTTGCCCTCGTTCGAGGCCAATATGCACAGAAATCGGTCTAACTCTACGTCCCATGCGCTCTGCTGATCCATCGCCGTTGACGGATCACTTAAACCTATATACGCTCCGACTTGAGGGGATTTCACCAATGTCTCAGCGTCTCGACAGTGCTTCGGAAGCGCGTCTGTCCGCGCTCTCCTCCGCCCCGCTGGATCGGTGGATCGCATTGTCTGCTGACGAAACCCAGATCGTTGCTGACGGGGCCACATTTGAAGAAGCCGCGTTGGCCGCCGAAAAGAACGGCGAAATAGATCCCCTGATCATTCGAACGCCGGAAGACTGGACACCGCGAGTTCTTTAAGCGCCGGTGCGCTTCAACTACAAGATCATCCCGGTCAAGGAGCCTCATCCCGCTTTCCCGGATCGGACCTCCCATTGGATTCCAGTGGTGCCCGTCCGCCTGAGCTACGGGCATGGGCCTCAATCGCGACGATTTGAGGCGTTGATTGACTCGGGAGCCGCCGACTGTCTTTTTCACGCCGACATCGCCTCGGCGCTCCAAATCAAGATTGACAGAGGCACCAAGGCAGACGTCGCTGGAATCGTGCGCGGCATCAAGGTGGACGCGTATTTCCATGACGTCAATCTCTGGGTGGGCGCTGGGACGATTCGGATCAAGGCAGGATTCGTCAAGGGCTTGCCAGTTGCGGGTCTTCTGGGACGACGCGGGTTCTTCGAGAATTTCATCGTCACCTTCGATCCATCCGCCACGCCTCCTGGGTTCGACCTCGAACGCCTCGGACGCGCTTAGCCGCGTCCTGTTCATTGCCTTCGCTTGCGCCCGCAACGGCTTCAAAGGTGGCGCGTGGGGAGGTAATGATTCCGAGTGCACGTCTGCCAACTCCTGATAGGATCGCCATTAATTTTGATTAATCAAAAAAATTATGGTCCCGCCATCTGGTCCGGCCTTACCAGTTTGGCGCTTGTCTGCACGGTTGCCGCCACCCCTGCGCATGCGCAGATCCTTGAAGCCGCGGGCAGCCGTGCGCTCGGAATGGGGGGCGCCTTCGTGGCCGTGGCGTCCGACAGCAGCGCCACGTGGTGGAACCCCGCGGGAATCGCCGCCGGCCCCTTCGTCGACATCGCCTGGGCCCGGAGCGTCACCGAACGGCCTGAAGAACTGCCCGCCGCCCGCGACCGGGCGTCCTGGTTTGCCCTGGCCACTCCGCCCGCGGCTTTCAGCTATTACCGCTTACGCATCACAGACATACAGCCATTTGACCCTACAGGCGAGGACGCCGCCGGCCGAGAAAATAGACGAGCGGGGGTCCCGGTCCGGTCGTTGTCGGCCAGCCAGGTGGGCGTCACGCTCGTTCGCACGCTGTCTCCCGGAGTACATGCCGGAACGACGCTGAAATACGTCCGCGGCACACTGCGCCACGGGCGAGAGGACAGCCTTGCGCCACCGTCGGATCTGCTGGCGCTCGGCGACGATTACGAGGACGGCGACGCCCAGGGGCGGCTCGATCTGGACGTCGGCCTGATGGCGGTCGCCGGGCCGATTCGCGTGGGTGGAGTCGTGAAGAATCTGCGCGAGCCGGAGTTCGAGGCGCCCGGCCTGACGCCGGATGCGGCGCCGAACCGGATGATCTTGCCGCGGCAGATACGCGTGGGCGTGGCGTTGGTTCCGGAAGGCGCCACCGGCGTGCCGCTGACCGTGGCGTTCGACGCGGATGTGCGCACGTACTCGACGCCGGCAGGTGAGCGACGGATGGTCGCGCTCGGCGTTGAGCACTGGTTGTTCACGAGGCGCGTTGGCGTTCGCGCGGGCGGGCGGATGAACACGCGGGGTGAGCGAGAACTCACCGCCACGGCGGGACTTACAGTCGCGCTTCGCGGCGGCGCGTACCTCGACGGGCATGTCATTCGGGGGCGGGAGATCGACGAACGAGGCTGGGGACTGGCGTCGCGAATTTCGTTCTAAACGGTCTGTGATTTTGGTTTTGACAAAAAGTGTCAATCGGTTCTATATAGCGGGTTCACACGTTTATTTAACTATTTAGCGATCCATGGCCGCTCGAATAGGTGAGCTGCTTCTCAAGGAGAAGCGCATCACGAACGAACAGCTGCAGGCCGCGCTGGAACATCAGCGCCAGAACGGGGGGAAGCTCGGCTTCAACCTGGTCAAGCTGGGCTTCGTGAAAGACGAGGAGATCACGGCGCTCCTCAGCAAGCAGTACGGCGTGCCCTCGATCGCCCTGGGCGCCTTCGAGATCGATCCCGCCATCGTCAAGCTGCTGCCCGGCGAAACCGCCCAGAAGTACCAGGTCGTGCCGCTCTCGCGCGCCGGCGCCACGCTGACGATTGCGATGACCGATCCCACCAACGTGTTCGCCATGGACGACATCCGGTTCATGACGGGCTACAACGTGGAGCCGGTGGTCGCGTCCGAGATCGCCGTCGTCGACGCGATCCAGAAGTATTACGGCAAGGCGATCGCCGCCGCCGGCGGCAGCACGAGGGGCGCTGCCGCGCCGGCCACCAGCGCGCTCGAGATGGCGAGCCAGGCGCTCGACAACCTGCCCGCCATCGCGGACGAGGATGTCGAGGTCCTCGAGGAGCTCGAGGAGATCAGCGCGGAGACGCTCGCCAAGCAGGGCGAGGAAGCGCCGATCATCAAGCTGGTGAACGTGCTGCTGATGTCCGCGATCCAGAAGGGCGCCAGCGACATCCACATCGAGCCGTACGAGAAGGAGCTGCGCGTGCGGTACCGCGTGGACGGCCTGCTCTACAACATCATGCAGCCGCCGATGAAGTTCCGCGACGCGATGACCTCGCGCATCAAGATCATGGCGAAGCTCGACATCGCCGAAAAGCGCCTGCCGCAGGACGGCCGCATCAAGATCCGCTTCCAGGACAACGGCCAGCCGAAGGACATCGACTTCCGCGTCTCGTGTCTGCCGACGCTGTTTGGCGAGAAGATCGTGATGCGTCTGCTCGACAAGGACAAGTTGATGCTCGACATGACGAAGCTCGGGTTCGAGGCCGAGTCGCTCAAGAAGTTCGAGGCGCAGATCATGAAGCCGTGGGGCATGGTGCTCGTCACCGGCCCGACCGGATCAGGGAAGACGAACACGCTGTACTCGTCGATCTCCCGGATCAACACGATCGACACGAACATCATGACCGCCGAGGATCCGGTCGAGTTCAACCTGATGGGCGTCAACCAGGTACAGGTGCGCGAGAGCATCGGCCTGACGTTCGCGGCGGCGCTCCGCAGCTTCCTCCGCCAGGACCCGAACATCATTCTCGTCGGCGAAATCCGCGACTTCGAGACGGCGGAAATCGCGGTCAAGGCGGCGCTGACGGGCCACCTCGTGCTCTCCACGCTGCACACCAACGACGCCCCCAGCACCGTGAACCGCTTGATGAACATGGGCATCGAGCCGTTCCTGGTCGCCAGCTCGCTGAACCTGGTGTGCGCGCAGCGCCTGGTGCGCCGCATCTGCAAGAACTGCGTGGAACCGGCCCCGACCCCGGCGGCGGCGCTGACCCAGGCCGGCTTTTCGCCCGAGGACGCCCAGAAAGTGGTGCCCAACAAGGGCAAAGGCTGCGACAAGTGCAATAACACGGGCTTCAAGGGCCGCGTCGGCCTGTACGAAGTGATGGAAGTGACCGAGGAATTAAGAGAGTTGATCCTCGTCGGGGCGTCGTCGCTGGAGCTGCGGCGCAAGGCGGTCGAGGAGGGCATGCTTACGCTTCGCATGAGCGGCCTTCGAAAAGTCAAGGAAGGCGTCACGACGATCGACGAGGTCGTCAGGGAGACAGTGAAGTAAATGGTTACCTTACCGGAATTGCTGCAGAAGGTCGTCGAGGTGAATGGATCGGACCTTCACATCACGACCAAGACCCCCCCGCAGATCCGCATCCACGGGCATCTCGAGCGCCTGGAGCTGCCCGAGCTGAATCCTGCCGACACCAAGCAGCTCACGTACAGCGTGCTCACCGACTCGCAGAAGAAGCGGTTCGAGGAGACGCTCGAACTCGACTTCTCGTTTGGCATCCAGGGGCTCGCGCGGTTCCGGTGCAACATGTTCCACCAGCGCGGCTCCGTCGGCGCGGTGTACCGGCTCATTCCGGAAAAGATCCGGGCGTTCGCGGAGCTCGGGCTCCCGTCCGTCCTGGCGAATCTTGCCGAGAAGCCGCGCGGCCTCATCCTCGTCACGGGCCCGACGGGCAGCGGCAAGTCGACGACGCTCGCCGCGATGATCGACAAGATCAACAAGGAGCGGAAGGAGCACATCCTCACGATCGAGGACCCGATCGAGTTCGTGCACCAGCACCAGGGCTGTCTCGTGAACCAGCGCGAGGTGCACGGCGACACGCAGAGCTTCACCAACGCGCTGCGCGCCGCGCTTCGCGAAGACCCGGACATCGTGCTCATCGGCGAGATGCGTGACCTCGAAACGGTGGAATCCGCGCTGCGAATTGCCGAAACGGGACACCTCACGTTCGGCACCCTGCACACGAATTCCGCGGCGCAGACGATCAACCGCATCATCGACGTGTTCCCGGCGCACCAGCAGAGCCAGATCCGCACGCAGCTGTCGCTGGTGCTCGAGGGCATCGTCTGCCAGGCGCTCTGCCCGAAGATCGGCGGCGGCCGCATCGTCTCGCTCGAGATCATGATCCCGACGCCGGCGATCAGGAACCTGATCCGTGAAGACAAGATTCACCAGATCTACTCGGCGATGCAGACGGGCCAGGAGAAATACGGGATGCAGACGGCGAACCAGTCGTTGGCGACCCTGTACCAGAAGAGGCTGATCACGCTGGAGACCGCGATGGAGAAGTCGTCGAACCGCGATGAGCTGCAGGAAATGATCAACCGTGGGGCGGGCGTCGTGGCAGGCGCCGGTCTCGGACGCCCGGGCGCGCCGCCGCGCCCGGTGGCTGGAAGGTAAAACATGGCTACGACCTTTGCATACAGCGGACGTTCACGCGCCGGCCAGAGTGTGACCGGCGAGCGCATCGCCGACACGATGGACGCGGCGATCGCCGCACTGCGGCGGGAGCAGATCCAGGTCACGCAGATCAACCCGGTCAAGGACAAGGCCGCGAAGCCGGCGAAGAAGGCGCGCGCCAGGTCGGTGAGCGCCAAGGACCTCGCCGTCTTCACGCGCCAGTTTTCGGTCATGATCGGCGCCGGCCTGCCGCTCGTGCAGTGCCTCGAGATTCTCGGCACCCAGGCCGAGGACCAGAACTTCGGCGCCGTCATCCTCGCCACCCGCGCCGACGTCGAAAGCGGCCAGTCGCTCGCCGACGCGATGAAGCGGCATCCCAAGGCGTTCGACGCGCTCTTCACGAACATGATCGCGGCGGGCGAGGCGGGCGGCATCCTCGACGCGATCCTCAAGCGGCTGGCGACCTATATCGAGAAGGCGGTGAAGCTGAAGGGGCAGGTCAAGTCGGCGATGATCTACCCCGTGGCGGTCATCGTGATTGCCGCCGTCGTCGTGGGGGCGATTCTCTGGAAGGTCATCCCGACGTTCGCCACGCTGTTTGCGGGCCTTGGCGCCGACCTGCCCCTGCCGACCCGCATCGTCATTGGCCTCAGTAACGGTCTGGTCCGGTTCGGTCCGTTCCTCATTGCCGGCCTGGCCGGCCTCGGCTTCGCGTTCCGCTCGTACTACGCGACGCCCAAGGGCCAGCTGGTCATCGACGGCATCGTCCTCAAAATGCCCGTGCTGGGCCTGTTGATGCGCAAGATCGCCGTCGCGCGGTTCTGCCGGACGCTCTCGACGCTGCTGTCATCGGGCGTCTCGATTCTCGAAGCGCTCGACATCACGGCGCGCACGGCCGGGAACGCCGTCGTGGAGCAAGCCATCTTGACGACGCGGAAAAGCATCGAAGGCGGTGAGACGATTGCCGCGCCGTTGAAGCAGACGGCGGTGTTTCCGCCGATGGTGGTGCAGATGATTGGCGTCGGCGAGTCGACCGGCGCGCTCGACACGATGCTCTCGAAGATTGCCGACTTCTACGAAGAGGAAGTGGACGTGGCCGTCGCTGGCCTCCTCACGCTGCTCGAGCCGGTCATGATCGCGCTGCTCGGCGGTGTCGTCGGCGGCATCGTCATCGCGATGTACATGCCGATCTTTGCCCTGATCAGCGAGTTGACCGGAGGTTAGCGGTGAATTTCACCACCGGCCGCGCCGTTGTCGCGGCCGGAAAGTGCCGGTGCGAGGCATGTTGTGCCCCGCATCCCTTCAGTTGAGGCGGTTCCAGTAGTGGACCTTCGCTCGCGCCTGTCCAGGCTGATCGCCGTCCGGGTCGTCGTCGGCACCCTGCTGCTCGGATCGGCGATCCTGATCCAGCTGAACGGCCCGGGTGCGTTTCCAGTCGATCCGTTCTTCCTTCTGATCGGACTGACCTACGCCCTGAGCATCGCGTATTTCGCGACGCTCTGGCTGGTGAACCGCCACCAGTGGCTCGCGGATCTGCAGCTGGGCGCGGATGCGCTGCTCGTGTCGGGCTTCATCGCCCTCACCGGCGGCATCGTCAGCTACTTCTCGTCGCTGTACTTCCTCCCTATCATCGCGGCCAGTACCATCCGGTTTCGCCGCGGAGCCGTTCAGGTGGCCACGCTGAGCGCCCTCCTGTATCTCGGCATCGTGATGGCGCAGTACGTCGACCTCGTCCCGTACTGGATGGCGATCCAGGGGCTCCAGCTGCCCACGTGGCGATTTGCTCAATACACCGTGGCCATCAACCTGTCCGGGTTTCTTGCGGTGGCCCTGCTCTCGGGCTCGCTCGCCGAACGGCTCCGCTCGGCTGACGCGCGCCTCGCCGTGGCGTCGCACCAGATCGCCGACCTGCGCGCGTACAACGAATACGTGATCGACAGCCTGCTCAGCGGCCTGGTGACCACCGACGACCACGGGCGCGTGCTGACGTTCAACAAGGCCGCCGCCGCCATCACCGGCATCCCGGCGGAACAGGCAGTCGGTCAGAACGTCGACGAAGTGCTGCAGCTCCCGGGCACGGTGCGCATCCAGTTGACGACGCTCGTCGAGACGCGGAGCCTGCGGCTCGATCTCGAGTACCGGACCGGCCAGGGCCGCATCCTGGACATCGGCCTGATGGTGGCGATGATCGGCTTCCCGGATGGCCGCAGCGGGTACCTCTTCACGTTCCAGGATGTCACCGAGCTCAAGCGGCTCGAGCGCAACGCGCGGCTCCAGCAGCGCCTTGCGGCGGTCGGCGAAATGGCGGCGGGCATCGCGCACGAGATCCGCAATCCGCTGGCGTCGATGTCGGGATCGATCCAGGTGCTGCGGCAGGAGCTGCCGCTCAGCGAAGACCAGGCGCAGCTCATGGACATTGTCCTGCGCGAGTCGGAGCGCCTGAATGACACGATCCGATCGTTCCTCGCCTACGCCCGTCCGCAGAAGTTCGCGGTCGCGCAGCTCGATCTCTGCAAGGTGGTGACGGACGCGGCCATGCTGCTGCGGAACAGCTCCGAGGCGCGCGACACCCACACCGTCGACGTCAAGGTGCCGCCCACGCCCGTCTGGTACGAGGCGGACGAGAACCAGGTCCGGCAGATCGTCTGGAACATTGCCACCAACGGCTTGCGGGCCATGCCCAAGGGCGGCCGGTTGATCCTGTCGGTCGACACCGACCATGCCTCGCCACAGGACGAGGTGGTGATCAGCGTGCAGGACGAAGGGCGCGGTATTCCAGCCGAGGAGCTCGACGGCATCTTTCAGCCCTACCGCAGCACGTTCGAGCGGGGGACCGGCCTCGGCCTCGCCATCGTCCACCGCATCGTGAGCGATTACGGCGGCGTCATCCAGGTCTCGTCGACGGTGGGTGTGGGGACGACGGTCCGCGTACGGCTGCCCGTGCACGCCACCGATACCGTGCCCGTCGGCGCGACGTCCGCGAGCGCCGGGCGCGAGGAGGCGCGGTGAACCAGCCCGCAACGCGGCGGAGCGAGGCGATTGCCGTCGATCCGCCCGAGCGCCCGGCGCCGGTAGCCAGGCCCCGCATCCTCGTCGTGGACGACGAGCCGTCGATGCGCGAGATGCTGCGTATCGTCCTGCGCCGCGACGGTTACGACGTGGTGCTGGCACAGAACGGCACCGATGGCCTGGAGCGGCTGCGGACCGAGCCCTTCGACCTGCTGCTGTCCGACATCCGGATGCCCGACGTCAACGGCGTGGAAGTGCTGCGCGCGGCGAAGCAGATCAACCAGGAAATCCTCGCGTTCATGATGACGGCGTTCGCCTCCACCGACACCGCGGTCGAAGCGATGCGGCTCGGCGCGCTGGATTACTTCACCAAGCCGTTCAGCATGGACGAGCTGCGGCTCAAGATCCGCCAGCACCTCGAGGCGCGGCGGCTGAAGCAGGAAAACCTGCTGCTCAAGCGCGCGCTGAATACCCGCCACGAGTTTTCGAGCATTCTGGGCCGCAGCGATGCCATGCAGGTGGTCTTTTCCACGATCCAGACCGTGGCCAACACCACCAGCACGGTGCTGATCAGCGGCGAGTCCGGCACGGGCAAGGAGCTCGTCGCGCGCGCCATTCACTTCAACTCGCTGCGCCGCGACTGTCCCTTCGTGGCGGTGAATTGCGGCGCGGTCCCCGAAACGCTGCTCGAATCGGAGCTCTTCGGCCACGTGCGCGGCGCCTTCACCGACGCCCACATGAACAAGAAGGGGCTGATGGAGGTGGCGGAAGGGGGGAGCATTTTCCTCGACGAAATCGGCGAGATGGCGCCCACGATGCAGGTCAAGCTGCTGCGCGTCATCCAGGATCGCCGCTTCCGGCGGCTTGGCGGCACCGACGAGGTGCAGGCTGACGTCCGCATCATCGCCGCGACCAACCAGGATCTGCCGAAGATGGTGGCGGAGGGACGGTTCCGCGAAGACCTGTATTACCGGCTGAACGTGCTGTCGATCCATGTACCGCCGCTGCGCGACCGCGTGGAAGACGTCCCGCTGCTCGCCGCCCACTTCCTGGAGCAGTTCGCCGCGCAGATGGGGAAGACGGTTCGCACCATCTCGGCGCCCGCCCTGCAGCTCCTGCAGGAGCATGAATGGCGGGGGAACGTCCGGGAGCTCCAGAACGCCTTGGAGCGGGCCGTGGCGCTGGAGCGGACCGAGGCCATCCTGCCCGAGAGCCTGCCCAACGACGTGCGCCAGGGGCGTTCGGCCATCGCTCCGGCCGCCGCTCCCCCCGGGGGGTTGCCCGCCCTGGGCGACGGCTTCGACCTCGAGGCCCGGGGCGAGGAGTTCTACCGCCATTACCTGGCGCTCGCCCTGGAGCGCGCCGGCGGAGTGCAGGTGAAGGCTGCCGAGCTGCTCGGCATGAGCTTCCGGTCGTTCCGCTATTACGTCAAAAAATACAATCTGCGGTAGGGCCTGCGCCGAGGACCCTGACAAATCGCGGCAGTTGAGATTGACACTTATTGTCAGGACGCTGGATACTGGCTGTGAACCGAGGCGCACAGGCGTGCGGTTCGGTCCTCTAACTTACTTTGTTATAACAACTTAGACGTCGCTCAGGTCGCACACCTCAGGCGGCATAGCCGTTGCCTAAGGTTGAGCCAACAACGTTCGCTGCCGGTGCCTCAGCGGCAAATCGGCGGCCCGGTTTTACCGAGCATTCAACTGAGGGGATAGAGAGATGAAGAAGATTCAGAGCAACCAGGGTTTCACGCTTATCGAGCTGCTGATCGTCGTCGCGATCATCGGCATTATCGCGGCCATCGCCATCCCGGGCCTGCTGCGTGCGCGCATGTCGGGCAATGAGGCGTCGGCCATCGGGTCGACGCGCACGATGAGCAGTGCGCAGGCGACGTTTGCCTCGAGCTGCGGCGGAGGCGGCTACGATGTCACCGCCCTTGGGACGGGGTTGATCACGCCTCCCGTGGCTGGCGCCCCCGCCTTCATTCCGGCAGATTTGGCGGGCGCGTTGAACGCAACGCCAAAGAGCGGCTACCTCTTCACGAATGCAAACGGCCCTGCGCCGCAGCCGGTGCTCGTCGCCGACATCTGCGCGAGCGGCGTTGCGACCTCGACCCAGTTCTTCCTCACCTCCAGGCCGGCGACTCTCGGCTCAACCGGCACGCGTTTCTTCGCGATCGACGAGTCGGGCCAGATTTGTCAGGATAATGCCGCGATTGCCGCCATCGCAGGGTGCACGCCTCTCCAGTAAGAACGAAGACAGCCTCCGGGCTCGGGCCTCGGGCGACAGGGACTTGGTCCCTGGGCCCGGGGCCTTTGTTTTGTTGTAGGATGCGGCAGGATCACTCCATGAAAACACACGCCCGCACCCTGATCATTGTTCTGGCCGCTCTGGGCCTGGGCGCGTCCATCGCCGCGCTTTACGTCCATTACCAGATGCTCGCGGACCCGTCGTACACGAGCTTCTGCGACGTCAACGAGACGGTCAGCTGCGAGGCGGTCCTGACGAGCCAGTACGGCAGCGTCCTTGGCGTGCCGGTGGCGGCCGGGGGGGCCATCTGGTCCGCGCTGATTCTGTTGCTGGCCGTCGCGGGGATGAGACCAGCGGCGCGATCCGACGCGGAAGCCGTCGCGGGGTACATCTTCGTCCTCTCGACGATCGGGCTCGCCGGCGTCCTGTATCTCGGCTACGCGTCGTTCTTCATCCTGCGGCAGATGTGCCCGCTGTGCATGACGATGTATGTCGCGGTCATCGGCCTGTTCGTGGTGTCCGGCGCCGCGGCCTCCGGACTGACGACGCTACCGGCGCGCCTCGGGCGCGACTTCAACGCCGCCTTTGGGAGTCCGCTCGCCGCCACGCTCGCCATCGTCTGGCTGGCGGCGTCGGCCTCGCTCGTGGCGTTTTTCCCGCGCGAGGCACCCCTCGCCGATATCGCAGCGGAACCCCTGGCGGCGCCGACAGAGACACTCGGCCCCGACGAGGTGAGCCAGTTCACGGCGTGGATGGATGTGCAACCCCGCGAAGACCTCGGTGTGCCGGCCAACGGAGCCAAGGTCGTCGTGGTGAAGTTCAACGACTACCAGTGCCCGGCCTGCCGCCAGGCGTACCTTGCCTACCGGGGTCTTCAGCAGACCATCGAAATGAAGTATCCGGGCCAGGTCGCGTTTGTGAACGTGGACTACCCGCTCGAGTCGGAATGCAATACGGGCGGCATCCACTCGGCGGCGTGCGAAGCGGCCGTCGCCGTGCGCCTCGCCAAGGCGAAGAACCGCGGGCCCGAGATGGAAGCGTGGCTCTTCTCGAACCAGGAGGGACTGACGCGCGATCGCGTCAAAGAGGCGCTCAACGACGTCGCCCAGGTTACTGACTTCGACGCGCGCTACACCGAAGTGCTGTCTGCCGTCCGCGCCGATGCGCAGCTTGGACAGAAGGTCCAGATCACCGGCACGCCGACCTTCTTCATCAACGGCATCCGTATCGGGTCCACCCTGCGCCCCGCGTACATGGAAGCGGCCATCGAGCACGAGCTGAAGCGGGCCCAGGCCGCCACTCAATGACCCGATGGACGCCATCCGGACTGAAGCGCTTACCAAGCACTATCACGTCGGCTTCTGGCGCCCGCGGCCGTACGTCGCGCTCGACGCGCTGACGCTCGACGTCCGCCAGGGCGAGGTCTTCGGCTTCCTCGGCCCGAACGGCGCCGGGAAGACGACCACGCTCAAGCTGCTGATGCAGCTGATCTACCCGACGTCCGGACGTGCCGAGATCCTGGGGCGGCCTGTCGGTGACGTCAGCGTCAGGCGCCGCATTGGCTACCTCCCGGAGAATCCTTACTTCTACGACTACCTGTCGGCGGAAGAGCTCCTCGGGTATTTCGCGGGGCTCTTCGGGTACTCGGCAGCCGAACGGCGGCGGCGCGCGGCAGCGCTGCTCGACGAGGTCGGCATTGGTGCCGAGCGGCGGCTGCAGCTCCGCAAGTTCTCCAAGGGCATGATCCAGCGCGTGGGCATTGCGCAGGCGCTCATCAACGACCCCGAGGTCGTCTTCTTCGACGAGCCGATGTCCGGGCTTGACCCGCTGGGGCGCCGCGAAGTCCGGCACCTGATCCTCCAGCTGCGCGACCGCGGGTGCACCGTCTTTTTCAGCTCGCATGTGCTGGCCGACGCGGAGGCGCTCTGCAGCCGGGTGGCGATCGTGGCGGGCGGACGCCTGGCCGCGGCCGGCCACCTGTCTGACCTGCTTCACTTCCAGGCTCGCGCCTGGGAGCTCGTGGTCGCAGGCGTCGGCAGTGCCGAAGTGGACCGCGCGACGGCTGCCGGCGACGTGACGCGGGTCACGGCCCTCGGGCCGCAGCGCTTTGCGCTGGAGGTGCCGCTCAGCGCCGATCCCGCACGCGTGATGGCCGGCTTCGGCGCGCAGGGCGCGCAGCTGGTCTCCCTCAACCCGATCCGTGAAACGCTCGAGGACTTCTTCGTGCGCCAGATCGCCCTGGCGCCGGCCGATCGCGGCCTGGAACCGGTGGCGCGATGAGAATGATCGGCCACGTGGCGATCAATGTCTTCAAGGAATCGGTCCGCGACAAGGTCCTGTACAACCTTGTCGCGTTCGCGGTGTTGCTCATCGCGGTCTCCTACCTCCTCGGGCAGCTCACGGCGGGGCAGGACGTCAAGATCATCAAGGACCTCGGGCTGGCGGCCATCGCCACCTTCGGCCTCTTCATCGCGGTGTTCATCGGGATCGGGCTCGTCTGGAAGGAAGTGGAGCGCCGGAGCATCTACAGCCTGCTGTCGAAGCCGATCCGGCGCTCCGAGTTCATCCTCGGCAAGTACGCCGGCCTGGTGCTGACGCTGCTGGTGAACGTGTCCATCATGACGGCGGCGTTTTATGCCGTCCTGGCATATCTCGATACGCAGTTCTCCGACTCGGTCCGCGCGTCCTGGCCGGCGCCGGCGACCGACCCGGGGATGCTGAGGGCCATCGGGCTGATTTTTGTCGAACTGATGCTGGTGACGGCCGTGGCGCTCTTCCTGTCGACCTTCTCGAGCCCCTTCCTCTCCGCCGCGCTCACCTTCGGCCTGTGGGTCATCGGTCATTTCAATGCCGACCTGCGGAATTTCGAGGCGGTGGTCGAGTCGGCGTCCGCGGCCTACCTCGCACGCGGCCTGTACTACGTGCTCCCGAACTTCGCGGCGTTCGACATCAAGGCGCAGGTCGTGCACGCGCTGCCCGTGGAGGCCCCCTACGTTGCGACGACTGCGGTATACGGCGCCGTGTACATTGCGTTCCTTCTGACAGGCGCCGTGGCGGTGTTCTCGAGAAGGGACTTTAAATGAAACTCGCGGCCGGGCTCCTCGTCGTGCTGATGGGGGCCGTGGTTGGACTGCAGGCCGTGCACGAGGGACGCGGCGGCCGGCCGTCCGCCGACAGCCCCAACCTGCTGTACGTGCGTTCGCCTGAGGCGATGAAGCGCCTCGCGCTGTCGTACGATGCGCTGCTCGCCGACGTCTACTGGATCCGCAGCGTCCAGCATTACGGCGGCACCAGGTTGTCGAACGAGCCGAACCGGCGCTACGACCTCCTGTATCCGCTGCTCGACCTGACGACGTCACTCGATCCGCGCTTCAATATCGCGTACCTGTTCGGCGCGCTCTTCCTTTCCGCGCCGCCTCCCGGCGGCCCGGGCCGGCCCGACCAGGCGATCGCACTGCTCGAGAAGGGCCTCCGGGCGCAGCCGGACAAATGGGAGTTCGCGCAGCAGATCGGCTTCGTGCACTACTGGTGGCGGCAGGACTACACAGAGGCGGCCGCGTGGTTCCGCCGCGCGGCCCAGATGCCCGGCGGGCCATTCTGGTTGACCTCGATGGCAGCCGTGACCCTGGCTGAAGGCGGCCGCCGTGACTCCTCGCGGGTACTGTGGGAGGAGATTGCCCGATCAGAACACGAGTGGTTTCGCGCCGAGGCGCAGCGGCGCCTTCAGCAGCTTGACGCCATGGATCATATCGACCGGCTTCAGGCGGCGGCCGACGCCTTCGAGCAACGCTTCGGCCGCGAGGCCGCGGCGTGGGACGATCTCCGCCTGGCGGGATACCTTCCCGGCATCCCCGTGGACCCGACGGGCGTCCCCTATCGCATTCAATCGGGCGTCGTCGGCCTGACCGCCGGATCGCGTTTGTTTCCGCTGCCCGAGGAAGCGGCGCCGCCGGCGCGATGACGCCGCTCGTCGTCTACGCATTCGCGTTGGCCGGCCTGATGATCGGCAGCTTTCTCAACGTCTGCATCCACAGGCTCCCGCGGCGCGAGTCGATCGTCTGGCCGGCGTCGCACTGCACCGCGTGTAAGCGCCCGCTCGCGTGGTTCGAGAACATGCCCGTCATCGGCTGGCTGGCGCTGCGCGGGCGGTGCCGGACCTGCGGGTCGCCCATCTCCGCGATGTACCCGCTCGTCGAGCTGACGACCGGCGTCGTGTTCGCCGGCGGAGCGCTCGTGTACGGGCTGTCGCCTCTGCTCTTCGTGCGGCTGGCCTTCGCGTGCGCGCTGATCGTGCTCTTCGTGATCGATCTGCAGCATCGCATCCTGCCCAACGCGATCACCCTGCCGGGGATCGCGGCGGGCTTTCTCGCGAGCCTGTTCCTGCCGCCGGGATGGCTGTCGTCGCTGATTGGCATCCTGGCCGGCGGGGGCATCCTGTGGGCGCTTGCCGAGGCGTACTACCGCCTTCGCGGGATTGAGGGGCTCGGCATGGGCGACGTGAAGATGCTCGCGATGATCGGCGCCGTGCTGGGATGGCCGCTCATGCTGCTGACGCTGGTCGTCGCATCCTTTGCCGGCTCGGTGGTGGGCGTCGGCATGATGGCGTTCGGCCGGGGCGGCATGCAGGCAGCGCTGCCGTTCGGGACCTTCCTGGCGCTTGGCGCGCTCGTCGCGGCTGTCGCCGGCGATCCGATCCTGTCCTGGTACCTCGCCTTCTATCAATGAACCAGTACGGCTACGCCCTCCTGGGCCTGACCGCCATCGTCGCCATGCTGGTGGCCGTGCTGACGTTTGCCGTGCTCAAGTTCGTCGCGGGCGCCCGTCAGGCTCGCAGGCACCTCCACGAGGGGGGCGAGACGACCCTGCTCTCGGCGGCCTTACAGGACGCATTGACCCGTCTGCAGGCGCAAGAGCGCGCCATGAGCGCCAGGGCTGTGGCGTCGGAGCAGTTGAGCAGCCAGATCGTGGACGGCATCACGGCCGGCCTGTTGGTCGTCGATCGGACGGGTCGCGTCGAGATCCTCAACCCGGCCGGACGCCGGATGCTCGAGACGCGAGGGGATCCCGTTGGACGCGACTATCGCGAACTGCTGGCGGGCGCGCCGCCGCTGCGTGATGCGATTGCCGAATGCCTCGCCACCGGGCGCGCGATCGTGCGCCGGTCGGTGGAGATTCCAGGATTCGGCCGCGTCCTGCATTTCGGAATCACCGTGTCGCCGCTGGAAACGGCGAGTGGAGGCGGAGCCACCTGCCTCTTTGCCGATCTGACGAATGTGTTCGAGCTCGAAGAGCAGCTCCGGCTCAAGGAGGCGCTGGCGCGCGTCGGAGAACTGACGGCCGGCATCGCCCACGAATTCCGCAACGGGCTCGCGACGATCCACGGCTACAGCCGTCTGCTGGCGCCTGATGCGCTGCCGGCGCATTACCGGCCGTACGTCGAGGGCATCCGCCAGGAGACGGAGGCGCTGGGGCAGATCGTCACGAATTTCCTGAACTTTGCGCGCCCCGAGACGGTCTCTCTGGCGCCGGCGGGGCTGGAGGCCCTGGCGCGCCGGGCCGCCGAGGAATTGCGCCACGAATTGCCCGCCGGGACACGAGTCGAGGTCACGGGGCAGTTCAGCGAGATCCAGGGTGACGAGGTCCTGCTGCGGCAGGTCTTCGCGAATCTCGTGCGCAACGCCGCCGAGGCCTGCGAGGGCGCGGGCGTCGTGCCGGCGATCGCGGTTGAGGGCTCAGTTGATCCGGCACGGCGCACGTGCCGGGTGTCGGTGGCCGACAACGGGCCCGGCATCCCGGAAGCGATGCGCGACCGGGTGTTTCAGCCGTTCTTCACAACGCGTTCGCGGGGGACGGGGCTTGGCCTGGCGATCGTTCAGAAGATCGTGGTGATCCACAACGG
>Ga0209640_10001281_pt1 | contig 21128 bp, 18 predicted proteins | sample RifCSP10_1_FD_184018 | JGI IMG/M metagenome (GOLD analysis project Ga0209640, IMG submission 184018) | Soil microbial communities from Rifle, Colorado - Rifle CSP2_sed 10_1 (SPAdes) (version 2) | ecosystem: Environmental > Terrestrial > Deep subsurface > Rock core/Sediment | place: Rifle...
TCCTTCGTCTTTCAGTCGTTCATCGACGAGATTGCGGTCGCGGCCGGGAAGGATCCGATCGCGTTCCGCCTCGAGCTGTTGAACAGACCGCTCTTCCCTGAGCCGGCGCAGGGCGGCAACGGCTTCGACGCCGTGCGCATGCGGGGCGTCCTCGAAGCCGTGCGCGACAGGTCCGGCTGGGGCGCGCGACGGCTTCCGTCGGGCACGGCCATGGGCGTGGGATTCCAGTACAGCCACCGCGGGTACTTCGCCAACGTCGCCGAGGTCGCGGTCGATTCACAGAACCGCGTCAAGGTGAACAAGGTGTGGGTGGCCGGCGACGTCGGCCGCCAGATCGTGAACCCGAGCAGCGCGTCCAATCAGAGCCAGGGCGCCGTCGTCGAGGGCATGAGTCACCTGATGGGGTGGGAGATCGCCATCCAGGGCGGCAAGGCCGTTCAAAGCAACTTCCACCAGTACCCGACCGTACGGATGCCCCAGGCCCCCGAGGTCGACGTCCATTTCGTCATCACGGACAACCCGCCGACCGGTCTCGGCGAACCGGCCCTGCCGCCGACCATTCCGGCGCTCGCCAACGCGATCTTCGCGGCGACGGGGAAGCGGATTCGGTCGTTGCCGATCTCGAAGCAGGGATTCAGGTGGGCATGATCTCGGCTGGAACTCTGTAATTCAAAATGCAGAATTCAAAATGCAAACAGAAGCCACTTGGCGCAACGGGGTGAAAGCACTGACGACTTTCGCTGGGTCGGCTCGCCTTGGGTAGCGTTTGCATTCTGCATTTTGAATTTTGCATTACAGGGCTCGAGCGTGAGCGAGAGCCGTGTCACCCCACATCGTGATCATTGGCGGAGGCTTCGGCGGGTTGTCTGCCGCCAGGGCACTCCAGAAGGCGGACGTACGCGTCACGCTGCTCGATCGCCGCAATCACCACGTCTTTCAGCCACTGCTGTACCAGGTTGCCACGGCCACCCTGTCGCCTGGTGATATCGCCGCGCCGATTCGCTGGATTCTCCGGCGCGTGAGAAACGTCAGGGTCCTGCTCGGCGAAGCCCGGCGGATCGATGTGGCGGCGCGACGCGTCGAGCTCACCGACGGCGACGCGGTCGACTACGACTGGCTGATCGTGGCCACCGGGTCCAGCCATGCCTACTTCGGCCACGACGACTGGGAGCCGCACGCGCCGGGACTCAAGACGCTCGAGGACGCGGTCGGGATCAGGCGCCGCATCCTGCTTGCGTTCGAGCGCGCCGAGCGCGAGCGGGATTCCGCACGTCAGCGCACGCTGCTCACCTTCGTGCTGGTCGGCGGCGGTCCCACGGGGGTCGAGCTGGCCGGCACCCTCGCCGAGATCGCGCGGCAGACGCTGCGAGACGAGTTCCGTTCGATCGACACGGCCCAGGCCCGGATCCTGCTCATCGAAGCGGGGCCGACGATCCTGCCGGCATTTCCCGAGTCGCTTCGCAACGCCGCCCGGGAGTCGCTTCGCCGGCTCGGCGTCGAGATCCGTGAAGGCACTGCGGTGACCTCCGTCGATGCGCACGGTGTGGTCGCCGGCGGCGAACGGCTGAATGCGGGCACGGTGCTGTGGGCCGCGGGCGTGGCCGCGTCATCGCTGGTTGGCACGCTGGGCGTTCCCCAGGACCGTGCCGGCCGCGTGATCGTGGAGCCGGATCTGTCGATTCCCGGCCACCCTGAAGTGTTCGTCGTCGGGGATGCCGCAGCGTTCCTGCATCAAGGGGGAGCGCTCCTCCCTGGCGTGGCGCAGACCGCGATGCAGGGCGCGGTGCACGCGGCACAAACGATTCTGCGACGGCTCCGCGGTGAGTCGCCGCGTCCGTTCGTCTATCGCGATTTTGGCCGCATGGCGATCGTCGGCCGCCGAGCGGCCGTCAGCGACCTCGGCTGGGTGAGGTTTTCAGGAGTCACGGCGTGGCTGGCGTGGCTGCTCCTCCACATCGTCATGCTCATCGGCTTCCGCAACCGAATCGTTGTACTCTTCGAGTGGGCGGTGGCCTACATGACGTTTCAGCGAGGGGCGAGGTTGATTACAAACGATCGTTCGGAACGTTCGGAACGTTCGGAACGTTCGGATCGTTCGACTGTGGAAGGACGGGATCGATGACGAGGCTGATTCGTGCGGGATTGGCGTGGGGGCTCGTGGCAGCTGCCGGCGCCCTCGTCTTCCAGTGGTCCCCGTCGGCGCAGGCCCCTGGAGGCCCGGGAGCGCCGCCGTTCGCCTTCCCGGGCATGAGCGAACGCCCGCTCGTACGCCAGTTCGACAAGGACGGGAACAACCGGCTGGACGCGGTCGAACGAAAGGCCGCGCGCGAGTGGCTCGCCACGCAGCCGGCCACGGGCCCCGGTGCCTTCTTCGCCCGCGGCCGCGGCTTCACGCCGCCAGCCGGGTTCACGCCGCCGCCGGGATTCGGCGGTCGAGGCTTTGCTTCTTCGGCACCGGGACCGCGTATCACGCCGGCCGACGTCCGGCCAGCCGGCCGTGCCCTGCTCTACGACCCCGATACGCTCCGCACGCTCTTTCTGCAGTTCGAGAACGCGGACTGGGAAAAGGAGCTCGCCGACTTCTACGGCACGGACGTGGAAGTGCCGGCCACGGTCGTCGTCGACGGCGTGACCTACCGGGACGTGGGCGTCCACTTCCGCGGCATGTCCTCGTACATGATGACGCCCGAGGGCTCCAAGCGCTCGCTCAATCTGTCGTTCGATTTCGTGAACGACGATCAGCGCCTGCTCGGTTATCGGACGCTCAATCTTCTCAACGTCAGCGGTGATCCGACCTTCGTGCGCCCGGTGCTGTATGCGGAGATCGCGCAGCGATACCTTCCGGCCCCGAAGGCCAACTACGTGCGCGTTGCGATCAACGAGGAGTACTGGGGCGTCTACGTGAGCGCCGAGCAGTTCAATTCGGACTTCGTGCGGGACCGGTTCGGGACTTCGCGCGGAGCGCGCTGGAAGGTCCCGGGCGCTCCCTTCGGCCAGGGCGGCATGGCGTATCTGGGCGACGACATCAACGCCTACAAGGCCATCTACGAGATCAAGTCGAGAGATGACGAGAAATCGTGGGCGGCGCTCGTTCAACTGTTCAAGGTGTTGAATCAGACGCCCGCCGAGACGCTCGAGACCGCGCTGGCGCCCATTCTGGACGTCGACGGCGCGCTGAAGTTCCTGGCGCTCGAGATCGCATTGGCCAACAGCGACGGGTACTGGGCTCGCGCGAGCGACTACAACATCTACCTCGACGAGAAGGGCCGCTTTCACGTGATCCCGCACGACATGAACGAGGGCCTTGTGGAAGAAGGAGGCCCTGGCGGCCGGGGCCGGCGGGGCGGCCCGCCGCCGGGGTTCCCTCCTCCCGGCTTCCCTGACCTTCCACCCGGGTTTGCACGGGGCGGCTTTGCGGCGATGTTCGGGCAGGGCGGTGTCGAGCTGGATCCGCTCGTCGGCCTCGACGACACGACCAAGCCTCTCCGGTCGAAGCTCCTTGCCGTCCCGGCGCTGCGAACGCGCTATCTGGGCTACGTACGCGATATCGCCGAACGCTGGCTCGACTGGAAGACGCTCGAGCCGATCGTCCGACAGCGCCAGGCCCTCATCGCGGCCGACGTGAAGGCGGACACGCGAAAGCTGTACACGTTCGAGGCCTTCCAGTCGCGTGTCAGCGAAGGCGACGACAGCCTGAAGAGCTTTGTCGAGCGCCGCCGGGCCTTCCTCCTGACCCAGAAGTGAGTTGTCCTCGTTAAACGTCGAATCACTTGAGTTGAGCACGAGATCGTGTGTTCACGCTTCTCGGTTCTCACCTTCTCGGTTCGTGTTCACGTTCGGTTCGAGGGTTCGGCGTGTTCGAGCGTTCGGCGTTCCCTCGGGGGTTCTTCGCGGCGTCAGCCGCATCACCCGCGAACCTGAACACGAACGGAGAAGCGAGAACGGAGAAGGGTGAACGACAGATCTCAGGCTCGATTCAAGTGACATCTGGGATTACAGCGGCGGCCGCCGTCTGTGCCACGGTGTGGCCTGCTCGTAGGCATGAGCCAGCGCCAGCACCGTGGGCTCGGCCCAGGGCGCGCCGCTGATCTGCATCCCGATTGGAAGCCCTGAGCCGGTGAAGCCGCACGGCACCGAGATCGTGGGCAGCCCGAAGACGTCGAAGATCGCGTTGCCGTTGCCGCCGCCGCCGGGCGGCCCGCCCTCCAGGGGCGGCGCAGGCGTCTTCATCGTCGGCGTGATGAGCAGATCGACGTTTGCGAAGACCGCCCTGATCGCCCGTCGCGCCACGTGCACATCGTGCACGGCCTGCGCGTACTCCGAGGCACTCGCCGTCGCCGATCGCTCGAGCGTCGTGCGCGTGCCGGGCTGGTACTTCTCCGGCGACTCGGCGATCCACTTCGCGTGATAGGCGTACGCCTCGGGGGTCCACACGCGTGCCGGGTTGACCGATGGCGGCAGCGGCGCGATGTCCCTGGCCTCTGCCGTCATCGTGCGCAGCACGTCGAGCGCCGCATTGATGGCGGACGCGACTTCCCCGTCCAGGTTTTCGAAGAACGGAGTGCGCGGGATGCCGAGCCGCAGCCTCGAGGTCGACGCCACGAGCGAGCGCGTGTAGTCGGGCACCGGGACGTCGGCAGTCGTCGGATCGAGCGCGTCGTATCCGGCGACGACGTTCAGCATCAAGGCGGCGTCCTCGACCGTCCTGCACATCGGCCCTACGTGATCGAGCGTCCACGACAGCGTCATCACGCCACGCGTGCTGACGCGGCCGTATGTCGGCTTGAAGCCGACGATGCCGCAGTGCGCGGCAGGCATGCGGACCGAGCCCGCGGTGTCGGTCCCGAGCGATCCGTAGCACAGGGCAGCAGCCACGGCGGCAGCCGGGCCACCTGAGGAGCCGCCCGTGACACGGTCGAGGCCCCACGGATTGTGCATGGTGCCGAAGGCGGTGACGGTGGAGCTGCCGCCGTAGGCGAACTCGTGGAGGTTCAACTTGCCGAGCAGGATGGTCCCGGCCTGCTTCAGCCGGCGCGCCACCTCGGCGTCGTCCGAGGGCACGCGATCGCGGAACAGGTTGCTCGCGCCGGTCGACCGGACGCCCGCCGTGTCGATGTTGTCCTTGAGCGCGATGGGGATGCCGTGCAGCGGCCCGCGCGGCCGGCCGCGGAGCAGCTCGCCCTCGATGGCCCGTGCCTCGGCCAGCGCCTCGTCCGCGCGCACGGTGATGTAGGCGTTCAGCGCGGAGTTGTACTTTTCGATCCGACCGAGACAGGCCTTCGTGAGCTCGACTGGCGACACCTCTCGTCGTCGCAGCAGGTCCGCCGCTTGTGCGAGCGTCAGCTGGCTCACGTCACGCGATTGTGCGAAGGCCGGGTCGAACGCCAGGCCGACGGTTGCCGAGCTGCTGAGGGCGAGGAAGCGGCGTCTATCCACGGGGGCCTCCGGGGGCGTGCGGATCGTTCGGATCGTTCGGGTCGTTCGGATCGTTCGGATCGTTCGAGGTTCGACGACGGTCGTTCCGCTGCGCCGCGTTGTGCTTGGCTTGCGGGGAACGCAGGTAACGCTGAAACTTTGCGACTGACTGTAGCCCTCGATCGGCGAGTCTGTCCAGCCGCTCGTATTCTTGCCTGTCCCAGTAGCCGACTGCGAATCCTTTCTTCAGCAGCGACTTCGTCTCGAGAGCAGACGCGCGAGAGATGCTGAGAAAGCGGGCGAACTCCCCTGGGTGAAAGCGTCCGAACCCTTCGGCGACGTTGCGCGCCGCCGAATCGGATGCGTCGCGAATCTGATCCCTTAACTTGAAGTCCGACGCCGCGGGCCCGCGCGCAGTGGCTTTCCAGATCTCGATACTGAGGTCGTGCATGCGCTGCCACGCAATGAGGTCTTCGAACCTGGTCGCCCCCGCCATGCACGCGCAGGAGGCACGCGCCGTGCCAACACAGGATCGGAGGAAAGCCTCCAGAACCAGTCCGCACGTGGGAGAATCTGCACGGTCAGGCCAGGAAACGCGCTGGAATTTCGAACGCCCCGAACGATCCGAACGATCCGAACGATCCGAACGTTCCGAACGACTCAGTTCTTCGTTGGGTATTTCGTGGCGACGTAGTTGTCGACGAGCGCGCGAAAACCCTCGGCCAGCTCGTCGTAGGTGCCGCGAAGTGTCGTGAAATGCTCGCCGTCGATGAAGACCGGGCAGTTCGGAGACTCGCCGGTGCCGGGCAGGCTGATGCCGATGTTGGCCGCCTTGGATTCGCCCGGTCCGTTGACGACGCAGCCCATGACGGCGAGCGTCAGCGTCTCGACGCCTTCGTATCGCTTCTTCCAGTCAGGTATCCGCGCCCGGATGTACTCCTGCGTGCGCTCGGCGAGCTCCTGAAAGGTCGAGCTCGTGGTGCGGCCGCACCCGGGGCACGCCGTCACGCTCGGCGCGAACGTGCGCAGCCCCAGGGCCTGCAGCAGCTCGCACGCGGCGTACACTTCCTCCCGCCTGTCGCCGCCCGGCCGGGGCGTGAGCGACACGCGGATCGTGTCGCCGATGCCTTCGTGCAGCAGGATGCCGATCGCCGACGCCGACCAGACGAGCCCCTTGGTCCCCATGCCCGCCTCGGTCAGACCCAGATGAAGTGGTTGATCCGTCTGCCGCGCGAGCTCGCGGTAGATCGCCAGCAGATCCCGCGGGCGTGACACCTTGCACGAGATAATGATCTGGTCCTTTCGCAGGCCGGTCTCGAGCGCCAGCGCCGTGGATTCGATGGCGGAGATCACCATGCACTCGTTGAGGATCTCCTCCGATGTCCTGCCGAGGCCGCGGGTCGTGTTCTCCTGCATCTTGGCGACGACCAGCTCCTGGTTGAGCGAGCCGCCGTTGACGCCGATGCGGACGGGCTTGCCGTGGTCGATCGCCACAGAGCAGATCGTGGCGAACTGCTCGTCCCGGCGCCGGCCCGTGCCGACGTTGCCGGGGTTGATGCGGTACTTGTCGAGGGCGTCCGCGCAGCCGGGGAAGCGCGTCAGCAGCAGGTGCCCGTTGTAGTGGAAGTCGCCGATGAGCGGCGCCGTGCAGCCGGCGTCCAGCATGCGCTGTTTGATCTCCCGCACGGCCGCGGCGGCCTCCGGCAGATTGACCGTGACCCGCACCAGCTCGGAGCCGGCCTCGGCCAGCTCGATGCATTGCTGTGCCGTTGCCGCCGCATCCGCCGTGTCGGTCAGCGTCATCGACTGGACGGCAACCGGCGCACCGCCGCCGATCTGGACCCGCCCGACGCGCACGCCGGTCGTCTTGTGCAGCCTCGCGGTTGACACGCTCTTCTAATCATAGTCGGGCTCGGGATGGTCGATATGCGGGGTCGATACGGCGTCGCGCCCCGATCCACATCGCTGGATCTCTATTCAAGATAGTGGCCTCCACAGCCTGTCGTAGACGCATCCGTTAGCGAATCCGATTGGCACCGCTCTTGCCCCTGGATGGCCACCACGTTTCTCGCTAGCCCACGAACGGTCGCCGAAAGGAGACAGCATGCGATTGATTGCCTCGGGGCTCGTGTCGAGCGTTTGTCTGCTCGTGGCCGCCTGCGGAGGCTCGTCGAACCCCGCGTCGTCGCCGTCCCAGACGGCAGCGACCATCAACATCGTTGGTCAAAACGGTACGCAGGCGTTTTCGCCCAACCCAGCGATGTACGGAGGCCAGATGGTGGTCTTCCGAAACAACCACAACGTCATACACCGAGTCGTGCTGAACGATGGTTCCGTCGACACGGGTGACATCGCTCCGGGAGCGACGAGTCAGCCGCTCATGATGCCTGGCGCCGGATCCAACTATCACTGCTCAGTGCATCCCGGGATGATCGGGGCAGTGTCGAGCACCTCGGGCTCCACACCACCCTGCGAGGGGATCTACTGCCTCCCCTACTGAGAACGCACGTTCGCTGACCGGGTCCTGGCTTCCATGTCCAGGACCCGCCTCCCGTGTCCCCCCGGGCTCGGGCCCTTCCGTTACCTCTGCGAAACGGCTCTCATCAGCGGCGGTGACAACGTGAACCGGGAGGAAAGCCTAAACACGAATTCACTTGCCTTGACGATCCCGACACACCGAGGCGCCGAGACACCGAGAAAGATTCAAGGGTCCAGCGTCAACACAAGTGGCATCCGGGATTAGACTTGCCCTGCGCCAATGGACGCAGGTGATCAGCTTGCTCGGTACCGCATCGTCGGCAAGCTCGGAGCCGGTGGGATGGGCGAGGTCTATCGCGCCCGCGACGAACAGCTCGACCGGGACGTCGCGATCAAAGTCCTTCCAGCCAGCAGCTTCGACGATCCGTCCGCGCGCGCGCGACTGGTACGCGAAGCGAAGGCCGCCGCCGCGCTGAACCATCCGCACATCTGCCATGTCTATGAGGTTGGCGAAGCGAAGGGTCAGGCCTACATCGCCATGGAGCTGGTCGAGGGGCAGACGCTCAGCCAGCGCCTCGCGGCTGGCGTGCTGCCTGTCGAGCAGGTCGTGCGCTACGGCATCCAGCTCGCCGACGCTCTGGCCCACGCGCACGATCGCGGCGTCGTCCACCGCGATCTGAAGAGCGCCAACGTCATCATCACACCTGACGGGCGTGTCAAGGTGCTGGACTTCGGGCTGGCGAAGCGTGTGACCGCGGCCGAGTTGTCCGAGGCCGTCACGCAGTTCGAAGGTACGTTCACGCAGCCGGGGACGGTGATGGGCACGCTGGCGTACATGCCGCCGGAGCAGTTGCGCGGTCAGATCGCTCAGGCGCCGAGCGACGTCTGGGCACTCGGCGTCGTGCTCTACGAAATGGCGCAAGGCACGCGGCCGTTCCAGGGACAGACGGGATTCGAGGTGAGCGCCGCGATTCTCAACGAGGCCCCGGCGCCGTTGTCCTCCTCCATTCCGCCAGCGCTGCAGGCCGTGGTCGCACGGTGCCTGGAGAAAGAACCTGGCCGGCGCTACCAGACTGGGAGCGAGGTCCGCGCGGCCCTCGAAGTCATCCAGACTGGCGGTGATCTGCCACGAGCGGCCCCGCAGGCGCGCCCCGCGGGTCCTGCCCCCGTACCTCGTCCAATTCCTGCTGCCGGGCTCACACGACGACGGGCAGTCTGGCTCGGCGCCGCCGCGGTCGTTGGCGTCTCCGGGCTCGCGACCTGGCAGCTGTGGCCGGCAGGCGTGGCCGCCCGATCGCTGGCCGTGCTGCCGTTCGAGAACCGGGCGAAGGACGAAGACCTCGAATACTTGTGCGAGGGGGTTGCCGAGAGCCTGATTCGACAGATGTCGAGACTGGGATCGCTCAGGGTCAGCAATCTCAGCACGGTCCTCAACTTCACGGGGCAGCCGGTGGATCTGCCCACGGCGGGGAAACAGCTGGGCGTGGAGACGATCCTGGCCGGTTCGATCGAGCGGCAGGGGGCGCGCCTGCTGATCTCCGCTCGACTCGTCGATGTGGCGACCGGCCGGGAACTGTGGACCAGCGCGTACGACCGCGACGCGGCGGACCTGCTCGACGTCCAGGAGGAGATCGCCAGCGCGATCATGAACGATGGTCTCCGGATGCGGCTGAGCGACGACCAGCAGCGCCAGCTCGCACGCCGTCCGACCGTTGACGGGGATGCGTACGATCTGTACCTGCAATCAGCTCACCTCCAGCGGCGCGCAACCGAGGAAGACTATCTCTACTCGAGGGAACTCCTGAAGCGGGCGGTCGCTCGCGATCCGCAGTACGCGCAAGCGTTGGCGGCGCTCGGCGGCAACTACGGAATGATGGCCACCGACGGCTTCGCGCGGCCGACCGACGCGTGGCCACAGGTCAGCACCTATATGCGCCAAGCCCTCGAGATCGATCCCGACTTGACGGAACGGCACGCGATCGCGCACGGCGTCGCATTCCTCTTCGATTGGGATTGGGCGGGCGCGGAACGAGCGCGGCGGCTGCTCTTACAAACGCCGACCGGCGACTTGAACCCGCACTGGCTCCGGCCGCTCGCAGCCGAGCACTGGGCACTCGGCCGGCCCGACGAAGCGATACAACTGGCCCGCCGGACGCGGGAGCTGGATCCGCTGAGTCCCTATCTCGCCATATTGGAAGCGGACTACCTGCTCCGCGCCGGACAGTACGACGCCGCGATCGCGCTGTACGAGAACTCGATCCGCCTCGATCCAGCGAACCCAAACGCCTATTTCGGCCTTGCCGAGGCCAGGTCCTCGCAGGGGCGTTTCGACGACGCGATCGAGGCCCGGCGACAGGCGCACGCGGTGGCGGGCGACGACGCGCTCAAGGACGTGTTGTCCACGGCCCGTGGCGAGCAGGGGTACCGGGAGATCGAGCAGGCGTGGGTGCGCCTGCAACTCCAGACCCTCGAGGAGCGCGGGGCCACGAGCTACGTGTCGCCGCTCGACTTCGCGCGAGCCTACGCGCAACTCGGCGAGAAGGACCTGGCGTTCAAGTATCTCGACGCCTCGTTCGTGGATCGGTCGCCCGGCCTGGTGTTCCTGAAGGTGGACCCGGCGTGGGACGCCATCCGGGACGATGCGCGCTTCGCCGTGGCCGTCCGTCGCGTCGGATTGCCGTGACCACTGCAGCCCAGGATTAGAATCGCGTGGGGCGAACAGTCCGCCATGGATGAGACGAAGGGCATCCGAGGGACACTCGCGCACTACCGCATTCTGGACAAGCTCGGCGCGGGCGGAATGGGCGAGGTGTATCGCGCGCGCGATGAACAGCTCGATCGCGATGTCGCCGTCAAGGTCCTTCCAGCGTCCACGTTCGACGACCCGACGGCTCGCGCACGACTGGTGCGCGAAGCGCGGGCTGCCGCCGCGCTCAACCATCCGCACATCTGTCATGTCTACGAAGTCGGCGAAGCGAACGGCCAGGCCTACATCGCGATGGAGCTCGTCGAGGGGCAGACGCTCAGCGAGCACCTCACGGCTGGAGCGCTGCCGTCAAACCAGGTCGTGCGGTACGGCATTCAGCTCGCCGATGCCCTGGCCCACGCGCACGATCGCGGCGTTGTCCACCGCGACCTGAAGAGCGCCAACGTCATCATCACACCAGACGGGCGCGTGAAGGTGCTGGACTTCGGGCTGGCGAAGCGTGTCACGGTGTCGGACCTGACGATGGCGGCGACCGAGATCGAGGCCACGCTCACGCAGCCGGGAGGTGTGGTGGGCACCTTGGCGTACATGGCGCCGGAGCAATTGCGCGGTCACGTGGCCGAGGCGCCGAGCGACGTCTGGGCGCTCGGCGTCGTGCTGTACGAGATGGCGCATGGCACGCGGCCGTTTCAGGGACAGACGGGATTCGAGCTGAGTGCCGCGATTCTCAACCAGGCGCCGTTGCCGTGTGCGTCCGCTGTTCCACCGGCGCTTCGGGCCATCGTCGCGCGGTGTCTGGAAAAGGAGCCAGGCCAACGCTACAAGACTGGGAGCGAAGTACGCGCGGCGCTCGAGGTCATCCAGACAGGCGCCGGGGTGCCCCGTGCCATGCCGGAGGCGCGACCGGCGGTCCCTGTCGAACGGCCTCGTGTGGCTCCCGTCGCAGGGCTCACGCGGCGACGCGCGATGTGGGTGGGCGGGGCCGCGGCCGTTGCGACAGCGTCAGGGCTTGCGGCCTGGCGGCTGTGGCCGGCAGGCGTGGCCGCCCGATCGCTGGCCGTGCTGCCGTTCGAGAACCGGATGAAGGACGAGGACCTGGAGTACCTGTGCGACGGGGTGGCCGAGAGCCTGATTCACCAGATCTCGAGACTGCGATCGCTCAGGGTCAGCAACCTCAGCGCGGTTCTCAACTTCAAGGGGCAGGCCGTGGACGTGCGCGCCGCGGGGAGGCGGCTTGGCGTGGAAACGATCCTGGCCGGTTCGATCGAACGGAAGGGCACGCGCCTGCTGATCTCCGCTCGACTTATCGATGTGGCGACCGGCCGGGAACTGTGGACCAACGCGTACGACCGCGACGCAGCGGACTTGCTCGACGTTCAGGAGGAGATCGCCGGCGCGATTATGAACGGCCTGCGCCTGCGGCTCAGCGAAGAGCAGCAGCGCCAGCTCGTACGCCGTCCAACCGTTGACGGGGATGCGTACGATCTGGTGCTGCAGGCGGGTTACCTCCAGCGGCGCGCAACCGAGGAAGACTACCTGTACGCGAAGGAACTTCTGGAGCGGGCGGTCGCTCGCGACCCGCAGTACGCGCAAGCGTCTGCGGGGCTCAGCGGCACCTACGCGGTGTTGGTGACCGACGGCTTTGTGCGGCCGACCGAGGCGTGGCCACAAGTCAGCCGCTACATGCGGCAGGCCCTCGCGATCGATCCCGACTTGCCCGAAGGGCACGCTTTCACGCACGCCGTCGCGTTTCTCTTCGATTGGGATTGGGCGGGCGCGGAGCGAGCGCGGCGGCTGCTCTTGCAAACGCCGATTGGCGATTTGAACCCGGGCTGGCTCCGAGCGCTCGCCATCGAGCGTTGGGCGCTCGGCCGGCCCGACGAGGCGCTGCAACTGGCCCGCCGGACGCGGGAGCTGGATCCACTGAGTCCCTACCTCGCCGTTCTGGAAGCGGACTACCTGCTCCGCGCCGGGCAGTTCGAGGCGGCGATCGCCCTGTACGAAGACTCCATCCGCCGGGATCCAACGAACCTGAATGCCTATTTTGGCCTGGCCGAGGCCAGGTCCTTGCAGGGGCGCTACGACGAGGCTATCGAGGCCCGGAGACAGGCGCATGCTGTGGCGGGCGACGACGCGCTCAAAGAGGCGCTGTCCGCGGCCCGTGGCGAGCAGGGGTATCGTGAGATCGAGCAGGCGTGGGTGCGGCTGCAACTCGAGGAACTCAAGGCCCGTGAAGCCACCAGCTACGTGTCGCCGCTCGACTTCGCTCGCGCCTACGCCCAGCTTGGCGAGAAGGAGTTGGCGTTCAAATACCTCGACGCCTCGTTCGTGGACCGGTCGCCCGGCCTGGTGTTTCTGAAGGTGGACCGGGCCTGGGACGCCGTCCGCGACGATCCCAGGTTCCTCGTCGCCGTCGAGCGTGTCGGGTTGCCGTAAACCCGGAGATCCCTTATCCTAGGCCCAGTTTTCGTCCACATCAGGAGCGCGATCATGAAGAAACGATTCCTCGTCGTCGTTGGCGTGCTCGTTCTCTCCGGGGTGGGTGCCAGTGGCGATCTGCTCGCCTGCGGGGACAAGTTTCTCGTGATGAGCCGGGGCACGCGCTATCAGCGCGCGGCCGTCGCTCGCCAGCCAGCGAACATTCTCGTCTACGCCAACAGTGCGTCGGCGCTGCCCAAGGCCCTCGCAAAAGCGGATGTCGATGCCACGCTCCGCAAGGCCGGCTACAAGCCGACCTCGGTATCGGGACCGGCCGAGCTCGAGCAGGCGCTGCGACAGGGTGGCTGGGATCTGGTCGTGGCCGACCTGGCCGACGGCATGGCCGTCAGCGGGCGGCTCCAGGGCGCAAGCGCGCCGATGCTCTTGCCGGTTGCGTACAACGTCACGGGTAGCGAGCTTGCGCAAGCGAAGAAGGATTACCAGCGCGTGCTCAAGGGCCCGGTCAAGAGCCAGTCGTTCCTCGAGGCTGTTGACGACGCCCTGGCGCTGAGGAGTAAGCTTCGAACCAAAGCCGCCTGATCCGCGCAACGTGATTGACCACGCCTTCCGCGTCGCCATGCGGGGGTCCGCTCGGGGCCTCTTCGCGCTCCTGGCGATCTCCGCCAGCGCCTCCGCCGCATTCGCTCAGGCGTGGGTGGCTCCCGCCCGCGTGGGCGCGGTCACCGTCGTCTATCAGGACATCGACAACACCGGTCATCGGCTGGCTGATGGCTCGTTGTTCCCGCCCGGGTACGACAGCGTCAGCAGGTCCGTCCTGCTCGGCTTCGACTACGCCGTCACCGATCGGTTCTCGTTCGCTGTCGAGGTGCCGTACCTTGCGTCGAAGTACACGGGTCCGGAGCCCAGCCTCTTCGGGCTGCCGATAGACGAGTGTTTCTGCTGGAACCGCGGCTGGCAGGACCTGGGCGTGACCGCTCGCTACAACCTGGCCAACGGGGCCTTCGCGTTGACGCCGTCCATCTCATTGGGCATGCCGACCCACGACTACAGCTACTTCGGCGAGGCCGTGCTCGGCCGCAACCTGAACGAGGTGCGAATCGCGCTCGACGTGGGGCAGCGCCTCGACGCGATTTCACCGCGGCTGTCGGTGGCCGGCCGCTATTCGTACGCCGTCGTCGAGAAGGTGCTCGACCTCGCCAACAATCGCAGCAACATGGGACTCGGAGCCGACGTGCTCATCACGCGAAGGCTGTCCGCCAGAATCGGGTTCTCCTGGCAGCGCACGCACGGCGGGCTTCGCTCGACGGAGTTTCTGACCGACGAGCAGTTTGGGCAATACGACCGGATCCTGAAAGACAACAGCTTTCACATCAGCGGCGGCGCCTCGTATTCGTTCCCGCGATTCGACGTGTTCGCGTCGTACTTGCACTACGTGGACGGCACCGACACGCACCTCGGCCGGGCGATCTCGGCTGGCGTGAGCTGGCCCTTCGAGCTGCCGTAGCGCACTGATACCTCTGAGGGCTCGACGCCCAATGTCTGAGCCACCCAGCGACCCAGCGACCCAGCCACCCAGCTACCCAGCTACCCAGCGACCCAGGTCCCTGAAATGGCTCGGTCTCGGTTGCGGCTCCTCGTCATCCTGATCCCGATCCTCGCGGTGCCAGTCGCGCGTGCGCAGCAGGCGCCCGGCTCGATCCGCGGTCGCGTGGTGGCTGCCGAGAACGACAGGCCGCTTCGACACGCCCTTGTGGCTCCGGCGCCGGCTGACCGCCGGACGCGACCGGTCCTCACTGATGACGACGGGCGCTTCGAGATGACGGTCGCGCACACGTTCACGTCGCTCGCCGTGTCGAAAGCAGGCTACGCGTCCTCCGCGATCGACGTGGCTGGCCGCAAGCCCGCGTCGGCTGGCGAGCTCGAGATTCGGCTCGCACGCGGCGCGGCCGTCTCGGGGCGACTTGTCGACAGCTCCGGTGCGCCGGCGATCGGCGTGCCGGTCGTCGTGCGGCGCGTCGAGAGTGGCGCCGCGAAGGCCGTGACGCTCGAGACCAGGAGCAACGATCGTGGTGAATACAGGATCGGTGGACTGGGCGCCGGGCAGTACACCGTGTCTGCGGGATCCTTCACGACACGCACGCTGGGGCCCGTAGAAACAGCGACGATGTTGGTACGCATGAAGCAAGGTCTCCCGGTGGCGGATCTTCTGACTCAGACAGGGCCGACGCGCCCGGTGAATGTTCGACCAGGCGACGAGACCGGCGACGTGGATTTTCAAGTCGAGTCGAGCCAGTCGGCCGACGAGGCCACGTGGAGGCTTCTCGATGAAGTGAATCAGCAAGCGAGCGGAACCATCCATGCCGCTGTTCGTGCCGCGACGCGGGAGTCCATCAATGGCGGCGCGATCTCCGGCATGGTCGTCGACAACGCGGGGGAACCGCTTCAGGGCGTTCGCGTGCGCGCGATGCCACTGCGGCGCGAGCACGGCCGGCTCGCCGCGGACGCGGGTTTGGAACACTTCACCGACGATCAGGGTCGCTACCGCGTGTTCGGGCTGCCGCCGGGTTCGTATCTCCTCGCCGCGACAGTTGACGCCTCCGCCTCGGGGTCTGATCGCGAACACGGCAGGGGCTTCGCGCAGATCTACTACCCGGGCGCGCCGGGCACCGAGGGCGCGCAGCCGGTGCAGCTCGAGGCCGGAGGCGATGTGACCGGCGTCGACGTGGCCGTCGCTCCCTCGTTCATCGCGCGTGTGTCGGGGCGAGCGCTCGATGGCGAGGGCCGACCCCTGCCGGGAACCGTTCAACTGAGGGTCAGCCATAGATCGGGTGCAATCGCTCCGCCGGCGCGCGTGTCTCCCATCGAAGCGGATGGTGGGTTCGAGCTCACGGACGTCGCGCCTGGAGACTACGTCGTCCAGGCGATCGGAGAGCGCACACAGGGTCGTGAAGCCGAGTTCGGCGCCGAGTACGTCGTCGTGAGCGATCGAGATCCCCCGCCGCTCGCCATCCGGACGTCACCGGGCACCACGCTCGAAGGCCGCTTCGTCGTCGAGGGCGTGGCCGATCCACCCATGCGCGCGTTGTCGATTCACGCGACGACGACCGATCTCGATCGCGGCCCGGCATCCGGCCGCGGCCCGGAAGGCCTCGCCGTCTACGACGAGGGCAGGTTCTCCCTCACGGGCCTCCGTGGTGCGATGAGGTTCGAGCTGAGGGAGGCGACCGACAACTTCTATCTGAAGTCGGTGACGATAGGCGGCGCCGACGTCACCGATGCCGCCTTCGACTTTGGCCTCGAGGCGCAGACGCTTCCCGCGGTCGAAATCCTGCTCTCGCCAGCCGGCGCAACGATAGCAGCTTCGGTGACGGACGAATCCGGCGCGCGCGCCAGCAGTGTTGCCGTCGTCGCGTTCTCGACGAACCGCGACGCCTGGTTCGCCGGCTCGCGACGCCTCAAGCTGGGTCGGTTGGGCTCGAATGGATCCTTCGACATCAACGGCCTGCCTCCAGGCGAGTACTGGGTGACGGCGATCGACGGCCTCGGATCGGGAGACTGGCAGGACCCGGAGACTCTTGATCGTCTCTCATCGCGGGCGACTCGAGTGACGGTGGAGGAAGGCCGGATCCAGACGGCGGCACTCCGCCTCACCAGGTAATGGTCAGGCTTCTTTCCAGCCGTCCTTCGTGAGAATCCCGCGGATCTGGTCCGCGCGGGCCAGGGCGAGGTCGAGCGAGTCGTAGTTCTCGGCCCGGTCCATGATGCCGTCGAAGAACCAGGTCACCGTGGTCTGCCGGTCGCCTGGGATGACCGTCGCATGGGCCGTGGACTTGCCGCGCGACATGCGCCACAGCACCGTGGGATCGTTCGGAGAGGTCGTCATCGTTCGCGCGCGGCCAGCTCGTTCCCGTGGCCGGGCTCGTCCGATTGTACCGGGAGGCCCGCCGCTCGATCCCCTTGATTCGGGCCCGCGCGCGTCATACGCTTCACCACCGCCTGGAGAAGGGAGGGACCCATGCAATCGATGGCCCAGCTACTGTCCATCAAGGGCTCTCACGTGTGGTCCATTTCACCGGATGCCACCGTCTTCGATGGCCTCACGTTGATGGCCGAGAAGAACATCGGTGCGCTGCTGATTGTCGAACGCGGCCGGCCGGTCGGCATCATGTCGGAGCGGGATTATGCGCGGAAGATCATTCTCGAAGGGCGCTCGTCTCGAGACACCGCGATCAGGGGCATCATGACGACGCGGCTGGTCGCCGCCGGCCCGGACGACAGCATCGAGCAGGGCCTGGCGATCATGACCCGCGAGCGGATCAGGCACCTGCCGATCGTGGACGGAGACGCCGTGCTGGGCATGGTCTCCATCGGCGACCTGGTGAAGGCCACCATCGACGAGCAGCAGTTCACGATCGAGCAGCTGGAGCGGTATATAGCGACGTAAGGGGGTGAGCGCTCCAGTTCACCCTTCTCGGTTCTCACTTCTCGGTTCGTGTTCACGTTCAGGTTCGGTTCAGGTTCGGTTCAGGTTCACCGCGCACGCTGAAGCGTGCGCGCTACGAGTCGGTGCCCCGACGGACTCGTGGCGGCTTCGGCTGGGGGGCTGGGGGCGGCATCTCGGGTATTCTCAGCGTTGAACTCCCAAATCCCAACTTCCAATTCCCAATTCCACCCAGCGCCCTGGCCACCCAGCGACCCAGCCACCCAGCGACCGAGTTACCCAGCGACCCCAGCCACCCAGCCACCCAGCAACCTAGCGACCCAGTTACCCAGAATGAGACTCATCGTGATCGGTGCCGGCGCGGCGGGGCTGGCCACGGCGATCTTCGCGGCCCGGGCCGCGCCACACCTCGAGGTCCGGTGCCTTGACGGCGCGCCGAAGATCGGCGCCAAGATCCTGGTGAGCGGTGGCTCCCGCTGCAACGTCACCAACCGTGTGGTGACCGAGCGCGACTTCTGGGGCGGATCCTCCCGCGTCGTGCGCCACATCCTCAGGGCGTTTCCAGCCGAGCGGGCGGCGGCGTTCTTCGAGTCGCTCGGCGTGAAGCTGCACGAGGAGGAGGACGGCAAGCTGTTTCCCGACACGAACCGGTCGCGAACGGTGCTGGAGGCTCTTCTTGCCGAAGCCGGGCGGCTGGGCATCGCCATCGAGACGAGCCGCCGCGTCACGGACGTACGTCGGGAGGGCGACGGCTTCACCGTGGACACGGCTGGCGGGAATGGCTGCGCCGCGACGGCGGTGGCGCTTGCCACCGGCGGCCGCTCGCTGCCCAAGTCCGGCAGCGACGGGTTCGGGTACGAGCTGGCGAAGCGGCTCGGGCATGGCTGCATCGAGACCACGCCGGCGCTCGCGCCGCTCGTCCTCGAAGGAGAATGGCACGTCAGGCTTGCCGGCGTGGCGCATCCCGCGGCGCTCGCGCTTCGGGTTGGCGGCGCGATCACCACACGTCTCGAGGGCGCGCTTCTGTGGACGCACTTCGGCGTGAGCGGCCCCGTCGCGCTGAACATGTCGCGGCACTGGCACCGCGCGCGGCTCTCCGGCGCGGCAGTGGACGTGCTGCTGAACGTCTGCCCGGGCGAGACGTTCGAATCGCTCGAGCGCTGGTGGCTCGACCAGGAGCGCGAGCGGCCGCGCGCGAGGATTGCAACCGTGCTGGCGACGCGACTGCCGGCGTCGGTGGCGGAGCACTGGGTGGCGGCGAGCGGAGTAGGCCCCGATGTGACGATGGCGCACCTGCAGAAAGACGATCGACGAGGGCTCCTGCGCGCGCTGCTCGAGACGAGGCTGGCCGTGTGCGACAGCCGCGGGTACGCGTACGCCGAGGTCACGGCCGGCGGCGTGCCGCTCGACGAGATCGATCCGGCCACGATGCAGTCGCGCGTCTGTCCCGGGTTGTATGTGGTGGGGGAGATCCTCGACGTCGACGGACGTCTGGGCGGGTTCAACTTTCAGTGGTCGTGGTCCTCCGGCTGGGTCGCCGGCCAGGCGATCGCCAGGGCGAGCCGGGCATGAGCGATCCCTGCAACTGGCTCGTCGACAGCGCCCGGGTGTTGCCGCGTGCCGGCATTGCCCTGGACGTGGCGTGCGGCCACGGCCGCAACGCCATCTGGTTGGCCGAGCACGGGCTGCGGACGATTGGGGTCGATCGCGACGAGTCCGCCGTCGCCTGGGTCAATCAGGAAGCGACGCGGCGCGTGCTGCCGCTGTGGGCACAGGTCGTGGATCTCGAGAGCGGGCCCCCCTTCATCGAGCCAGACTCCTTCGACCTCGTCGTCGTCGTGCACTACCTGCACCGGCCGCTCTTCCCGTCGCTCGTCGCCGCGCTGCGCCCCGGCGGCATGCTCGTGTACGAGACGTTCACGCGTACGCAGGCCGCGCGCGGGAAGCCGACGAACCCGGCGTTCCTCCTCGAGCCCGGTGAGCTGGCGGAGCTGGTGCGGCCGCTCGACGTCCTGGCGTCGAGGGAGGGCCAATTCGACGAGCGGATGGTGGCGAGCGTCGTGGCGCGGCGGCCGAGGGCGCATTGAGCGCCACGATGTCACGAAGAACGGCAGCCGCGAAGGACACGAAGGCCACGAAGGCCACGAAGTCGTAGTGTCCGGCTTCAGCCGGACATCGCCGCTTTGTATTGCGCGACCTTGGCCGCGATCGTGCGGCGGGCCATGTCCACTCGTCCGTTGAACTGCGCGCCGTCGGCGATGACGACCAGCGTGGCGCTCAGGTCTCCGGTCACGTGAGCCGAGGCGGTCAGCTCGATGCGCTCGCTGGCCGTGATCGTCCCCTGCACGGTGCCGTGAACCGTGACGCGCGCGGCGCGGATGGTGGATTCGAGCTGACCCGACTGCGCGACGATGAGCGCAGCGTTCCGGACGTGAACGCTTCCGGAGAGGCGCCCGGCGATGGTGATGTCTTCGTCGCTCGTCAGGTCGCCCTCGAAGAGGACGGCTGGTCCGATCTGGGTCATCGATCGAGGGCTCGCCACGGCGAGCGCCGAAGTATACCGCGTGGGGCTTGTATACTGAGGGTCCTGGCCGGAGTGGTGAAACTGGCAGACGCGCCGGACTCAAAATCCGGTGACCGCAAGGTCATGGGGGTTCGATTCCCCCCTCCGGCACCAGCCTTCGCTCGCGATCGAACCGCTGCGCGAGCTTCGGATGGCCAGCCAACCTTCGCTCACGCCTGCCAACCTGCGCGTGAGCTACGGTTGGCGAGCCAACCTTCGTCGCGCGCCGCCGCAGGCCGGTCTCGTTCGCTCGACTGCCCAACAGGCACTCTCGTGACAGGTGCGTTGAGCGGGTCGCGCTTACACAACCTTTTGCAACGCATGGGCCGCGTGCCACAGGTCCCAGTCCGATTGCAAGCCCATCCAGAACTCCGGTGACATCTTGAATAGCCGCGCGAGGCGGAGTGCAGTATCGGCGGAGATGCCGCGCTTGCCGTGGATGATCTCGTTGAGCCGGTTCAGGGGGATGCCCATACGCTGCGCCGCTTCCACCTGCGTGAGCCCGGCCGGACGCAAGAACTCCTCTAGCAGCATCTCGCCCGGGCGCGTCGGCGGCCGCTTCAGGTCCAGTACGGATCGCGGCCCGTCAGTGGTAGTCCTCGCACGTGACGTCGTCGACATAGGGTCCCTTCTGTTCCCACTGGAACGTGATCCGGTACTGGTCGTTGACCCGGACGCTGAAGCGTCCGGCCATGCCGCCCTTCAGCGCTTCCAGGCGGTTCCCTGCCGGCAGCCGAAGGTCCTGAAGCGTGCACGCCCGGTGCAACGCGTCGAGCTTCCGGCGGATGACCGGCCAGAGCGGTTTCGGCCGCTGTCGCGCTGCCTTCGTGTCCCGGCCGTAGTAGACGTCTGCGGTCGCGTCGTCGCCGAACGACCGAATCACACGTTCAGCTTACACGATTCACCGGGAATCCAGGAAACATGCGGAAAGAGATCATCTCGGCCGTCGCCTGGGGATTTGCTCGGCCTCTTCGCCCTGGCAGGCGGGTCCTGAAGGCGTCGTCCAGTCAGTTGACGGCGAGCTTCCGCAGCAACGCCTTGTCGGCGAGCATCTTCCCGGCGCCGACGACGACGGCCGAGAGTGG
>Ga0209640_10001282_pt1 | contig 21121 bp, 16 predicted proteins | sample RifCSP10_1_FD_184018 | JGI IMG/M metagenome (GOLD analysis project Ga0209640, IMG submission 184018) | Soil microbial communities from Rifle, Colorado - Rifle CSP2_sed 10_1 (SPAdes) (version 2) | ecosystem: Environmental > Terrestrial > Deep subsurface > Rock core/Sediment | place: Rifle...
ATCAGGCTGGTGGAATAACCCATGGCACGGCTGGTCGGATCCATCCTTACTGAAGACGACGGATTTAGAAGTCAGATTGCAGCGGTGCTGCGGGCGTCCTCGACCCCGGTCAGTATCGGCGTCGACTCGCACGCGCGCGACGCCTCGCAGACCGATCTCGTGCTCGTCGATGCCCGGGGCGACCTCGTTCGCGCCATGGCGGCCGTCGAGCGCGTGCGTCTCGCGGCGCCCTCGGTCGCGATCTTCGTCGTGGCGGAGGAGGCGCAGCCCGACGTCATCCTGCAAGCGATGCGGGCCGGCGCCAACGAATTCCTCACCTGGCCCCCCGCACAGTCGGCGTTCTCGGAAGCGATTGCCCGCGCGGCGGCGCGCCGCCAGTCGTCGGTCGGCGCGCGCCAGGCCACCACACTCGTCTTCTTCGGGGCCAAGGGCGGCTCCGGGACGACGACGCTCGCGGTGAACTGCGGGGTGGAGCTCGCGCGCCTCAGCAAGCGGCCGACGATCATCGTCGACCTGAATCCCGGCCTCGGCGAGGTATCGCTGTTCCTCGGGATGCGCAGCCGCTTCACGCTGCTCGACGCCATCGACAACCTGCATCGCCTCGACGGCGAATTCCTGCGCGAGCTGGTCGTGAAGCACAAGTCGGGCCTCGACATCATGGCGGGCTCCGATCACTTCGAGCGTCCGGGTGGGCAGGATGTTGCCGGGCTCGAAGAGGTCTTTCGACTCTTCGCGCGCCAGTACGACTACATCGTGGTCGACGCCGGCAGTCACATCAGTCCATGCTCGGTGGCCTCGTTCTATACGGCCGACAGCATCTGCTTCGTCGCGAACCCCGACGTGCCGTCCGTCCGCAACGCGCAGCGGCTGCTCGAGCGGATCAGCCAGCTGGGGTCGTGCCGCGACCGCGTGCGCCTGCTGCTCAACCGCGCGGCGGAGCCGTACCCGATTCCACCGGCGCAGATCGAGAGCGCGCTCGGCCACCCGATTCACCACACGTTTCCAAGCGACTACCGCACCGTGTCGACGGCCCTGAACTCGGGCGTGCCGGTTGCGCTGACCGGCAACAGCGGGATCGCCGAGCAGTTCGATCGGTTCACCCGGCGCCTCCTCGACCCGTCCGGCGATCCGCCGCAGGCGGCGGCGCCCTCGCGGCTCGGCGCGCTCGGGCTCGAGCGGATCGCATCACTCTGGTAAACGGCCATGCATCGCTCTGGATGAACGGACATGCATCGCCCTGGATAAATGGACATGCAGTTGACCGCTTCAACCCCGCTGCGCCCCGACGCAAGCCGGCGTCCGGCGCCGCCCCCCCGGCAGCAGTATCTCGACCTGCGCGCAGCCGTCCATCGCAAGCTGCTGAACCGCCTGAATCTCGAGGCGCTCGCCAACACGGACCGCGCACGCGCCGAATCGGAGATCCGCACGCTGCTCAGCCAGCTGTTGTCCGAAGAAGCGACTCCGCTCAACATCGCCGAGCGTGAAACGCTCTTTGGCGAGGTCCTGGACGACGTGTTCGGGCTCGGGCCGCTCGAGCCGCTGCTTCGCGATCCGGGGATCAGCGACATCCTGGTCAACACCTACCGCAACGTGTTCGTGGAGCGCGCCGGCGTGCTGGAGCGCGTGACCGCGACCTTCCAGGACGATCGCCACCTGCTTCGCGTCATCGATCGCATTGTCAGCGGTGTCGGCCGGCGCATCGACGACAGTTCGCCGATGGTGGATGCGCGGCTGGCCGACGGGTCGCGCGTGAACGCCATCATTCCGCCGCTCGCGGTGGACGGCCCCATCCTGTCAATCCGGCGGTTTCCCACCGAGCGCCTCAAGGCGGAAGACCTCGTGACGCTGAAGGCGCTGACGCAGCCGATGCTCGACTTCCTGGGCCACTGCGTGCGCGCGCGTTTGAACTGCCTGATCAGCGGCGGCACCGGCGCGGGCAAGACGACGCTGCTCAACGTGCTGTCCGGGTTCATTTCCGATCGCGAGCGGATCGTCACCATCGAGGACGCCGCCGAGCTGCAGCTCCGCCAGGAGCACGTCGCGCGCCTCGAGACGCGCCCGCCGAACGTGGAAGGGAAGGGCGCGATCCGCCAGCGGCAGCTCGTGATCAACGCCCTCCGCATGCGGCCCGATCGCATTGTCGTCGGTGAGGTCCGCGGCGAAGAATCGCTCGACATGCTGCAGGCGATGAACACGGGCCACGACGGATCGCTCACGACCGTCCACGCCAATGCGCCGCGCGACGCGTTGTCGCGCATCGAGACGATGATCGCCATGGGCGCGACCAGCATGCCCGAGAAGGCGCTGCGGCAGCAGATCGCATCGGCCATTCAGATCGTCGTGCAGCAGTCGCGCATGAGCGACGGCACCCGCAAGGTCACGAGCATCTCGGAAATCACCGGGATGGAAGGCGACATCATCACGATGCAGGAGATCTACGCCTTCGAGAAGGTGGGCGTGACGCAGGAGGGGAAAGTGGTCGGCCGGTTCCGCGCCACGGGCGTCAGGCCGAAGGTCTGCGAGCGGCTCCGCGCCTGCGGCATCACGCTGCCCGCCCACATGTTCGAAGGCGTCATGGAGATCCGGTGATGCTCGTCCCGATCCTCGTCTTCTTCATCGTCGCGGCCCTCGTCGTCGGCGGGTATCTCGCGGCCATGTGGCTCTCGGCCACGATGGAAGGCCGAAAGCTGGCCCGCCGCCTGCGCGAGGTCGGGGAGAGTCCCGACGTTCCGGATGCCGCGCTGGTCATGGACCGGCCGGCCGGGCCGCTGCCGCAGCTCGACGGCCTGGTCAGCCGCACCGCGGCCGGATCGCGGCTCGCCCGCCTGATTGAGCAATCGGGAATCCGGACGACGCCAAGCGCGATGCTCGTGATGAGCCTGATCTCGGCAGCCATGGCCGCCATGGTCGTGGCCTACTTCGTTCGCCATCCGTTCGCGCCGCTGGTGGCGGCGCCGATAGGCCTCGTGCTGCCATTTGCCTGGCTCGCCCACCGCCGCTCGTCGCGGTTCAGAAAGTTCGAGGAGCAGTTTCCTGACGCGCTCGATCTGCTGTCGCGGGCCATCCGGGCGGGACACGCATTCCAGACGTCGCTCGGGATGGTTGGCGAGGAGCTCCCCGAGCCGGTCGGGCCCGAGTTCAAGAAGACGTTCGAGCGCCAGAACTTCGGCTTGCCGCTCCGGGAAGCGATGGACGAGCTGTCGGATCGCGTGACGATCCTCGACGTGCGCTTCTTCGTCACGGCGGTCGCGATCCAGAAGGAGACCGGCGGCAACCTGGCGGAAATCCTCGACAACCTGGCGCACGTGGTGCGCGAGCGGTTCAAGATCCGCCGCCAGGTCCGCGTGCACACTGCACACGGCCGGTTCACCGGCTACGTGCTGCTGGCGCTGCCCGTGGGGCTCGCGACGGTGCTCTCGTTCATTGCTCCCGAGCAGATGCAGTTGCTGTTCCGGGAACGCATGGGGCAGATCATGCTCATCGCCGCCATGGTGATGCAGACGATCGGCTTCATCTGGATCCGCCAGGTCATCAAGATCGAGGTGTAGACGGAACCCGGAACTCAGAACGGAAACTACGATGCTGTTCTTACTGCCATTCCTTGCGTTCCTCTTCGTATCGCTCCTGGTGACGGCCGGCGCCATGGCGCTGTACCCGGGCGCGTCGGTGGCGATCCAGCGGCGCCTGGGCGAGATTCGCGGCGAACCCATCGGCGACGAGGGCCCCTCGTATCGAACGAAACTCGCCGCGAGCTTTGCCACCCTGAGCCGCTACGCGCCGACCCCCGCGGGGGAGATGGGCAAGCTGCGCGCGAGGCTCGTCGCCGCCGGCTACCGGCGTCCGGAAGCGCTCGCTGTGTTCATCGGCGCCAGGCTCGGGCTCGCGCTCGTGTCGTTCGCGCTGCTGGCGCTGCCGGTCTTCGGACGCCCCAACGCGCTGTTCGCCCTTGGCGCCGCGGCGTTCGGGTATCTGCTGCCGGGCATGGCACTCGGCCGCATGGCGCAGCGGCGGCAGCACCGCATCCGGCTGTCGCTGCCCGACGCGCTCGACCTGCTCGTCGTCAGCGTCGAGGCGGGGCTCGGACTGGACCAGGCCATTCAGCGCGTGGGCGAGGAGCTCGCCTTCGCGCATCAGGATCTCTCCGACGAGCTGCGCCTCGTGAACCTGGAGCTGCGCGCCGGCACGGCCCGCGCCGATGCGCTTCGCAACCTGGCCACGCGGACCGGCGTGGACGACCTGTCGTCGCTCGTGGCGATGCTGGTGCAGACGGACAAGTTCGGCACGAGCGTGGCGCAGTCGCTGCGCGTGCATTCGGACACGCTGCGGACCAAGCGGAGGCAGCGCGCGGAAGAAGCGGCGGCCAAGACCGGCGTGAAGATGGTGTTTCCGCTGGTCTTCTGCATCTTTCCCGCCATCTGGGTGGTGACGATCGGCCCCGCGGCGATCAAGTTCGTCCAGGTGCTCTTCCCGATGGCGAACCGATGACGATCAGCCTGGGTGCTCCGCACACGCTGGAGGACACCGGGCTCGGTGCGGACCTCGTCGAGCAGCTGCTGATCAAGACGCTGTACGGCGGCGAGGCGACCGGCCTCGCGCTCAGCGAGCGCATGTGCCTGCCGTTCGGCGTCTTCGAGCCGATCGTGGAGCGCGCGCGGGCGGAACGGCTCATCGAGGTGCGCGGCGCCACCGGCAACACGGCCTCGAGCTACCGGTACTGTCTGACGGACATTGGCCGCGATCGCGCGAGGCAGTATCTCGAGATCAACCAGTACACCGGTCCGGCGCCGGTGCCGCTCGCGGCGTACATCGCGCGGATGCGTGCCCTGTCGGCGTCGCGCGGCTACATCGATCGCGAGCGCCTGCGCAATGGCTTTTCGCACCTCGTCATCGGCGATCGGATCTTCGAGCAGCTCGGCCCGGCGGTCAACGCCAACAAGGCCGTGTTCCTGTACGGCGAGCCGGGCAACGGCAAGACCGTCATCGGCGAAGGGCTCGGCCGCACGATTGGCGGCGAGATGTACATGCCGCACGCGGTCGAGGTCGACGGCTGCATCATCACGATGTTCGACCCGATCAACCACGAGCGGCTGGACGAGGTGGACGACACGTCGATCCTGATCGCGACCGCTCCGCGCGATCGCCGCTGGGTCCGCATCCGCCGTCCCGTCGTCATCGTCGGCGGCGAGCTCACGCTCGACATGCTCGACCTCACGTTCAATGGGGCGTCGAAGTTCTACGAGGCGCCGCTGCAGCTGAAGGCGAACGGCGGCGTGTTCCTGGTGGACGACTTCGGCCGCCAGCGGATCCGGCCGGAAGACCTGCTGAACCGGTGGATCGTTCCGCTCGAGAGCCGCGTGGACTACCTGACGCTGCACACCGGCAAGAAGTTCCAGGTGCCGTTCGACGTCCTGACCGTTTTCGCGACCAACCTCGAACCCGCGTCGCTGGCCGATGAGGCGTTCCTGCGGCGCATTCCCTACAAGATCGCCGTGAAGGATCCGTCGGTCGAGGAATTCACGCGCATCTTCGAGATGAGCTGCCGCCAGCGCGGGCTGAAGTTCCACCAGGTCATGGTGGCCTACCTGCATCGGCGCCACTATCGGCCCGAGGGGCGGCCGCTGCGCGCGTGCCATCCGCGCGACCTGCTCGACCAGGTGACGGCGCTTTGCCGGTATCGCGGTACCGAGCCCGCCATCACCCGGGAACTGCTCGATGCCGCCTGTGCGTCGTACTTCCTCGATGACAGGGCGTCCGATCCGGCGTGGACCGAGGCGGATACAGAGACGCCGCCGACAGATGCGGAATGGGCCGCCGCGACGGTCTCTGAAACCCACACACATCAGCCACAGCCACAGCCATGACCCTCGTCCACGTGCGCACCGGCGCCGTCGTCGCGTCATCGGTCGACATGGCGCTCAGGCGGAGCGAGCGCCGGCGCGGGCTGCTCGGCCGCGATTCGCTGGCGGACGGTGCGGCGATGTTCATTGCGCCGTGCATCGCGATTCACACCGTGGGCATGGGCTTTCCGATTGACGTTGCGTTCGTCAACGCCCGCGGATACATCGTCCGGGTGGTGCACAGCCTGCCGCCATGGCGCCTGGCCGCGTCGCTCGGCGGCTGCGCCGTCATCGAGCTGGCCGCGGGACGGCTGCGCGAGTACGACGTGAACGTCGGCGATCGCCTGTCGCTCGTGGGGAAGCCATGCTGAAACGAAACCGGGTTTGGTTGTCGGCGCAGGGTACAGTTCGAAAACCACACCCGGTTTCGTTTTTTGCTATTGCGCTGGCAGGCTTCGTGGGGGCCGGCGTCGTGCTGTGGTTCGGGCCCCTTCCGGGGCCGATCGCGACCAGGACCATTCCGACCGGCGCCGGATTCACTGTCTCGGTCATGCAGCTGCCCACCGAACCGCAGGCGCGCACGATTGCCGCTCGAGTCGCCGCCTCGGGGCTGCCGGCCTTCACCCGGCCCAGCGGCGCGTCGTATCAAGTGGTCGCCGGCCCTTACGTCTCCCTCGATGAAGCCGACGATGTGCAGCGTGTCCTGGCGAAGCGCCGCTTCCGCGCTCGCGTGGTCGTCGACGAAAGCGTCCGGCGTCCGGCCGGATCCGAGGGCACGCCGCTCGTCAGCGCCGCGGCCAGTGTCCTGCTGATCTCAGGCGCGGGCAGCCTCGCCGTCGTCATCGAAATGGCCGTGGAGCCGCGTCACGTCGCGACGAGCGTGGTGAACGGAAGCGAGCTGGAAATTGTGGCCGGCCCGGTCGGCTCGCGCCTCGAGCCGGTCAGGTGGACGGCGCCCGCCGGCGTCGCTCTGCTGCAGCATGTGACGATTGACGAGGCGACGACCGGCACCACTCGATCGCTCAGGGCTCGAATCGCCACGCCGCGGTCGGCGCAGGCCACCGTCCGCACCTCGGGCCGGCGGATTTACATCGACCTCGCGAATCCCCCGCCGCTGCCCCAGGCGGAAGAGCTGCAGATGACGACGGTCTTGGCCAAAGGCCGACAGCAGGTGATCGAAGACTATCGCGTGGCGATCGCCCCGGTGATTGAGAAGCTGGAGGCGATAGAGCCGTTCGTGATGTCGGCCGTCTCCGCGCCGGCGACGGACGTCATGAACGCGCTCGAGCGGACGCTTCGCAGCGTCGAGGCGTGGGCCGATGACGTCACCCCGCCCGGCCGCTGGCGGGAGAGCCACGAGTACATCGTCTCGGCCGTCCGGACGGCCGCGGAGTCGGTGTCCGCCGGATTCGCGGGCGATCGGACCGGGAAGGCACGTGAAGCCTTCGCCCTGCGCGACGCCGCGAAGCGCTCGTTGGGAACTCCCGACAACCCGCCATCGGCTGCTCAATAGCAGCGCCCCCTCGAATCAGCCCACCCACGGTCGTGCTACGATCCAGCCCCTTTTGTACGACGCGCTGTCTGGAGGAGGCTTCGATGCGACGCACGTCTATGTGGGCCGTAGTATTCGGGATGTCGCTCGGTGCGTTGACGCTGTGGGCGCAAGTGCAGCCGCCGCCGGCGCCCTGGCGCGGCGCCGGCACCACACCGTGTGTCGCCTCAGAGGGCGGCATCATTCAGTGCGCGCCGGCGCCTCGCGTGATCACCGTGCGTGCCGGCCGGTTGTTCAACAGCAACACGGGGCAGCTGCTCACGAGGCAGGTGATCGTTCTGCAGGGCGAACGGATCACGGATGTTGGATCTGAAGGCCAGGTCAGGATTCCGGCCGGAGCTGAAGTGATTGACCTGACGCAGGCGACGGTGCTTCCCGGCCTGATCGACGCCCATACCCACATGTTCAACACACCGAGGGCGGGCATGTCGCGCGAGCTCTCGACGCTCATCGCCATCCAGAACCTGCAGGCCGACCTCAGGGCGGGCTTCACCGCGGCGCGCGACATGGGTTCCCACGGCAATGGCTACGCCGACGTCGAAATTCGCAACGCCATCATCGAGGGCAGATTCGACGGTCCCAGGTTCCAGGTGTCGGGCCGTGGAATTGCCTGGGGCGCCGCGCCGGCCGCCGCTCCGGCGAATCCATTGGCGAGCATTGTCGTGCGGTCGGTCGAGGAGGCGCGGGCCGCGGTCCGCGACCATATCGAGCGCGGCGCCGACTGGATCAAGCTGTACCCCTCGGGCGGCTACTCCTTCACGCCCATGGGCCAGGACCAATACGTGGTGACGTATCCGCTGCCCGTATTAGAGGCGCTCGTTGATGAAACCCATCGCCTCGGCCATAAGGCGGCCTGTCACGCCCTCGGGGGAGAAGGGCTGAAGAATTCGATCACTGCCGGCTGCGACACGGTTGAGCACGCGTTTGGCTTGACTCAGGAACAGGCGAGCCTGATGGTGCAGAAGGGGCTTTCCTTCGATCCCACCTTCGTTCGGTATCTCGAGCCGTACATGGACGACAACGACGCCAGGAACACCGGCGGCAAGTTCCGGATGATCCCGATTTTCGAAAAGGCTGTGACGACGGCGGCCGCCACGAAGGGAATCACGATCATGGTCGGGAGCGGAGTCGACGGTTCGACGTTTCCTCATGGGACGCAGGCCCTCGAGTTCGAGTCGCTGGTCAAACGTGCCGGGATGACCACGGCCCGAGCCATCCAGTCTGGAACCACGATCAACGCAGAAGCGATGGGCTGGTCCGATCGGGTCGGATCGATCGACAAAGGGAAGTATGCGGATCTCGTCGCGGTATCCGGCAACCCGCTGGCCGACATCACCGAACTTCAACGCGTCAGGTTTGTGATGAAGGGCGGCAAAGTCATCAGGAACGAGCTCACGCACTAGCCGACATGACGCAGATCGCTGTGACCGCGGCGTTCATCCTGTCGCTGCTTCCTGCAATGGTTGGATGCGCCGCCTCGACCGCCCTACGACGGTGACGGGCAAACGGACTATGCGGTCCAGATCGTCAGACCTGAGGTGAGCGACAGCCAGCAGGTTGTGGTGGCGATGCTCCATCGCGAGAACGGATACGAGCTCCACACCTTGAAGAGCTTTGGAATCCAGGAGGGTTCGTACCTTCGCACCTCCCCAAAGGGACAGGAAGCGACCGACGTGGTGACGAACGCAAAGGTCGTTAATCCGGTCGACGTCATCGATGTGCTGTATGGGCAGGAAGCGGGGGAGACGTTTATCTTCGAGGGGGGTCGATTCCGATGAATCGCATCGGGTGATTAGCTGTCACGAACTACCCACGACCAGCCACCACCCTCCAACCAGCATCGCGACGACGGCCGCTGAGGTCATAACCGCGCGGTAGGTGACCGGGTGGTGCGAGGCCGCCCCGATACGTCCCGCGGCCGCGGCGAAGGCGGTCATTGCCGCCACCGTGCCGGCGCCGAAGGCGGCAATGTAGGTCATCGCGGCGGCCTGGGTCGGGAGCGCCAGCGCCGGCAGGACCCCAACGAAGTGAGAACTGCCGGCCACGCCGTGCAGCACGCCCAGGCAGAACGCGGTGTGCGCGTGTCCGATGCGGCGGATCCAGCCGGGGCCCGCCTGCACGTGCAGGTGGTCGTGCGCGGTGGCGCCGTGCACGTGCGGTGCGTGACGCACGCGCGCGCTGCGCCGCAGCGCCCAGAATCCGACACCGATGAGCGCGGCGCCGACAATTCGCTCGCTCCACGCCGAGATCGTCTCGATGGGCGGCAACAGATCCCGCAGCAGCACGGCCAGCGCGGCCACGACGACGACGCCGGAGGCGTGCCCGATGCCCCAGGTCCAGCCGGCCAGCCAGCCGCGGCGCCGGCCGTCGATGGCGAGAGGGCCGACCGCGGCCAGATGGTCCGGACCCGCGAGCACATGGAACAAGCCGGCCAGGGCGCCGGTGAGCGCTGTCAACATGTCAAATCCCAAATCCCAAATCCCAAATCCCAACCAAAATCGCAAATCACAAATGGCTTCCTATTTTGGCGCCATTCGGATGGCGCCGTCGAGGCGAATCACCTCCCCGTTCAGCATCTCATTCTCGAAGATGTGCCTCACGAGCGCGGCGTACTCCTCGGGTCGCCCGAGCCTGGAAGGGAAGGGCACCTGCTGCGCGAGCGATTCGCGCGCGGCCTGAGGCAGCCCCGCGAGGAGCGGCGTGTCGAAGGTGCCGGGCGCGATCGCCATCACGCGCACGCCCATGCGCGCAAACTCGCGCGCGATCGGCAGCGTCATGCTGACGATGCCGCCTTTTGAGGCGGCGTAGGCCGCCTGGCCGATCTGGCCGTCATAGGCCGCCACCGAGGCCGTTGAGACAATCACGCCGCGCTCACCTGCCTCGTTCGGCTGGTTGTTCGCCATCGCCGCCGCCGCGAGCCGGATCGCGTTGAACGTGCCGATCAGGTTGACGGTGATCGACTTCGTGAAATGCGCGAGCGGCTGGACGCCCTCTCTTGGCAGGACACGCTCGGCCACCGCGATCCCCGCCGCGCAGACCAGGCCGTGGATCCCGCCAAACGTCTTCACGGCGGCATCGACGGCGCGCTGCATCTCGGTGTCGCTCGTGACGTCGGTTTTGACGAACTGAACGCTCTTGCCGTGCCGGGCCGCGGCCGCCGCGCCCGCCTGTTCATTGATGTCCGCGATGACCGCGCGGCCCCCGGCTGACACGACCATGTCGACAGTGGCGCCGCCGAGGCCTGATGCGCCTCCGGTGACAATGACGGTGCGGCCTTCGAGGCGCATCCGCTGATTCTATCGTTTTAACTCTGCTGACTTCGCTGACCCGTTACTTCTGCTGGCTTCGCAGGCGGGCGCGCTCGCGGCGCTGTTCGTCAATGGTTGTCCCGCGCGTGTCCTGGTGGCGCATGACCTCGGTGCCGTCGGCGCGCACGAACTTCCGGAAAAACATCCTCGGAGAATTCGTGTGTGTCGGGTTGCCGCTGACGGTGAGTCGCTCGCCGGGCACAATCGTGCGTTCCGTCCACCCGCCTTCGCTCAGATTCAGCACGCCGTCGAACTCGACGGTCCACTTCACGACCTTGCCCGCCTCGTCTGTCACGTCAATCGACATCATGGAATGGGGGTTGATGAATCTGAACTCGGTCACGACGCCTTGCACGGTGACCGTCCGCTGCGCGTCGTACACCGGAGTGAACGCATGATGGGCACTCGCTGCGCCGGCGGCTATCGCCAGCGCGGGCACGAGGAGCGTCAAGGCACGGCGCAGTGTCATCGCTACTTCCCGGTCGAGAAGTCGGTCGGCCGGACGCAACCGGTGTACGGAGCGATCGCGGACGCCGGCGCCCAGCTCCACACCTTCTTGAGCACGACGGGCTCGCGCAGCGTCACCGGGTCTTCGAACGTCACGCTGAGGAACAGGCGTTTGCCGTCAGGCGAGCGTGTATAGCGCTCGGTCATGCGCAACTGGTCGCTGTGCTCCGTGCGAAATGACGTCCGGTCCCGGGCGAGACCGGTCGTTTCAATCACCAGTGCGTCGCGCTCGTAGCGCGCCGTCGCATGTCCCATCAGCGTGGGCGGCTGATTCGCCGGCCGCGGCCGGTTGTCCAGATAGGCCGTGCGACGCGCGTCCCATTCTCCGTATCGCATTTCGAGCCGCTCATCGCCGCGTCGTCGTATCTCGAGTTGATGTCGCGCGACAACATTGCGCGCGAGTCCCCAGGGCTGGCAGCGGAGAAATCCGGGGTCGCTCGCGTTGTCGAGCGGATACGTCTTCAACGTCTCGGGTGACAGTCGAGGACGGACATAACGCTCGAGCTGAAAGGTGTTGGCTTCAGCCGACAGTGCGTCGTACGGGCGTGCGTCGTTGGCCGGATCATCCAGCAGCGCGTTCAGCCGCTCGAGCCCCGCGTCGGTGCACCAGCCCGAGCAGAACCAATCCTCCGCGGTGGCCGGCGGATCGCTCCACATGCCTTCGAAGCTGGAAGATGACTGAGGGTTCGTTTGGGCGGGAATCGACGCAAGGAGGGCAACGACCAGGAGGCCTCGCCGCCATGCGAAGGACATGACGGCGAGATATTACACCCGAGCCTGCCGAAAACGGACGTGGTGGCGGGGTACGGCGTTTGAAAGCTTTTCGCCGTGCGCCCCCCGGCGCATGCGGTTCACCGCTTGATGAAACGGAGGAACACCGGTATGCGCATCGTCATCTCGCTCCTGCTCTCGTCATTGCTGCTGCCACTGGCGCTCTCGGCACAGTTGCCCACGGGCACCGAGACTCAGCAGCCGCCCACGATCAGCACGCTCGACCTGAGTGCGTCCTCGGCGGACACGCTCGTTTTCGGTAATGCCGTGATTCAGACCAACACGGCCAGCACGCAGGAGGAGCTGCCGGGGCTCGGCCATAAGTTCGAATTGCTCGGCGTCATGATGCGCGATACCGATCCTGAGAACGCCGTGGGCAACCCCGGAGGCTCCGGCGGCGGCGTGGGCGGCAACGAGGGGATCTCGGCGACGATGACGCCGACCTCGGTGGCTCTGGCGTTTCGTAACCTGCCGCCGGGCATCAAGATCACGGCTCTGAATAATCAACTGGGGCTCAAGTACTTCTTCGTGGCGCCTCGTACGTGCGGCGGCGGGTCGCCGCGGATCACGTTGCTGGTCGATTCGGATGGGGACGGCGACACGGATTTCGCCGCGCACGGCCATGTGAACCCGCCGGTGTACGCAGCATGCATGACGGACGAGTGGAAGTACGAGGATCTCACCGATGATCTGCCGCGCTGGGAGGTGACCCCGGGAGGCGCAGTGCCGGGCGTGCCCGTATTCCCATTCACGCCGTGGGAGCAGTTTCAGGCCCTGGTGACGGCGGCATTCCCCGACCATAGAGTGCGGGCGGGATTCCTGGTCGACGATTCGTGTTCGTTCTCTCCCGCGACCTGCGGCAAGGCGTACTACGATCTCGTGACGATCGAGAACCGAACGCTCGAGATCTGGCAGGATACCGTCAAGAACTGACTGGAAACAGAAAAGGCCGGCGATCGAAGATCGCCGGCCCGAACCTGAACGTGAACGCGAACTGAGAAGCGAGAACCCGGAAGTGCGAACGACGGTTTACACCGTCGGTTTGTGTACCACTTCCGCGACTTCCTGCTTCTTGCGCGCGCCGCCGAGCCCCTGGATCTGGATCGTCGGCTGCTCCTTGAGCACTTCCTTGCGATACAGCGCTTCCATCTCCTGGTGCTGGCGGAGCTCCTCGGCGGTCAGCTGCTTCTTGCGCGCCTGCAGCTTCTCCTCGCGCGCGTTCTTGGCGATCCCAAGCTGGTCGAGGTCGGTCTGCTTGCCCTTGGCCACCGCCTCGGCGTTGAGCACCAGCGAGTGGTCCTTGCTCGACATCTGCACTTCCTTGCCGCCCGCGAAGATCTCGTGCCGGCCGTGCTCCTCGTACCACTTGGTGAGCGTGGCCGTCATGTGCATCTTCTCGATGATGTTGCGCCAGCCGATGCCGGTGTTGTACGCACAGAAGGAGATCTCGCCCTGCTGCGTGGCGTACGGGATGATGCACATCTCGGTGCGGCGGAAGTCGTAGTTGAAGAGGTCCTGGAACCACATGCCCGCGATGAACAGGAAGTTCCAGCGGTCGGACCGGCGCTTCTCGATGTCCGACATGGTGCGGTCGCCGCTCACCTTGCCGTAATCCTTGCCCGTGGCGCCGAACGTCTTGTCGAACTTCTTCATCAGGTCGGCGATGCGGAAGTGGGTGGGCGCCTTGAACGGGTCGTAATTGCGCATCAGCGCGAGCGCCATGCCCGCCACCGACAAAAACTTCCCGCGCGCCGCGTCGTTGACCTTCGCCACGTCCTTCGCGAGCTGATCCGCCTTGAGGAACGCGGTCACCGGCACCGCTTCCTTCGTGTCCTTGTCGATCATCACCGCCATCCCGATGCCGCAGTTCGGGTGGCAGCCGCACGTCAGCTGGCCCCATTCGCGGTCGGGCCCATGGACGACGTCCGCCCAGTCGGTGAAGGTCGACATGAACGAGATCGGGAACCAGTCGCGCGTGGGCTCGCCGATGCCGACCTGGTTCTTCACGTCGTGCGCGAGGTGCGACAGCGTGTAGCGCTGCGCCGCGCGCCGCTCCGGCGTGATCTCTTCGTCACGGCCGGTGAACGAGACCGGCTGGAACGAGAGGAAATTGATCCGCTTGGGATTGTCGAGCGCGAACTCGATGACGCGGCCCACCTGCTCGTTGTTCACGCCGTTGACGATCGTGATGACCGGCACGATGTCGACGCCGGCCTGGTAGAGGTTCTCGATCGCGCGGAGCTTGACATCGAAGAGGTTGCCCACGCGGCGATGCGAGTTGGCGGCGTTGCCGATGCCGTCGAACTGGAGGTACGCGTAGCGCAGACCCGCTTCGGCCGCCGCCTTCGCGAACTCCGGGCTCTTCGCGAACTCGATGCCGTTGGTGGCCGCCTGCACGCTGTTGTAGCCCACCTTGCGCGCGTAGCGGACGGCGTCCAGGAAATACGGCGACATCGTCGGCTCGCCGCCCGAGAACTGCACCGACATCTGCCGGCGCGGTTTGATCGTGATCGCGTTGTCGAGCACCTGCTTGATGTCTTCCCACGAGAGCTCGTGGACGAACCCGACCTGGTTCGCGTCCATGAAGCAGGGGTCGCACATCATGTTGCAGCGGTTGGTCAGATCGACCGTGAGGACGGAGCCGCGGCCATGCTGGACCGTGGAGCTGCCGTGGTTGTGCAGCTTCTCGTCGTTGTGCGCGCGGATGTCGCGCCCCGGAAAGACCTCCTCGAGGTGCTTGAAGAACGCCGGGTCCATGGCCATCACGTCCTCGAAGTGGCCGTGGAGCGGGCAGTCCTTGACCATCAGGATCTTGCCGTCGCGCTCGATGATCGTCGCCTTGATCTCGCCCACCTTCTCGTTGAGGAGGACGGACACGTCCTTCTTCCCGTCGAGGATCTCCTGCCGCGCCTCGCGCGTACAGGTGGGGCAGAGCGAGTCGGTCTGGCGCGGCCAGCCAAGCGGCGGCTTCGTCTTCTGGTGCGACTTCAGGAGCGGCTTGTCGGACCACCGGGGCGTGAACGAGGGGTTCTGGTTGATCCGGTTCGCGGCCGAGAACACCTGCCAGATGCCGTTGGCGGCGACGGCCATCCCCTTTTCCACGTATTTCATCGGTGCGTGCATTGCGGCGGCTCCTTCGCTGTGAGTGATTCCGCAGATTGTAGGAGCGGAATCCTGAGTTTTTGCCCAATTTCCAGCCAATTGGCGCTGTGCAGGGGTGGGCGGGCAGGAGGGAATCTGGGCGGCGCGGTGCCGTCACATCAGTATTTAAGATTGAATATCCAAGAACATTGTATTTCACTTATGAGTCAGAGGATCGTATAACGATCCGACCATGTACGCCCCCCAAGACCCGTTGACACCTCCTCAGGGTCAGGGTCTGTACGATCCGCGCGCCGAGCACGACGCCTGCGGCGTTGGCTTCGTCGTGCACATGAAGGGACGCCGCTCGCACGAGATCGTGCGCAAGGCGATGCGCGTCCTCATCAACCTGGAGCATCGCGGGGCGTGCGGGTGCGAGGCCAACACCGGCGACGGCGCCGGCATCCTCATCCAGATGCCGGACACGTTCCTCCGCAAGGTCGTCAGCTTCAAGCTGCCGGCGGAAGGCAGGTACGGCGCCGGCCTCGTCTTCCTGCCGCGCGACGCGCGCGATCGGAAGTCGATCAAGGACATGATCGGGCGGATCGTCAAGGAAGAGGGGCAGAAGCTTCTCGGGTGGCGCGACGTGCCGTCCGACAACAGCCTCCTCGGCGACAGCGCCAAGGCGACGCAGCCGATTTTCCAGCAAGTGTTCATCGGCGCACGCGGCCTGGGCGCCGAAGCCTCGGCGAAGGCGGCCGGTGTCGAGGGCATGGCCTTCGAGCGCAAGCTCTACGTGATCCGGAAGCGGGTCGAGCGCGCGGTCGACGACCTCGACCTCAACGCGATCTCGCGCCGCTTCGTCTACATCGTCGGCCTGTCGGCGAAGACGCTGATCTACAAGGGGATGCTGACGGCGCAGCAGCTGCAGCCGATGTTCCCGGATCTCGCCGACGAGGACATGGAATCATCGCTGGCGCTCGTGCACCAGCGGTTCAGCACCAACACGTTCCCGTCGTGGCCGCTCGCGCATCCGTACCGCTACATCGCGCACAACGGCGAGATCAACACGCTGCGCGGCAACATCAACTGGATGCGCGCGCGCGAAGGCCTCCTCGCCTCCGACGTCCTCGGCGACGACCTGAAGAAGATCCTGCCCGTGATCCGCGAAGGCGGCAGCGATACCGCCACGTTCGACAACGTGCTCGAGATGCTGGTGATGGCGGGCCGGACGCTCCCGCACGCCATCCTGATGATGATTCCCGAGCCGTGGAGCGGCAACCCGGAGATGAGCCCGGAGCGGAGGGCGTTCTACGAGTACCACGCGTCGCTCATGGAGCCGTGGGACGGCCCCGCCTCGATCGCGTTCACCGACGGCACCGTGATTGGCGCCGTCCTCGACCGCAACGGCCTGCGTCCGTCGAGGTACTACGTCACGAAGGACGACCTCGTGATCATGGCCTCGGAAGTTGGCGTGCTGGATGTCGCGCCCGAGGACGTCGTGGTGAAGGAGCGGCTGCACCCGGGCCGGATCTTCCTGGTCGACACGGCCAGGGGCCGCATCGTGGACGACGAGGAGATCAAGAGCGAGCTGGCGGCGGAGCACCCCTATCGCGAGTGGCTCGACAGCCACATCATCGACATCGACGACCTGCCCGGCGCCGCCGCGGAGGAGCCCGATCACGAGGACGTGCTGAAGCGGCAGCACGCCTTCGGCTACACGCAGGAAGACCTGCGCGTGCTCATCGGGCCGATGGCGGTCAACGGCGAGGAACCGATCGGATCGATGGGGACCGACACGTCGCTGGCCGTGTTGTCGCAGCGGCCGCGCGTGCTGTTCGACTACTTCAAGCAGCTCTTCGCGCAGGTCACGAACCCGCCGCTCGACGCCATCCGGGAGCAGCTCGTGACGGACATGGGCTCGACGATCGGGCCCGAGCGGAATCTGCTGAAGCCCGAACCGGAGTCGTGCCGGCAGATCAAGATCAAGTACCCGATCATCCACAACGAGCACGTGGCGAAGCTGCGCCACCTGCCGGCCGGCTCGGCGTTCAAGTCGACGACGCTGTCGCTGCTGTTTGACCCTGACACGGACGGGCCCGGGCTCGAGCGGGCGATGGACGAGCTGTGCCGCCGGGCCAGCGAGGCGGTGAAGGACGGCTACGACATCCTGATCCTGTCGGACCGCGGCGTCGGGCCGCGACAGGCGCCGATCCCCAGCCTCCTGGCGACCGCCGGTGTGCACCACCATCTGGTGCGCGAGGGATCGCGCACGCGCTGCGCGCTCGTCGTGGAGTGCGGCGACGCGCGCGAAGTGCACCACGTGTCGCTCCTGATGGGGTACGGCGCCGGCGTCGTCAATCCGTACGTGGCCTTCGAGACGATCGACGACATGATCCTTCAGGGCATGCTGCCGGGGATCGACCGCGACGAGGCCATCGAGCACTACATCAAGGCGCTCAACAAGGGCATCCTCAAGGTGATGTCGAAGATGGGGATCTCCACGCTGCAGAGCTATTGCGGCGCGCAGATCTTCGAGGCGATCGGCCTGAACCAGGCGTTCATCGATCGCTACTTCACGCACACGATGTCGCGCGTGAGCGGCGTCGGCATCGATGTGATTGCCGAAGAAGTGCGGCGGCGCCACGAGCGCGCGTTCGGACCGCGCCCGGCCGGCCCGGAGGAGCTCGACGGCGGCGGCGAGTACCAGTGGCGGCGTGACGGCGAATACCACCTGTTCAATCCGGAGACGGTGTTCAAGCTGCAGCACGCCACGCAGAGCGGCCAGTACTCCATCTTCAAGGACTACACCCGGCTCGTCGACCGGCAGAACGTGAACCGCGCGACGCTGCGCGGCCTGTTCCGCCTGAAGCCGGCCGGACCGGCCGTGTCGATCGACGAGGTCGAGCCGGTCGAATCGATCCTGAAACGGTTCTCCACCGGCGCGATGTCGTACGGCTCGATCAGCCAGGAAGCGCACGAGACGCTTGCGATCGCGATGAACCGGCTCGGCGGCCGTTCGAACACCGGCGAGGGGGGCGAAGACCCGGCCCGGTACGTGCCCGACGCCAACGGCGACTCGCGCCGCAGCGCCATCAAGCAGGTGGCGTCCGCGCGGTTCGGCGTGACGAGCGAGTACCTCGTCAACGCGGACGACCTGCAGATCAAGATGGCGCAGGGCGCCAAGCCGGGCGAGGGCGGCCAGCTGCCGGGCGCGAAGGTCTATCCGTGGATCGCCAAGACGCGATACGCCACGCCGTACGTGGGGCTGATTTCGCCGCCGCCGCACCACGACATCTATTCGATCGAGGACCTGGCGCAGCTCATTTACGACCTGAAGAACTCGAACCCGAAGGCGCGCATCCACGTGAAGCTCGTGGCCGAGGGAGGCGTCGGCACCGTCGCGGCCGGCGTCGCGAAGGCGCATTCGGACGTGGTGCTGATTTCAGGCCACGACGGCGGCACCGGCGCCTCGCCGCTGACGAGCCTCAAGCACGCGGGCCTGCCCTGGGAGCTCGGGCTGGCCGAGACGCAGCAGGTGCTCGTCCTGAACAAGCTGCGCGACCGGATCGTCGTGCAGGTGGACGGCCAGCTCAAGACCGGCCGCGACGTCGTCATTGGCGCGCTGCTGGGCGCCGAGGAGTACGGCTTCGCGACGGCACCGCTCGTCGTCATGGGCTGCGTGATGATGCGGGTGTGCCACCTGAACACGTGCCCGGTCGGCATCGCCACGCAGGACCCGGAGCTGCGCAAGAAGTTCACGGGCAAGCCGGAGTTCGTCGAGAACTTCTTCCGCTTCATCGCGCGGGAAGTGCGCGAGCTGATGGCGGAGCTCGGATTCAGGACGATCAACGAGATGATCGGCCGCGCCGACTGCCTCGACATCGAACCGGCGGTCGATCACTGGAAGGCGAGCGGCCTCGACCTCGCGCCGCTCCTGCACGTCCCGGCGCTGCCTGCCTCGGTCGGGCGCTACAGGATGCGCGCGCAGGATCACGGTATCGACCGCGCGTTCGACAACGAACTCATTGAGCGCTGCCGGCCGGCGCTCGACCATGGCGCACGGGTGGAGTTCAGCTCGTTCATCCGCAACTCCGACCGTACCGTGGGGACGCTGCTCGGGTACGAGGTGACGAAGCGGTTCGGTGGCGGCGGGCTGCCCGACGACACGATCAAGATGACGTTTACGGGATCCGCAGGGCAGAGCTTCGGCGCCTTCCTGCCGCGCGGCATCACGATGACGCTCGTCGGCGACGCCAACGACGGCTTCGGCAAGGGGCTGTCCGGCGGCCGCCTCATCGCGTATCCGCCGCTCCGGTCCACGTTCAGGACCGAGGAGAACATCATCATCGGCAACGTCGCCTTCTACGGCGCGACGGGCGGCGAGGCGTTCGTCAGCGGCGTCGCCGGCGAGCGGTTCTGCGTGCGCAACAGCGGCGCCACCGTGGTTGTTGAAGGCGTGGGCGACCACGGCTGCGAGTACATGACCGGCGGCCGCGTGCTGGTGCTGGGCCGCACGGGCCGCAACTTCGCAGCCGGGATGAGCGGCGGCGTCGCGTACGTCCTCGACACGCACGGCCGGTTCGAGCGCCGCTGCAACCTGGAGATGGTCGATCTCGAGGCGCTCGTCGAGGCCGAGGACGTCGACTTCGTCCAGGTGGCGCTGATGAAGCACGTGACATTCACCGGCAGCCGCTACGCTGCGCGGCTGCTCGAGGAGTGGGACACGCTGCAGGGGCGCATCGTGAAGGTCATGCCGCGGGAATACAAGAAGGCGCTCGCGGCGGAGGCCAGCCGCCTGGTGGCGGAGCTTGCCGCCGACACGGTCGCGGTCGTTAAAGTTCCAGCAGCACGTTAGGCGGGTCCGCTGCGCGGAACCCGCCCTACATACGAGTACGTAGGCCAGGTTCCGCGAGGTGTACGTAGGCCGGGTTCCGCGCAGCGGACCCGGCGAACTATTCATGGGCAAGGTTACCGGTTTCATCGAGATCAAGCGGAAGAAGCATCCGACGCGTCCCGTCGAGGAGCGGATCCACGACTGGCACGAGGTGTACCTCCCGTACCCGACCGCGGAGCTGCGCGACCAGGGCGCGCGGTGCATGGACTGCGGCATCCCGTTCTGTCACCAGGGATGCCCGCTCGGGAACCTGATTCCGGACTGGAACGACCTCGTGTACCGCGATCGGTGGCACGCGGCCATCGAGCGCCTCCACGCGACGAACAACTTTCCCGAGTTCACGGGACGGCTGTGCCCGGCGCCGTGCGAGGGCTCGTGCGTGCTCGGCATCAACGACAACCCCGTGACGATCAAGGCGATCGAAGTGTCGATCATCGACCGCGCGTACGACGAAGGCTGGGTCACGCCGAGGCCGCCGGCCACGCGCACGGCAAAGAAGGTGGCGGTGGTCGGATCGGGACCTGCGGGGCTGGCCGCGGCCGATCAGCTCAATCGCGCCGGGCACTGGGTGACCGTGTTCGAGAAATCCGACCGGATCGGCGGCCTGCTGCGCTACGGCATCCCCGAATTCAAGATGGAGAAGCGCGTCCTCGACCGCCGGCTGGCGATCATGGAGGCGGAGGGCGTCGCGTTCAAGGGAGGCGTCAACGTCGGCGGCGCCGATATGCCCGCCGGCCGGCTGCGTTCCGAGTTTGACGCGTCCGTGCTGGCCGCGGGCGCGGGGCACCCGCGCGACCTGCCGGTGCCGGGGCGCGAGCTCACGGGCGTGCACTTCGCGATGGAGTACCTGACGCTCCAGAACAAGCGGTGCGAAGGCGACGCGATTTCGGATGATGCGTTCATTACCGCGCAGGGCAAGCACGTGATCATCATCGGCGGCGGCGACACAGGCGCCGACTGCCTGGGAACCGCGCATCGCCAGGGGGCGAAGTTGGTCACGCAGCTGGAGCTGCTGCCACGGCCGCCGGCCGAGCGGACGCCGGACAATCCCTGGCCGCAGTGGCCCAACATCTTTCGCGTCTCTCCCGCGCACGAGGAGGGCGGCGAGCGTCTGTATGCCGTGTCCACGCAGCGGTTTACGGGCGACGCCTCGGGCCATGTCCGCGCG
>Ga0209640_10001283_pt1 | contig 21119 bp, 22 predicted proteins | sample RifCSP10_1_FD_184018 | JGI IMG/M metagenome (GOLD analysis project Ga0209640, IMG submission 184018) | Soil microbial communities from Rifle, Colorado - Rifle CSP2_sed 10_1 (SPAdes) (version 2) | ecosystem: Environmental > Terrestrial > Deep subsurface > Rock core/Sediment | place: Rifle...
TGCCAACATGTCGGCCGCCGCCTTTGCCTGATCTGGACTCATAACACCTCCTGATCCCTGATCCCTGATCCCCGAGTCCCCTATCTCGTAAGCTTCCGGTACCTAATCCGGTGCGGCGTATCCGCCTCCGCACCGAGGCGCCGCTTGCGATCGGCCTCGTAGTCCTGGTAGTTGCCCTCGAACCACACGACGCGGCTGTCGCCCTCGAAGGCGAGCATGTGCGTGGCGATGCGGTCGAGAAACCAGCGGTCGTGGCTGATGACCACCGCGCAGCCCGCGTAGTTGAGCAGCGCCTCTTCGAGCGCTCGTAACGTGTCCACGTCGAGGTCGTTGGTCGGCTCGTCGAGCAGCAGCAGGTTCGACCCGCGCTGCAGCAGCTTCGCCAGATGGACTCGGTTCCTCTCGCCGCCGGAGAGCGTGCCGACCTTTCGCTGCTGCTGGGACCCCTTGAAGTTGAACCAGGACACGTAGGCGCGCGAGGGCACGGCGCGCTTGCCGATCATCAGCTCGTCTTCCCCGCCAGCGATCTCCTCCCAGACGCTCTTGTTCGCCGCGAGCGCGTCCCGGCTCTGATCGACGTAGCCGGCCTGCACCGTGTCGCCGAGCCGCAGCGTGCCCGCGTCCGGCTTCTCCTCGCCGGTGATCATCCGGAACAGCGTCGTCTTGCCAGCGCCGTTGGGGCCTATCACCCCGACGATGCCGCCTCGAGGCAGGGTGAAATTGAGATCGTCCATGAGCAACTGGTCGTCGTACGCCTTGCGTACGCCGCGCGCTTCGACCACAACGTCCCCCAGGCGTGGCCCCGGTGGAATGTAAATCTCGACCTGGTCGATCTTCTGCGCCGTGTCCTCGTTGAGGAGTTGTTCGTAGGCGTTCAGGCGCGCCTTGCCTTTCGATTGCCGCGCCCTGGGCGACATGCGGATCCACTCGAGCTCGCGCTGCAGCGTCTTCTGCCGCTTGGTCTCCGACTTCTCTTCCTGCGCCAGGCGCTGCTGCTTCTGATCCAGCCAGGAGGAGTAGTTTCCCTTCCACGGGATCCCGGATCCCCGGTCGAGCTCGAGGATCCACTCGGCGGCGTTGTCCAGAAAGTAGCGGTCGTGCGTCACCGCCACGACGGTGCCTTTGTATTCCTTGAGAAACCGCTCCAGCCACGCGACCGACTCGGCATCAAGGTGATTGGTGGGCTCGTCGAGCAGCAACAAATCCGGCGACCTGAGCAGCAGCCGGCAGAGCGCCACGCGCCGCCGCTCCCCGCCCGAGAGCGTTGTCACGTCGGCCTCGGCAGACGGGCAGCGCAGGGCGTCCATCGCCAGCTCGAGCTGCGAATCGATGTCCCAGGCGTTCACCGCGTCGATGCGATCCTGGAGCCGTCCCTGCTCCTCGAGGACCTTGTCCATCTCCTCGGGCGACAGCTCTTCACCGAGCTTCATGTTCAACTCGTCGTACCGGTCGAGCAGCGACTTGATGGCGGCGACCCCCTCCTCGACGTTGCCCTTGACTGACTTGGTCGGGTCGAGGCGCGGCTCCTGCGGCAGGAAGCCGACGGAGATGCCGTCCGAGGGAAATGCCTCGCCGATGAACTCGGTGTCTTCGCCGGCCATGATCTTCAAGAGCGAGCTCTTGCCCGAGCCGTTCAGGCCGAGGACACCGATCTTCGCGCCGGGGAGGAAGGAAAGCCAGATGTCTCGGAGGACGACCGCGTCGGGAGGATGGACCTTCCCGAGGCCCTTCATGGTGTAGATGTACTGCACGTGTTCTACCTGAGCGCGCGGGCTGAAGCCCGCGCTCTACGCTTGGGTTGAGAGACTGTTCAGTATATCAGGCGGTGTTCCGTCAGCGCCTAGTGCACGCGCTGACTGCGACCGGTGGAAGATGCCGAGATGTCGCGGACGGGCGAGGTGACGATGCGACGACCGTCGACCAGGATCTCCATGCGGAGCCCGATCCCAATCCATCCCACCTTCAGGAAGCTGCCCCCAACGCTCGCTCCGCTGAACCGGGCCTCGGTGAGGGATGGGAAGAACTGCCCGCCCTCCACGAGCACCGAATCACCCGACGAGACGATGATGCGGTACTCGGAGTTGCAGGTATGCACGACCAGCGTCGTCATGGGCTCGAGATCGCGGAGGTGCACTCCGCTGGCAGCCGCGACGGCCGCGGTAAAACCCGTCAAGGTTGGCGCCCGGGTGATGGTTGTGCCTTCGCTCATGATCGTCGTTGCACCCTGCAGATATTCTACGCCTGTTGGTTTCCGGTTGTCGCGCCCAGCTCAGTAACCGTTACTTATGGCTTGACAGGGTCCCTGCCCCAAAGAGGCAGCTGCGGGCCCCTGCCCTATTGCGCGGCCTGTGGACTGCGCGCCTCCGGCATCAGGGTCACGACGGTATGGCGCTCCGCGGGGAAGTACTTCCGCAGCGCTCGGTGGACGTTCTCGACGGTCAACGAGTCGGCGCGCTCCTGCCGCTGCAGGATGCGCCTCGGGTCACGGCCGAGCACGTGCATCGCTTGCAACGAGCTGAGCCAGTAGCCGTTCTCGCGCATCGCCGTCTGCAGTTCGTTCTTCTCCGTCTCCTTGACGGCTTGCACGTCGGCCGCCGTGGGCCCCTGGCGGCGCAGCCGATCGACCTCGTCCATCACCGCGGCGGTCAAGCTGTCCACGTTCTCGGGAGCGCTTCCGAACTGCACGGTGGTGACCCCGTAGCCAGGCTGCGGCGAGGTGTTCGAGTAGCTGACGCCAACCGAGTAGGTGCCACCGAGCTTCTCCCGAAGGATGTCGCGCAGGCGCATTTCAAGGACCTCAGTGGCCGCCTGCAGGCGATGTGTCTCGAACTCCTCGAGCCCGGTGTCCGCGAAGAAGGTGACCACGGTTTGACTTCGCGGTTCCTGGCCTTTGGTGACCGTCTCACGGACCACGGAACTCGGGAACTCGAGGCGCATGTCGGCGGGGCGCGTGTCCACGGTCCCGGTCGACGGCAGCGACCCGAGATAGCGCTCCAGGAGGGGTGTGATCCCGTCCACGGTGAACGTGCCGACAAAGAAGAAGGTGAAGTTGGCGGCGTTGGCGAAGGCCCGCCTGTAGAACTCGAGCATCCGATCCGCATCGAGCCGGGGAAGATCCTCGGTCCTGAGGGCGCGCGCGGTGTAGTGGTCCAGCGTGTTGACGCGGCGGACGCGCTCGCCGTACACGGCGCCTGGACTCTGGGCCTGATTGGCCAGCGTGGCCTCGAGCCGTCGCTTCATCAGCTCGAACGCCGCCGGGTCGGTGTTGGCCGAGGTGAAGTGCAGGTAGGCAAGTTGGAGCGCCGTCTCCAGGTCCTTGGGCGTGCCCGATCCATTGACGCCGTGCGAGTAGCTGGAGACGTTGGCGGAGGCGCGGCCGAGCCGCCCGGCCAGGAGCTTCCCGAGATCGACAGGCGTGATCCCACCCACGCCGGCAAGACCCACGAGCGAGGTGGCGAGCGACGCGTTCAGGTAGTTCGCCGGGGCGGCCAGCGACAGCCCCCCACGCGCGTAGGAGGTGAAAATCACCTGGTCGTTCCGGAAGTCGGTCGGTTTCAACCAGGCCTCGACACCGTTGGACAAGGTCAACACCGTGACCCCGATCTCGGGAATCTCGCGCCGGGCCCGGACGGTGCCCGGCACGGGCGGCTGGGCGATGAGTTCCCGCCCGCCCAACTCGTCCCGCCAGGCGGCCACCGCCCCGGACGTACCCGCGCTGAGCGCCGCGCGCAGGGCGGTCTCGGTGACCACGGAGAGGCCCGGTTTCTCCGGCGACGTGCCGATGACGACACGGTTGGCGTCCGAGAGGATCTCCCGCGCGAGCGAACCCGTTTCGGCGGCCGTGATGGCCGGCAGCAGCCGGCGAACGAGCTCCAGCTCAACCTCGATGCCGGGAGCCGCCTCCTCGCTCAGGTAGTGCCGTAGCAGTTCTGAAGCGTACCCCGAGCTCTCGGTCGTGCTCCGTTCGTTGTAGGAGCGCTCGTAGGAGGCCAGTGTCGAACGCTTGGCGCGGTCGATCTCGGCCTCGCCAAACCCATGCTGCTGCACACGGGCGATCTCTTCGCCGAGGGCCTTCAGGCCAGCTTCGGCCGCGCCATCGTTGACCCGGGCGGACAGCGAGACGGCTTCGACGGTCTGGCCGAGCGTCTCGTCGCCGGATCCGGCGCGCAGGAACGGCGCGTCCGCTCGACGCGCAATCTCGCCAAACCGGTCGTTGAGCATCTGGTGCACGAGCGATCGCACGAGCACGCGCCGGTAGTCGCCAGCGGATCGCAGCGCCCGGAGCGGCTGCTTAATGGTCACCGAAACTGACGACCCCTGTGCCTCGACATCGGAGAGCGACGCATACCGGGTCTCCTCGTGCGCAGGAATCGCGTGCACCTCGCGCGGACGCCCCCCGGGCTCGAGTCCCGAGAAGTGCTGCCCGATGAGGCGCTCGGTCTCGAACGGGTCGATGTCGCCGGCCACAATCACCGCCATGCGACCCGGGCGATAGTGATCGCGATAGAACTGGCGAAGGCGATCCGGCGGGAAACTCTTCAGGATTTCCGGTGTGCCGATCGGCACGCGGTCGCGGTACCGGGACTCGCCGAACAAGGCATCGAGCTGCCTGTCCTGCATGCGGGTGCCGGCGCCAAGACGCCCCCGCCACTCCTCGATCACCACGCCGCGCTCGGACTCGACCTCCGAGGCGTCGAGCGTGATGCCACCGGCGAAGTCGCTGAGCGCCTCGAGCCCGCGTGTCAGCACGCCGGCGCGGTCGGTGGGCACGTCGAGCATGTACACGGTTTCGTCGAAGCTCGTGTACGCGTTGACGTGCGGGCCGAAACGCGCACCGATCGACTCGAGATAGGAGACCAGCTCACCTGGCTTGAAGTGGGCCGTGCCATTGAAGGCCATGTGCTCGAGCACGTGCGCCAACCCGCGCTGATCGTCCTCTTCGTCAATCGACCCGGCCTTCACCGCCAGGCGCAGCATGGCGCGCTTCTCGGGCCTCGCATTGGCGCGAATGAAATACCGCAGGCCGTTCGGTAGCGTGCCGGTGCGAATGGCGGGATCAAGCGGCAGCGGAGCCGACAGGTTCTGGGCGAACCCGGCCGCGCCGCCCAGCAGGAGCGCGGCGACGAGGTATGCTGCCCGGATGCAGCTCAGAATCAGACGGCTCGATCCCACGATGTCCCTCCCGGGGTACGGCACCGACGGCGCAGCCGGCTTCGATCTGGCCTCGGCTCACGACGTCACAGTGGAGCCAGGTCAGGTGGCCCTCGTCCGGACCGGCCTCGTCATCGAGGTGCCTGCCGGTCACTTCCTCGCCATTTTCGCCCGAAGCAGCACACCACTCAAGCGCGGACTGATGGTGGCCAACGGCGTAGGCGTCGTCGATTCGGACTATTCGGGCCCGACCGACGAAGTGATGATTCAGGTCCTCAACGTCACGCAGGCCCACGTCCAGATCCGACGCGGAGACCGGCTGGCCCAGGGCATCGTGCTGCCGGCTCCCCGCATCAGGTGGCATGAAGTCGACGAGATTCGCGGTGTGACCAGGGGTGGCTTCGGTGCAACCGGTATGTGAAAGACGACACGCCGAGACACCGAGACACAGAGGCCTTTTGTCCCAGGGCGGCTCAGACTCGGTGCCTCGGCGCCTCGGTGTGTCGAGATGAGCGTGAGACGCATCCTGCACATCGACATGGACGCGTTCTATGCGTCGGTCGAACAACGGGATCGTCCCGAGCTGCGCGGACGTCCCGTGGCGGTGGGCGGGGACCCCAACACGCGCGGCGTGGTGGCCGCGGCCAGCTACGAGGCCCGGCAGTACGGCGTGCGATCGGCGATCTCGATGGCCAAGGCCGTGCGCCTCTGCCCCGCCCTCGTCATCCTGCATCCGGACTTCACGAAGTACCGAGAGGTGTCCCAGCAGGTCCTCGGCATCCTCCGCGGCGCGGCGCCACTGGTCGAACCGCTTTCGCTAGACGAGGCGTACCTGGACGTGACCGAGAACGCATTCGGCGAGCCGCTCGGCGTGACGGTCGCGAAACGACTGAAGGAGGAAATCCGCGCCGCCACGGGCCTTACGGCATCGGCGGGCGTCGCGCCGAATAAGTTCCTCGCCAAGATCGCGTCGGGTTGGCAAAAGCCGGATGGCCTGACCGTCATCGCGCCCGAGCGCGTCGAGCAGTTTCTGCAGGGATTGAGCGTGGACGCGCTGTGGGGCGTGGGGCCGGTCACCGCCCGCAAGCTGCGTGAGCGGGGCATCGAGAAGCTCGTCGACGTGCGCACGGCCGATGCCGCTGCGCTCCGCGAGGCCGTGGGTTCCCTTGCCGACTGGCTGCAGCAACTCGCTCGCGGCGTCGACAACCGGCCCGTGGTGTCTGAATACGAGCCGCAGTCGTCTGGCAGCGAGAACACGTTCCCAGTCGATCTGCGCGACCGCGCCGAGATGCAGAATGAAATCGCCGAGATGGCTCGCCGGGCCGCGGCCTGGCTCGCCAAGCGCGAACTGTACGCCCGGACGGTCACGATCAAGGTGCGCTACAGCGACTTCACGACCATCACCCGCAGCCACACCGAGGCCGCGACGCGAGACGAAGCCTCACTCGTGGCTCGAGCGGTCGCGCTCCTCGAGCGGACCGAGGCCGGCGAGCGACCGGTGCGGCTGCTCGGCGTGAGCGTGCACGGCCTCAGCGACAGCCTCGAGGTGCCGAAGCCGGGGACGCCGCGGCTGCCGTTTGCGGAGTGAGTCGTCGCCAACTCCCAACGCCCAAGGCCCAAGAAGCCCAACTCCCAACTGAGCGTTCTTCCTGCGCGGCCGCGAGCTCGTTACACGGACGCTCGAGGCTCTGCCAGTGCCTGCCGTAGCTCGGGTATGGCCGAGCATCATACCCGCCGTTCCAGTGGCGCCCCAAGCCACAGCGCGGATCAGGCCCGCGCGCAGCGCTCCACACGGACGGCGCCGAGGCGCTCGCCCTGAATGGAGGCGTCGTTTCACGGTCTGACGGTAAAGCCCGAATTTCGCTGAACGTTAGGGTTTGTCAGGGGTGACAGCCGCCCTGCACATAGGAGACCTTCGAGGCACTTCCGAGGCTTCGATCGAGTTATCGAACATGCCCGCTTATCGAATCTTCGCGTAGCCTTCCTTCGCTAGCTGCTGGATCCGTTCTGCAGCCTCGGGCTCTTGAATGCCTCGGCGATAGACTTCACCGACATCGGCGGCCATCGCTTCGATCACATCGACGAGCTCCGGATCGCGCAGCACCAGAGCCAGGTGCATTCCCGCCCGCAACACGGTCACATCCTCCGGCGCCTCCAGTACTCTCCTGGTAACGTCCACCACTTGCTGACGAAGCGGACCGACCGGTTGGCCCGACGCCACTACCGTCTCCAACGCGTGAAGGATGCCGGCCGTCATCAGCGTGTTACGACGCTCACTCCGAGCGCCACGCGCCGTCCACGCGCTCAGCAGTGCTGGCACCGCGTCATCCGGAAACTCAGTCAACGCACGGTAGACGGAGGCCCCAGTGTCAACGGCACCGACGAGGTCAGGGATCGTGGTGACGTCACGCAGACTCACGACCAAAGCGATAACGGCCAAGTCGTGTTCACCGCTGTACTCGTCCGGCTCGCCCAGTTCCCCCTGTTCCCATCTGGCGTAGCGTTCCATGCGCGTGCGGTTCACTCGCCGCAACTCGCCAAGTAGAGCCGTACGGACTCCGTCGTCCGACAGAAGAGCGGGCGTGCGCTGAATCTGAAAGACCGCCGCAGCTCGATCGGCCAAACGATCGTGGCCCAGGAGTTGAGCCACTTCATTGGCCGGCAATCGGACGGGGTTCCCTTGCCCAGCTCGGGTAGCGACACTGACTGCCAGCATGAGGACGCCTACGAGCAGGAAGGTCGCGCGCGACTTTGCCGTCATCGTTAACCTCCCAGACTACGGTTGCCATTCCCACTCGACGTGGATGTGAGAGTTCGGATCCTGAATGTCACCATTCTTGATTTCTATGACCGCTTGTGCACCAGCCTCGATCGCGGCATCCGCGATATCCTGCCATTCCTCCATTGTTCTCGGTCGCGAACTGTCGTTCCACCAGTCAGCTGCCCGACCATACTGGTGCCAGCTCAGCGGCTCATTCGATCCGACCTTCAATCCGGTCAGCAGTGTAAGGCCGGGTTCGTCAGGGTGCCTTGACCAGCCGCACACCTGTGACCTCGATTCTGGTCACGGGCGTCTCCCCGTCCAGTGGGACAGCCTCGATCTTCTCGAGCACGCCCAGGCCGTCGACCACGCGGCCGAAGACGGTGTACTGCCCGTCGAGCGCGGGGGTGCGGGCCAGCACGATGAAGAATGAACTGCTGGCGCTGGCGGGATCCTCGAGCCGCGCCATCGACAGGGTCCCGCGGTCGTGCGGCGTGTCGTTGAACTCCGGCTGGAGCATGCGCACGTAGGCCTGCTGGCGTTCGCTCGGCGCCTCACGCCTGGTCGGCAGGTGTCCCCCCTGCGCCACGAAACCGCGCACCACGCGATGGAAGGCGGTGCCATCGTACACACCCGCGGCGGCCAGGCGCAGGAACTGACGCACGTGGTTCGGCGCGGCCTCCGCCAGCAGGTCGAGCACGATCACGCCTTCGGCCGTCTCGAGCACGGCCTGTTTGCCCCGGAGTTCGTCTGGTGGCAGGGTCGAGACGAAGAACGTCTCAGGCGGTGGCGCCGCGACTCGCTGTGGGCGATTCGCCTGCGGGTCGGCGAGGAACCACAACAGCATCAGGGCCAGCATCGCGAGGATTATCTGCTATATTCCCTGCACGTTTGAACGGGCCTGCCCTGCCATCACGCGAAGCCGCGCAGTACGAGGAATTCTTCGGCTTCGTGCAGTCGCCGTTCACGCTGGCCCCTGATCCGCACTTCCTCTACCGCAGCGCGTCACACAACGACGCAATCCAGCTGCTCATCGACGCGATCCAGCGACGCGACGGCATCGCCGTGCTCAGCGGCGACGTCGGCACGGGCAAGACGACCATTTGCCGAACCGTGCTCGAACGGCTGGATCACACCGTCTTTACCTCGCTCGTCCTCAACCCGTTCGTGTCGGCGGACGAGCTCATCCGCGCGATCCTCCTCGACTTTGGCGTGGTCTCGCGGGAGACCGTGCGCAGCGGGCGGATCAGCTCCGCCACCACGGACAACCTCGTGAGCACGCTGCGGGCGTTCCTGGCTTCGCTCGCCTCGATCGGTGCGACCGGCGTCCTCGTCATCGACGAGGCGCAGCACCTCTCGCGGCAGGTCCTCGAGCAACTCTACGTCCTCTCGAACCTCGAGGCACACGACACGAAGCTGCTGCAGATCGTGCTGGTCGGGCAGCTCAACCTGCTCGACCTCCTCGAGCGACCGGACGAGCGTCAGCTGGACCGGCGAATCGCCCTGCGAGCGGTCCTCGAGCCCCTCGATCGAGTGGATGTCGAGGCGTACGTCGCGCACCGGATTGCGGTGGCCATGGGCGGATCGTCCGTGACCTTCGACGCGGCGGCGCTCGAATTGGTGCATCGGTCGAGCCGCGGCGTGCCACGCGTGATCAACCTGCTGTGCGACCGGGCGCTCACCTCGGCCGCCCACCTTGGCGTGAGCATGATTACGCGAGACATCGCGCGCGGCGCCGCCGGCAGTCTCGGGCTTCCGGCGCACCGGCTGGCGACACGACGCTGGTGGCGTTTCTTCCGCTGGGGGTGGGCCTCAGCCGCGCTTTGACTTGAGGTGCTGTCTCAGCGCCTTGGCGCCGATCCGGCCGCGCCGTTTCTCCTCGATCTGGGCGCGCGCATCCTGCTGCCGGGCCAGGAACGAGAGCTCGTCCTGCACCTTCAGGTAACTGGCCAAGCGCTCGGTCGCCAGACGGCCGTCCAAAACACCCGCCTTCACGGCGCACTGCGGTTCATCGCGGTGCCGGCAGTTGCTGAAACGGCACTCGGCCGCGAGCGCCTCGACATCGTCGAACGTCTCGCCCACCGCCTCACCGACGTCCCACAGCTGCAGCTCGCGCATCCCAGGTGTATCGATGATGAGGCCGCCATTCGGCAGAAGCACCAGCTCCCGATGCGACGTGGTGTGCCGACCTTTCGAGTCCTCGACGCGCACCTCACGCGTCCGCTGGACGTCCTGGCCGACCAGGCGGTTGATGATGGTGCTCTTGCCAACACCGGACGAGCCGAGCAGGGCGCCCGTCCGGCCGGGCGGCAGGTAGGCCGCGACGTGCTCGACACCCTGACCGAGCTTCGGGTTCAGCACATGGACGGGAAGGCCGCCAGTCAGTGCGGTGACCGCCGCGACAGCGGCCGGCACGTCGCGGCACATATCCGGCTTGGTGAGCAACACGACCGGCGACGCGCCGCTTTCGCGGGCGAGTAACAGGTAGCGCTCCAGGCGACGCGGGCTGAAGTCGGCATCGAGCGCCATGACGATGAAGACGACGTCGACGTTGGCCGCGACCACCTGTTCGTTGGCGACGCGGCCGGCCATGCGACGGGAAAACCAGCTGCGGCGGGGCAACACCGCCACGATGACGCCTCGATCGCCACCCGCCCGCGCGCGCACCACGACCCAGTCACCGACGGCCGGCAGCGCGCCCCGGCTGGCGGCCTGGTGCTTCAGTCGACCGGCCAGGACGGCCTCCGTTTCGCCCCCCTCTCCGCCGACACGGTAGAGGTAGTTGTATTCCACGAGGATGCGACCCGGCTGCACGTCGGGCGCGTCGGCCCAAGCCTGGTAGGCGCCTGCAAGCGCCTGGTCCCACCCGAGCATGTCGAGAGTCCTCACGGTCACGCGCGCCGCAACCACTCGCCAACGGCATCGAGCACCTCGTCGAGCACCTGCTCTTTGGGGCGGCTCCTGACGGTCAGCGAGTGGTCGGCACCAGGCACCACATGCAAGCTGACGGGTGCAGCCATCGTCTCGATCACCGGCCCAAGTTCCTGGGGTGTGCCGAAGGCGTCCCGCTCGCCCTGCACGATCAGCACGGGCGCTCTAATGGAGGGGAGGTGGCGCACGCGCGGCTGCTCGGGCTTCCCCGGCGGGTGTAGCGGATAGCCGAACACCACGATACCCCTGAGCCCCTCGAGCCCGGCCGCGCCGAGATGGGTCGCCATGCGGCCACCCATCGACTTGCCACCGATGAACAGCCCGGACGCGCGACTCCAGCGCCGCGCAGCGCCGACCGCGTCAGCAAACGCTTCCTCGAGCTGCGGCGCGCGATCCGGAACCCTGCGGCCCTGGCGGATGTAGGGGAAGTCAAACGTGACCGTGTCGATGCCCCGCCGGGCCATCCCACGGGCCACACCCGTCATGAACGGATGGCGCTGCCCAGCGCCCGCGCCATGGGCAAGCACCAACAGGGCATCAGGGACGCCATCGGCAGCGTACCCGATTGCCCCACGACTCTCGAGCTCAGTCGCGTCCCGCACCTCGCACCCTCGCACCCTCGCACCTTCGCACCCTCGCACCCTCGCACCTCTATTCCTTGTACGCCTGGTGCAGGTGCACGGGCTCGGCCCTCGCCCGCATGCGCAAATTGATCATCTCCACGAACAGCGAGAAAGCCATCGCGAAGTAGACGTACCCTTTCGGGATGTGTTGGTCGAACCCCTCGGCCAGCAGGGACACGCCGATGAGCAGCAGGAAGCTCAACGCCAGGATCTTGACCGTCGGGTGTCGCTCCACGAAGTCGCTGATGGAGCCGGCGGCCACGAGCATTACGACGACCGCGATGATGACCGCGAGGATCATCACCGCAACATCCTCCGCCATGCCTACCGCTGTGATGACCGAATCGAGCGAGAAGACAACGTCGAGTAGGAGGATCTGCACGATGACGCCCGCGAACGAGGCAACGACCCCGGCCGAGCCGTGCCCTTCCTCGCCCTCGAGCTTGTCGTGAATCTCGAAGGTACTCTTCGCGAGGAGGAAGAGTCCACCCCCAACGAGGATCAGGTCGCGGCCTGAGATCTCCTGCCCGAGCGCGGCAAAGAGCGGTGCGGTGAGGCTCATCACCCAGGTGATCGACAGCAGCAACCCGACGCGCATGATCATGGCGAGCGAGAGACCCACACGCCGCGCGCGCGCCCGGTCAGCTGGCCGAAGCTTGCCGGCGAGAATCGAGATGAAGACAACGTTGTCGATACCGAGGACGATCTCGAGCGCGGTCAGGGTGGCGAGCGCAATCCAGCCCTCGGCGCTCGTCGCCCAGCCGAATCCCTCGGAGACCCAGCCGGTCATCGAGCGTCTACGCGGGCAGCAGGAGCTCTGGTGCGTCGATGAGCCCGCCCCACGTGTCGGAGTCCTGCCAAATCAGGGTTGAGAGGTACAGCGCGACATCGTCGGCGGGATGCGCCGCGCCGAGGGCTCTGGCCGCCTCGCGGAGGCGGTCCGCCGACGGGGGCTGTAGATCCTCTTCAGCGATCACGCCGTCTTCGTGCTTGACGGCCAGCGCATCGAGGAACGCGGCCATCATGGGCCGCTGCTGAGACAGGTGATAGGCCACGAGCAGCCTCGCCGCGAGCAGCTCCGACACCGCACCGGCGCTCACCAGGTGGCGCGCCTTCTTCGCGACCGGCAGCGCCCACACGCTCTTGGCCCGGAACTTGATGCGCTGCGCAATCGTCAGCACGGCCTCAGCCTGCTCCCCGGCGGCGTTCTCGTCCTGCCAGAAGGCTTCGGCGGCCTGTAGCTTGTGCTCGGGCGACAGCTGTTTCCACAAATGGGAGGGTCTCGGGAGTTGAGAGAGGTCAGGCATGTTCGACCCGATACGTTAACATAGCGCGCATGCCGAAACTGACCGTTGAAGGATTTGCCACCGTCGATGTCGCGCAGGGCCGCCGCCTCGTCAATGCCATCGAGCAGGACGCCGGCGTCGACATCCTGCACGCCTGCGGCGGCAACGCCCGTTGCACGACCTGCCGCGTGGAGTTTCAGAGCGGTGAGCCGCCCAGGATGACCATGGCGGAAAAAGCGAAGCTGGAGGAGAAGGGACTCACCGGCATCCGGCTCTCATGTCAGATCACCTGCGACCACGACATGACCGTCCGCGCCATCAGCCGGCTGGCAGGAAGCGGCCGGCCGGACCCGGGCCGGACCCCTGAGCCGACCATCCAGCCCCCACCGGAGTGGGTCTGAACGCAGCAGAGCTTCTCGGGTTCTCAGGTACGCAGGTGCATCGGTGGTGGTGCGCAGGTGCTCGGGTGCAAGGTTCAGGTACGCACCTGAACCTGTGCACCGGCGAACCAGAGAACCCGAGAACCTGTTTCAGTCTATCGAGATCTTCCGGAGCAGATTGAAGTCGGACAGCATCTTGCCGGCGCCGATGACCACGGCTGAGAGCGGGTCTTCGGCCACTTGGACCGGCAGGCCGGTTTCCACTCGCAGCCGCTCGTCCAGGTTCTGGAGCAACGCGCCGCCGCCGCTCAAGACGATGCCCCGGTCGCAGACATCGGCGGACAACTCGGGCGGAATCCGTTCGAGCGCGTCTCTGACCGCCTGAATCATCTGCCGAATGGTGTCGGCCAGCGCTTCTCTGATCTGGCCGTCGTGCAGGACGACTGTGGTCGGCCGACCCTCGAGCACGTGGCGGCCCTTGACTTCCATCTCCTTGCGCTGCGGAAGCGGTGCCGCCGACCCGAGTTCAATCTTGATGCGCTCGGCCGTGCGCTCACCAATGAGCAGATTGTGCTCGCGCTTGACGTACTGCGCGATCGCCTCGTCCATCGAGTTACCAGCCACACGGACCGACTTGCTGTAGACGATCCCGGCCAACGAAATCACGGCGATATCGGTCGTGCCGCCTCCGATGTCGACAATCATGTTGCCCGACGCCTCGGTGATCGGCATCCCGGCGCCAATCGCCGCCGCCATGGCCTCTTCGATGAGGTGCACTTCGCTGGCCTTCGCCCGGTACGCGCTGTCTTTCACCGCACGGCGTTCGACCTGCGTGATTTCGGACGGCACCCCGATGACCACCCGCGGCCGCACGAAGCTCTTGCGCCGGTGGGCCTTCCGGATGAAGTGGCCGAGCATCTTCTCGGCGGCTTCGAAGTCGGCGATCACGCCATCCCGCATAGGACGGATCGCCGTGATGTTGCCTGGGGTTCGGCCCAGCATCTCCTTCGCCTCATTCCCCACGGCCTCGATCTGGTTGCTCACGTTATTGACCGCCACAATGGACGGCTCGTTCACGACGATTCCAGAGCCACGCGCGAAGACGCACGTGTTCGCCGTGCCGAGATCGATCGCCAGGTCGTGAGAGAAATACGACAGCGCTCCAAGCAGCATGTGAGGCCTCGCTTCTTTCGGGCAATTCCCTGCGGTGGTGGACCAGAACCCAGAGCCGGGCCCCGCAGGAGCCCCGAGCTGCGACGCGCCCGGCGATTCGAATCGCGGCAGTCACAGCGGCAAGGAGTGTACCCGCATAGTCTGCCGAATGCGGTCACCGGAACTGCCCGTAGCTTCACGCCACTGCCAGCAATCAGCGCCTGGAGCGCCACTATTTTGACTGCGAAGTGCGAATTTCGTGATCGGACGGGGTGCGACCCCAGGCCGCGATCGGGCTAGGCAGCGCCCTTCTTCGGTCGAACGCTGGCCGACAGAATACGTTTTCGTAACCGGATGGTCTTGGGCGTAACCTCGACCAGCTCATCGTCGTTGATGAACTCGATCGACTGCTCGAGGCTGAGTAGTCGCGGCGGAACCAGCCGAATGGCCTCATCGGCGGTCGAGGCCCTCATGTTGGTCTGCTTCTTCTCTTTCGTGACGTTGACGTCCATGTCGTTCTGGCGCGAATTCTCGCCGATCATCATGCCTTCGTAGACCACCGTCCCCGGTTCCACGAAGATCTCTCCGCGCTCCTGGAGATTGAAGATGGCGTACGCCGTCACGACGCCCTTCCGGTCCGCCACGAGCGCACCGGTCGAACGAGCCGGGATCGGGCCGTGCCACTTTTCCCAGCCCGCGAACAGATGGTTCATGATGCCGGTGCCCTTGGTGTCGGTCAGAAACTGCGACCGGAACCCAATGAGGCCGCGCGTCGGAATCCGGAACTCCAGACGAACCCGGCCACTGCCGTGGTTGACCATCTTGCTCAGCACGCCTCGCCGGGTGCCGGCCAGAGCGATGACCACGCCCTGAAACTCCTCCGCGGTGTCGATCACCAGGTCTTCGACCGGCTCCATGCGCACTCCGTCCATCTCTTTGGTCACGATCTCGGGCCGCGACACCTGCAGCTCGTAGCCCTCGCGCCGCATCATCTCGATCAGGATCGACAACTGCAGCTCGCCGCGCCCGACGACCCGCATCTGCTCGGGCGACTCGGTGTCCTCGATGCGAAGCGAGACGTTGCCGAGTCGTTCCTTCGCAAGCCGGTCGCGCAGGTTTCGCGAGGTGACGTATTGACCGTCCAGACCGGCCACCGGCGATGTGTTCACGCCGAAAATCATCGATACGGTTGGCTCGTCAATCGCAATCGGGGGAATCCGGACCCGGTGCTCGGTATCCGAGATGGTTTCCCCGATGGTGATGTGGTCGATTCCGGCGAGGCATACGATGTCACCCGCGGCGGCCTGCTGGATTTCAACCCGCTTCAGCCCCTCGAAGGCGAAGAGCTTGGTCACTTTCGTCGGCTCTTCGGCCCCGCCAAGCTTCAACACCATGACCGGGTCGTTCAACCGGACGGTGCCGTTGAACACGCGGCCAATGGCAATCCGACCCAGGTAGTCACTTGCGTCCAGATTGGCCACGAGCATCTGCAGCGGCGCATCCGGGTCGCCCCGCGGCGGTGGCACCGAGTGGACGATCGCCTCGAACAGCGGTTGCAGGCTGTCGGCGGGCTGCGCGATGTCGACAGTGGCCACTCCGGAACGCGCATTGGTGTACAGGACCGGAAAGTCGAGCTGATCCTCGGTGGCATCGAGGTCGATGAACAGGTCGTACACCTCGTTCAGAACCTCCTTCGGCCTGGCATCGGCGCGGTCGATCTTGTTGAGCACGACAATGGGCGGCAGGCCGCGCTCGAGCGCCTTTCTCAGTACGAACCGCGTCTGCGGCAGCGGGCCTTCCGAGGCGTCCACGAGCAGCATGACGCCATCCACCATCGAGAGGGTGCGCTCGACCTCGCCGCCGAAATCAGCGTGCCCCGGCGTATCGACGATGTTGATCAGCAGGTCCTTGTAGTGGACGGCGGTGTTCTTCGCCATGATCGTGATCCCGCGCTCACGCTCGAGATCGATGTTGTCCATGACGCGGTCGGCAACCTGCTGATTGGCTCGAAATGCACCGCTTTGCCGCAGCAGGGCATCAACCAGCGTCGTCTTTCCGTGGTCGACGTGCGCGATGATGGCGAGGTTGCGGACTCGCGCGTTGGCGACTTGCGTGGACTTGCGGTGTAGAGACATTCGGGACTCGGGATCCGGGACTCGGGACTCGGGACTCGGGATCCGGGACTCGGGACTCGGGACTCGGGATCCGGGATCCGGGGCTCGGGGCCGGGGCTTAGTTCAGGGAGCAGGCTCCGGGGCCCCGGGGGTCGCCGCACCGTCCGCAACCGCCGACGGCTGCCCCTTCTGAGACCGAACTCGCCCCGCCTGTGTGGGCGGCAAAAACCGACAAACGACGTTCGAGATCGGTGCCGTGGCACGACGGGCACTCGGGCGACTGGCTTCCACGGACGAGCGCCTCGAACTCGTGGTCGCACCCCTTGCAGGCGTATTCAAACAACGGCATGACACGTCCATCATAGCCGACCCGCGCCGTCAGCGGGCAGTTATCCCGGTCCCGAGCCCCGGTACAACTACGCCCCGCAGCCGGCGCCCGTCGGCCGCAGCGACGTCACGTTGATCCGTTCGTCTCCTGGTTCGGTGTAGATCAGGCCGCGCGCCTCGACCTTCTGGCCGGCGTGGGATTGGGGGGTGAATCGAGCGACACTGACCAACCGAAACGTCCGCGTGCCAAGAGGACGCGCCGCGGCAGCGGCAAGGGCACTGTCGCTTGCTGCGTCATCGCGGGTCGACACCGGATCGCCCGCGCGCGTGAGAACCCACGTCTCGTTGGGACCGCTCGCGAGGCAGCCCACTGCCTGGACGAGCGAGAAGTTCTGCACGCTGGCCTGCTCGCCCTTCCTGAGAATCTGCGCGCTCGCCAGATCGGGGCTTCGGACCATCAGCTCTGCGGTCCCTGCGGGGAACCCGTTGGTCTGCAGGATGTACGTGACGATGTCGAGCTTGGCCTGGTCGTCCAGGATGGTGCCGAAGTTTGGCGGCATCGTGTCCCGGATCTTGCCGAACAGGCTCTCGATCATCTCTCCGCCCCAGGTCGTCTGGAAGCGGTCGCCCTTGAGCGCGGGAGCGGTGGTGCCGCCAAGGTCGCCACCGTGGCACCGAATGCACGCGGTCTCAAAAACATTCTTGCCGCGGTCGGCCTGGGCCGTGGTGTAGACGCCCTGCCAGATCCGGGGCGGCGCCTCCTGCGCGCGGATGGCGATGCCACACGCCAGGAGAAGACCGACGGCCACAGTCGCTCGCGAAAACATTTGCGCCTCCACACTGGCGGGTCCCGAACGCAGGACCCGTCCTACAGCCTACTGCCCACTGCCTACTGCTTCCCGGCGATCAACTTGCGCAAGAGCGCCACAGTGCTCTCGTGCGCTTCCGCCGGGACCGCCGAGACCCCCCGGTTGCCCCGCAGCGGGCCGAGGCCCATCGCAAGTTCGAGGGGCGTCCGCCCCTGCTTGTTCTTCATCGTCAGGCTCGCGCCGCGCTCAGCCGGGTAAGGTCCGCGTTTACGCACTTGGACGCTTAATATAGACCCCTTTGTGAGGGCTCGCGATATGCTCGCCCTGGAGGACCCTGATGACCCGAAATCGGATACTGCCGTGGTGCTCGCTTCTCTTCATCGCTGCCGCCGCCTGCAGCGGAGGGGGGCGGTCCCCTTCGTCCGGCGGGCCTCTTCAGCCCCTCGAATTCGGACTCACCCTCGAGCCATTGGCGTTGCCAGCGCCAGAGGGAAGCGCCTATCCACAGCTGACCTCGTCGCCCCGAGGCGCCGTCCTGAGCTGGCTTGAACAAGAGGAAGCCACCACGACGCTCAAGTTCTCCGAACGCACGTCAGCAGGATGGTCAGAAGCCACGACGGTCGCGGCGGGCGACGATTGGTTCGTCACGTCGGCCGACGTGCCCTCCGTCCTTCGCCTCAGCAACGGCACGCTGGTCGCAAACTGGTACCCGACCACAGACGGGCTGATCGAAGCCTACGACACGCGGATTTCCTATTCACGCGACGAGGGGAAGAGCTGGGCAGCACCGTTCTCGCCGCATCACGACGGCACGAAGACGCAGCACGGGTTCGTCTCATTGCTCGAGCTCCCGGACGGGGGCTTGGGCCTCGTGTGGCTCGACGGCCGGGACCAGGAGCTCAACACGAGCGATCCGCTCGGCGGCTCGATGGCCCTCTATTTCGCGAGCTTCGATCGGGCGTGGAAGCAGACTGCGGAGCAGGCGGTGAACGCGCGGGTCTGCGAATGCTGCCAGACGGCGGCCGTCGTCACGACCGACGGCGTGCTGGCGGCGTTCCGCGACCGAAGCCCGGAGGAAGTGCGTGACATCCACGTGTCGCGTCTCCAAAGCGGCGCATGGACGCCCGCGCGCGCGCTGCACGACGACAAGTGGATGATCGACGCCTGCCCGATCAACGGCCCGGCCCTGAGCGCCAGGAGGCGTGAAGTCGCCGCGGCCTGGTTCACAGCGCCCAACGACAACGGCCGGGCCTTCGCGGCCTTCTCGCACGATGGAGGCAGCACGTGGGGCGAGCCCATTCGCCTGGACGATCAAGGATCCCTGGGACACGTGGACGTCGAACTCCTCGAGGACGGCTCGGCGGTGGCCAGTTGGGTGGAGTTCGCGAACGGACGCAGCCAGTTCAAGACACGTCGGGTGGCCCCCTCAGGCGCGCGCTCGCCCGCTCTGGACCTGCCAGGAGCCGGTCGGGTCAGCGGGTATCCGAGGATGACGCGCTGGGGAAACGAGTTGGTGTTTGCGTGGTCGGACGGCGACGGTGGGCAGCAGCTGAAAGGGGCGGCGGCGAAGTGAATCGAATCAACTCCCAACTCCCAAAGACCCAATTCCCAAACGTTGGGAGTTGGGAGTTGGGAATTGGGCGTTGGGAGTTCCGCGGGTCCTAGGGACCCGCGTGCCTTAGTCGACGATTTCGCCCGGACGCTTACCCCAGCCGAATCCGTCCTTCGGGCGGTGCAGCGTGACCATGCGAATCCGGTGGTCCTTCGGGTTACGGCCCGGGCTGCCGCTGATGATGACCTGGTCGCCCGCTTTGAGCGTTTCTCTGGTGACACCCTGGCCACCGAGCTGGCCGGCTCCACCCCACTCGACGGCGTACCGCACCATCGCCCCATCCTTCTCCTTCACCATCACGTGCACGAAGGAGTGCGGGTTCCTGAACAGGAACTGCACCAGCTCACCCTCGATCTGGACGGTCTGATCCTCGAGGTACGTGGCCGCGAAGGAGTGGTGGGCGTAAGCCTGCGCGGCGATGAGCGAGGCCGCCGCAACGGACAGAACAACCAGGTAACGCTTCATATCGTGGTTCCTCCTCTAACAGAACCGAGCTTCTCAGAACGAATCGTAACCGACACACGAGCAAAATGGTCCTGAAGAGTCCCTGAATTCTTCGTCAGGATCCCCCACATCCAGGCGTGCCAGGCCGGCGGCCGACCGGGCTCAACGCTGGGAGGATACACCTGAAATCTGTATTTTGATATTTGTGGAAATATCGATATAATGCCCCCGTGAAGACCCCGTCCGACAGCGACATCACCCGCTTCGCCGACCTGCTCGCCGCGATGGGCGCCGAACCGCGCCTGCGTGTGGTGCGGCTGCTGCTCTCCGCGCATCCGCAGGGACTCGCGGCCGGCGACATCAGCGACGAACTCGACATCACGCCCTCGACGCTGTCCCATCACCTCGAGCGCCTGAAGCGCGAGAACGTTATCCGCGTTCGGCGAGACGGGACGTTTCTCTGGTACACCGCCAACACCGAGGCGCTCGAGCAGCTCATCAAGTTTCTCTTCGCGGAGTGCTGCACGCGCAGCGCCGCCATCAACCCGGAACGTCTCACGTTCGTCGCCGAACGCAAGACCGAACCCCGAACCTGAACACGAACCTCGAACCGAGAAGCGAGGGGTGCGAACACGGAGGACTCCCATGGCCACCATTACCGAGATCGTGCGAGACAAATATGCCGAAGCAGCCCAGCGAGTGACCAGCGGGGAGAAGGCAACGTGTGGATGCGGCACAGGCACCGCCGCGTGCTGCGATCCGATCACGTCGAATCTCTACGACGCGAACCAGGCGAGCGCGCTTCCCGACACTGCGTTGAAGGCCTCGCTTGGCTGCGGCAACCCCACGGCCCTGGCCACGCTGCATCCGGGAGACACCGTGCTCGACCTCGGCAGCGGGGGTGGCATCGACGTCCTCCTGAGCGCCCGCCGCGTGGGACCCACAGGCAAGGCGTATGGACTGGACATGACCGACCAGATGCTGGCGTTGGCCGAGGAGAACGGACGCAAGGCCGGGGCGACGAACGTGGAGTTCCTCAAAGGGCAGATCGAAGAGATCCCGCTGCCTGCCGCCTCGGTTGACGTGATTATTTCCAACTGCGTCCTCAACCTGTCGGCCGACAAGGACCGCGTGCTGGGCGAGGCGTTTCGCGTGCTCAGGCCCGGGGGGCGCCTGGCCGTCTCCGACGTGGTCGTGCGCGGTGAGATTCCCGCCGACGTCCGTCGCTCGATGGAGCTGTGGGTTGGCTGCGTGGCGGGCGCCTTGAGCGAGGATGAGTACCGGTCAAAGCTCGAGACCGCCGGTTTCACCGGCATCGAGGTCGAAACAACCCGGGTCTACGACGTGGAGGACGCCCGCGCGTTTCTCTCCGAGTCTGGCCTGGACGTCGACGCCATCGCGCCACTGGTCAACGGGCGCGTGACGAGCGCGTTCGTCCGCGCGACAAAACCCACGGCCGCGGCGTGCTGTGGGCCGACGTGCTGTTCTTGATCGGGGATCGGGGATCGGGGATCGGGGATCACGAACCG
>Ga0209640_10001284_pt1 | contig 21119 bp, 21 predicted proteins | sample RifCSP10_1_FD_184018 | JGI IMG/M metagenome (GOLD analysis project Ga0209640, IMG submission 184018) | Soil microbial communities from Rifle, Colorado - Rifle CSP2_sed 10_1 (SPAdes) (version 2) | ecosystem: Environmental > Terrestrial > Deep subsurface > Rock core/Sediment | place: Rifle...
TAAGGCCTTGCTTATTCCATTCCTATTGGAAGGCCTGGGTGGCGTGCCTGAACTCAATCTACCCGACGGTATCCACCCGACTGCCAAAGGCCACGAAATCGTTGCAGCCAACGTATGGAAGGTCTTGGAGCTTGTGCTATCTTGACAAAAGTGCGAATCACACCGACCGGTATTCTCAATACTTAAGTGGTTTTTCCTTAAAACTCCTCAGCACCTCGTCGTAGAGGACCTTCAGAGGTATCTTCTTAGCCGCGGCAATTCGCCTCAAGTCGTCGTATTCAGGCATCGCTCTTTTTGTCCCTTCTGGTTCTTCAATGATTTTAATCTTCACTGTGCCAAATGGGGTCTTCAACTTTTTCGAAGTGCGCTTCAAAATCATCCGGTTCACCGGATAGTAGCGAATACCGATGGTTGAAGTTTCGCGAAAAAGGATCTCCGCAATTCTATCTTTGTTTCCCGGCTCGGCGATCACCCGGAGCAACGTCCCGGGCCGGTTTTTCTTCATTTGGATCGCGGACAAAAATACGTCGCGCGCCCCGGCGGCGAAGAGACGATCGAGAGCGTAGTCGTAAAATTCCGGGTTCATGTCGTCGATGTTGGTCTCAATCACCAACATCTCATCCTGTTTCCACGGCGCTTCGTCAGCGCCAAGGATCACGCGAAACAGGTTGGGTCTATCCGGGAATTCCTTCTGGCCCGCGCCGTAGCCGATCTTTTCAATGGTCATACGCGGCGCGTCGCCGAAATGCGATCCCAAAGTAGCGATGATGGCGGCTCCTGTGGGCGTTACCGTTTCACCGTTCAAGTCGATCCATTGGACCGGAAGGCCTTTGAGGAGTTCGAGAGTTGCGGGGCCGGGGAGAGGCAGCGGGCCATGTCTGGAGCGAGCCACGCCTCGCCCCAAGGGGATGCGGGAGAAGTGAAAGGAATCGATCTTCAGATGATGGATCGCTATGGCCGCGGAGATTATGTCGACTATAGAATCGGTGGCGCCTACTTCGTGAAAGTGGACCTTATCAGGAGCGACGCCGTGGATTTTCCCCTCTGCCTCTGCCAGGCGAGCGAAGATCTGGAGAGTCTTTTCTTTGATCTCCGCATCGAGCGCGCTCTGCCGAATCAAACCCCGGATCTCGCTCCAGGAACGCTCAGGCTCTTTCCTGCCGCAGACCACCCGAAAACGAGTCGCGCGAATGCCGTGAACGGTTTTTTTTGTGACCTCAAGCCGGTAATTAAGCCCGGGGAGTTTTTTTAGTTCCGACTTGAGCTTGTCCAGCGGCAGCCCGAGATCGAGGAGGGCCCCCACAAACATGTCCCCGCTGACTCCCCCTATCAGGTCGCCGTAGGCAATTCTCATGGTAAATCAATTTTTAGTTTTGAATTCTTGATTTTTAATTCACAATTCAAAATTCACAACTCATAACTGGGGAAACTCTACCACGGCGTATGCACCTCTTTGCCGCTCATCTCGACGTAGATTTTTTCCGCTTTGAAGGGTTTGCCTTCGAGCCTGTCGGTCAGCCAGTTGACGATTTGTGTGCGGGCCCGCGGGTTGCGGATCGAATGCCTTTCCCCTTCGTAGACGATCAAAACTTTCGGCGCGGAAATCCGCTCCATCAAATGGTACACGAAGTCGATCGAGCAGAGCTCGTCGTCCTCGCCGGCGACAACGAGATAGGAGCAGGTGATTTTTCCGGCCACCTCGTGCAAGGTCAAAGTTTTGGCGAATTCGTCGAAGGCCGCCTCGTCATCGTATCCGGACATGTACATGTAGTTGAGCTTGAAAGTTGGCGAGGCCGTATTGAAAATCGTGTATTGGCCCGGTTCGACGCAAACCCCGCTTAACGCGCATGCTCGGAAGCGCGGCTCGGCGGCGGCGACCCGTGTTCCCCAGTACGAGCCCATGCTCGAGCCCATAATCGCGAGGCGGTTCGCGTCGATCTCTGGCCGCTTGACCAGGTAATCGCAGGCGAGTTTTCCCGCATTTTCATAGTTGGAGGCGGTGCATTTGATGCCTCTCGCACGTGTTTCTCCCTGGCCGGGACCGTCAATGGCGAGCACCGCTATCCCCCGCTCCAGAAACGGATCACCGTACATGGGATTGTCTTCTTTGACGCCGTCCATCCCCGGAATGTAAAGGATACAGGGGACTTTCTCTCCGGCCTTCAAGCGGGGGGGCAGGTGCAGCAGGGCCGCAATCGACTTCCCCTCGAACGGCAGCTCTACGCGCTCGATAGGTCGGCCGGCGAACTGGATGAATTTGTCATAGCAAAACCTTTTTCTTTCCCCCCAGGCGATCCGCTTCGGGTTATCGTCCTCATAGATCGCCCACTGCGCGTTGGTGTAGTAGGTTGCCGCGACGTAATAGTGCTCCGCCGCCTCAGGCTGGTGCCCCGCTTGCTCCGCCTCAGCCGCGAGGTCCTCCCTACGCCGGGCAGCCCGCGAAAATTCCCGCGGGATATCGCTAAACTTCTGCACCCTCCGGCCGATCTCTTGAAGCTCGCCGGCCGCGCCCGGCCCACAGTTCCGCAGGATCTTCCCAGTTCGCCCTTGATCCCAATCGAGACCTCGGGTCTGGATCACCTGGTCCAGGAGCCACCGCTGCTCCCGCCAGCGCCGCATCTTTCTCTCCGTCTCAACTCTCATAAGGCACCTCCCACTCGTTGTGATGTTGAATTCAGGGCGTTCCCCGCGCCCTCCTGGCTATGGCCGCTCGATGGGTCCGGCAGGGTCCCCCCCGAGTGCGGCCAATATATCATCTTCCGCATTCCTTTTTTCAAGCTCGCGCGCTCGAGGTTTTTCCTAGCGCTGGATTGGCGAGCGAGAAGGCGGAGCGAGCCGGGGATCGGACGCCTTGAAGGTTGACCCGGAAAGTTTTTTATGTCTATATTATTTTTTGTTCTTTTTTCTCGGCTTAGCCGTTCACATATGCTTTTCGACTTCGCCAACGTCTTGGTATTCTTGGGGTTGGGGCTGGCTTTTGTGGGAGTGAACCTGCTTATCGGCCGGTTGCTCAGACCCTCAAATCCACAGGTGCGCAAACTTTCCACCTATGAGTGTGGGGAGCCCGCCAGCGGTAGCGCCTGGGTCAATTTTAACATCCGCTTTTATATCGTTGCGTTGATTTTTATCATCTTTGAGGTAGAGATCGCTTTTGTCTTTCCAGTAGCGACCGCTTTTCGGCGCTGGATCGAGAGCGGAAATGGGCTCTTTGCCTTCGTGGAGATCTTGGTTTTTGTGGGGATCCTCTTTCTCGGCCTGGTTTATGCCTGGGCCAAAGGGGATCTGGAGTGGGTAAAAAAGATCAAGGCATAGCCCGAGCTGTCGTTGGAGGTGTTTTGTGAAACCGCTACTCAACTCGCTACCCGAAACGGTGTTTACCACGAAAGTCGATAGCTTGCTCAATTGGGGGCGGGCCTCGTCGCAGTGGTACATGCTGTTCGGTCTGGCCTGCTGCGCCATCGAGTTGATGCAGACGGGGGGACCGCGGGCCGATGTGGACCGATTTGGCTGTGTGCCGCGAGCGACGCCACGTCAATCGGACCTGATGATTGTGGCGGGAACGCTGACTTATAAAATGGCCAAGAGGACGAAGCTTCTCTACGATCAGATGCCGGATCCCAAATATGTGATCTCCATGGGGAGTTGCTCCAATTGCGGCGGGCTCTTCCAACTGGCCTACTCGGTTTGCAAGGGGGTGGACAAGATCATCCCGGTGGATGTTTATGTTCCTGGATGCCCGCCCAGACCTGAGGCGTTAACCGAGGGGCTGCTGAGGATCCAAGATAAGATTATGCGCGAGAGATGGCTGGTGCGGCAGTCCGACGGAGCTCAGGAGTCCGTAGGGGCGTAAGGGAGCATGGAGGCCAAGGGGATATACGCCAGGCTCGAACAAAGGTTTCCGGGCAAGGTGAGCGGGTTGAAGGATGCCGTCGCGGATCCCCTCCTCATGGTGGATGCACAGGCGATCGTGGAAGTGGGCCGTTTTCTGCGGGATGAGCCCGAACTGAGATTCGAGATTCTTTCCGATCTTACGGCGCTGGATTTCCCCAAGGAGGAGAAGCTCCAGGTCGTCTATCACCTGTATTCCTACACTTTTCGCCATCAAATCGTTCTCAAGGTCGATCTTTCTCGCGAAGCCGCGTGCGTCTCCACCATGGAGGGCGTGTGGAAAGTGGCCAACTGGTTCGAAAGGGAAGTTTTCGATCTTTTCGGGGTGGTCTTTGATGGGCACAGCGATTTGAGGAGAATCCTGCTTCCTGAGGATTGGGAGGGATACCCTTTGCGCAAAGATTACGTCGAGCAGGAAGAATACGACGGGATCAGCACCGAAAGGGCTCCGCTGGTAGAAAAGTTGCTCCGCTAAGAGAATCATGGACGAAACCCTGCGATCTGAAGGCGAAGGCCTTCACACCGAAGATATGACCATCAGCATGGGTCCGCAGCACCCGAGCACCCATGGAGTGCTGCGCTTCGTCGTTAAGACGGACGGCGAGGTCATGCGCGAGGCCATCCCGGATGTCGGTTATCTCCATCGCTCGATCGAAAAGATCGGCGAAAAAGTAACCTGGCATGGCTATGTCCCGTATACGGATCGGGCCGATTATTTGGCGGCGATGTTCGCTAATCAGGGCTTCTGCATGGCCGCGGAGAGGCTCGGGGGCGTGGAGGTGACCCGTCGGGGCGAGTTCTGCCGCGTGATCGCTTGCGAGCTCAACCGCATCGCGAGCCATCTGATCGCGGTGGGCACGTTCGCTCAGGACATCGGGGCCGTCACGCCGTTTATCCACGCGCTGAGGGAGCGGGAGACCGTCAATGATTTGATGGAGGAGATTTGCGGAGCAAGGCTCACTTATAATTATATCCGGATCGGTGGGGTGGGGTATGACATCACGCGCCAGACCTGTGACCGGATCACTCAGTTTCTGGATCACTTTGAACCTATCGTCGATGAGTTTAACCGCCTCCTTTCCTACAATAAGATCTTTATCGAGCGGCTCGCCCATGTGGCTCCGATCACAAAAGAAGACGCCTTTCAGTACAACATCGTCGGCCCGAACCTGCGCGCTTGCGGCGTGAAGTGGGATATCCGCAGAGATATCCCTTATTCGGTCTATCCCGAGCTCGAGTTCGACATCCCGGTGGGGACCGGGGAAAAGGGGACTTTGGGAGATTGCTACGATCGTTACATCGTGCGGATCCTCGAGATGCAGGAGAGCTGCAAGATCGTTCGCCAGTGTCTCAAGATGCTGCCCAAAGGCCCGGCCATCGCCAAGGTTGCGCGCAAGTTCAAGCCCCCTGCTGGGGAAATCTATGTACGGGTGGAAGCCCCGCGCGGCGATATGGGCTTTTACGTGGTCAGCGACGGCAGCGAGTATCCCTACCGCGTCCGAATTCGCACCGGCTCGTTTACCGCCATGAGCCTGATCGATAAGCTCAGCCGGGGCCTCATGGTGGCGGACCTGATCGCTCTGATCGCCAGCCTAGACGTGGATGCGCCCGAGATCGATCGATAGGCCGAACGCTTTATGCAGCAACTGCTAAACCAGCTCATCCAAGAAGGATACTTTCACGGCGCGCCCATGGAGCTCGTCTACGCGGGCTTCATGCTCCTGGCGGCCTTTGTCGTGCTATCGTTCTTCGTTGCGCCTCTGGCGGGAATCACCAGCTGGCTGGAGCGGCGGGTTTGGGCCAGGATTCAATCTCGAGTGGGCCCCAATCGCGTAGGACCTCAGGGAATCCTCCAGTGGCTTGCGGACGGCATCAAGAATTTGCTCAAAGAGGACATTATTCCCACGGCCGCTGACAGGCGGCTTTTTGCCCTCGCGCCCTATGTCGTTTTTGCCGGTTTTTTTGCCACTTTCGTGGTCATCCCTTTCGGCAGTCAGCTCATCGTCGCCGACCTCAACATCGGCATTCTCTATCTTTTAGCCATCACCTCTTTGGTCGTCGTGGGGATTTTGATGGCCGGCTGGTCCTCCAACAACAAATGGTCGCTCCTCGGCGGCATGCGCTCGGCCGCGCAGATCGTCAGTTACGAAATCCCTGCGGGGCTTTCCTTGCTGACGATCGTGTTTGCGGCTGGCACCATGAGCATGCAGGGGATCATCACAGCGCAGGGCTGGGCTCCGTGGAACTGGTTTCTCTTCTATAATCCGTTTACCTTCGTCGCTTTTTTTCTTTATTTCACCGCAGCCCTGGCCGAGGGCAACCGCACGCCTTTTGACATACCCGAAGCGGAATCGGAGCTGGTGGCCGGGTACGTCACCGAATACAGCGGGATGCGTTTTCTCTTTTTCTTTTTTGCGGAATGGGGAAACCTGTACGTGATCGGAGCCATCGCAACGACTCTATTCCTTGGCGGGTGGCAGATTCCACCGGTGACCGATCATCCCATCCTGGCTGGCGTTCTTCAGTTCATAGTCTTTTTCCTGAAGGCTTATCTCTGGGTCTTTGTGGCCATGTGGGTGCGCGGCACCTTGCCACGGGTCAGGGTCGACCAGTTGATGTCGCTTTGCTGGAAGTATATGGTTCCGCTCGCTTTTATCTGCCTTTTAGGGACGGCCGCCTGGATGGTGATTTGGCCGCAGGGAAATCGGCTGGCAAGTTTCCTTATGTTCCTTATCGGCCTGGGCATTCTAGGGCTGTTTTTGAAGCGCGTGAGCTTTCAGATCCGTCACGCCCGCCCGGTACTGTATCTGAAGCCCTATATCTAACACTTGAGGGGTTATGAGCGCGGTCGGCGAGTACGTCAGAGACATCACCGAGACGGTCACCACGGTTTTTGAGGGGATGGCCGTGACTTTTTCTCATCTGGTGCGGCGCCCCATGACGATCCAGTATCCGGATCGAATCCCGAAGCCTGTGCAGGAAACGCTTCCCCTCAGGTACCGGGGGATCCTGGAAGTCGATATGGACATCTGTACGGGGTGTCTTGCCTGCGAGAGGGTTTGTCCGATTTCGTGCATCACCATTGGCATTGAGACCAGCAAGGAGACCAAGCAGCGCACCTTTACTCATTTCGATATCGATATCTGTAAATGCATGTATTGTGGTCTGTGCGCGGAGGCTTGCCCGACGGGCTCGATCCGCCACTCCCAGGAGTTCGAAGGGGCCTGTTATAATCCCGCGGGCTTGGTGCGGCATTTTGTCACTGAGCCGGTTCCCCTGTACAAGCCAAAAAAGGGGGGCGAGACGGACCCCACGTTGGCTGAGAAGGTGGAGACTGGGCTGAAGTATCTCGATGAGTTTGCTAGTCCGGAAAAGGGGGGAGGGGCAGGCACAGAGGAGGGGTAGGGGGATCTTCCTGTAATTGACCCAGAAAGCCTGCGGCTTTTTGGGATTCCAAATAGAGATCAGAATCATGCAGCTTTCCCCGGTCATTTTTTATTTGATCGCCGCCCTTACAGTTGGATCGGCCGCGATCGTGGCCTTTTCCCGCAACATCGTCTATTCCGCTTTCTCCTTGCTCGGAACCTTTGGCGGCGTGGCCGGGATTTATGTCTTTCTGGGGGCAGACTTCGTGGCCGGCGTCCAGGTTTTAATTTATGTGGGCGGGATCCTGGTCCTGATCCTGTTTGCCGTGATGCTCACTCATCGGATCGCCGATGCGCAGATCACGAACCGCTCCGTCGGCAGGATACCGGCTTTGGTGGTGATCGGAATCTTTATCTTTTTGCTCATTCAAAGCATTCGGGAGACGCCGTGGGCGAAGGCTAAGGAGATTGTCTATGTCCCGACGACCACAATCATCGGCGAGTGGTTTTTAGAGCGCTACCTCCTGCCTTTCGAGCTGGCCTCTGTGGTTCTGCTTGCGGCCCTGATCGGAGCCGTGGTCCTTGCGCGCAAGGAGACTAGGGAGTAACGGGGAGCCCGCTATGGCTATCGGACTCGCTCACTATCTCGTCGTCGGGGCCGTCCTTTTCGGGCTCGGCCTCTTCACCGTGCTTACTCGACGCAACGCCATCAGCATCCTCATGGGGGTGGAGCTGATCTTGAACAGCGCCAATATCAACTATGTTGCCTTCTCGCACTACAGCACCGGGAACGTGGACGGCCAGATCTATGCGATCTTTGTCATCATGCTGGCGGCGGCCGAGGCGGCCATCGGTCTGGCCATCGTCCTCGCCATCTTCCAGATCTTTCATACTATCGATGTCGAGGCGGCGGAGACGCTTAAGGAATGAGAACGGACAAAGCGGAAAACGGAAAAATGAAAGCGGAAAATTCGTATAGAAATTTCATCCTTCGTTTTTCATCCTTCATCCTTGTTTGATATGGAGCATCCGGTACCAACAGATTATCTTCGGTGGATCGTTCTTCTGCCTCTTCTCGGGGCGGCGACGAACGGCTTGCTCGGAGCGGGTCTCCAGAAGAAACTCGGCAAATGGATGATCAGCCTCTTGGCCTGCGCGCCCGTGGTGATCTCTTTTCTCCTCTCGCTGAAGGCGTTCTTCGACCTTCTGGGCTTAAAGCCCGAGGAGCGCTTTTTGCTCGACCGCGTCTATGCATGGCTCTCGCTGGGCACCCTCAATGCTGATGTGGCTTTCTGGGTCGATCCGTTGTCAGCGGTGATGATTCTCGTGGTGACGGGGATCGGGGGACTCATCCACATTTACTCGATGGGCTACATGCATGAGGATAGGTCTTATTGGCGCTACTTCGCCTTCCTCAACCTCTTCACGTTCGCCATGCTGCTACTGGTCACCGCGGATAACCTCCTGCTCATGTTCATCGGGTGGGAGGGTGTCGGGCTTTGCTCCTACGCCCTGATCGGTTTTTGGTACCAGGACCACGTCAACGCTCGGGCGGGTAACAAGGCATTCATCGTTAACCGCGTCGGCGATTTTGGCTTCATCCTGGGCATTTTTCTAATCTTTTGGTCTTTGAACCAGCAGGGCCATGGCACGGTAACCTTTCGCGAGATGCAGCGCTTCGTCCCCCTGCTCGAAGGGCAGGAGATGTGGGGGATCGGAGTCGCAACCCTGGCAACCCTGTTGCTATTTATTGGGGCGACGGGAAAATCAGCGCAGATCCCGCTCCATGTTTGGCTCCCCGACGCCATGCAGGGCCCAACCCCCGTGAGCGCCTTGATCCATGCGGCGACCATGGTCACCGCCGGGGTCTACATGATCGCGCGCCTGCACTTTCTCTTTTCTCTGGCGCCCGTTACCCTTGCGATCGTCGCGACTATCGGCGCTCTGACAGCGCTTTTTGCCGCAACGATCGCGCTCACCCAAAACGACATCAAGCGCGTTCTGGCCTACTCCACGATCAGTCAGCTTGGATATATGTTTTTGGGCGCCGGCGTGGCCGCCTATGGCGCGGCCGTGTTCCATCTCATGACCCATGCCTTTTTCAAGGCCTGCCTCTTTCTCGGCTCCGGCAGCATCATCCATGCCCTCGGCGGGGAACAGGACATGAGGAAGATGGGCGGGCTCAGGGGCCATATGCCCTATACGTTCTGGACCTTTGCTATCGCGGTCCTGGCCATTGCGGGCACGCCGCTGACGGCTGGCTTTTTTTCCAAGGACGAAATTCTCTGGCAGGCTTTTTCCAGTGAGCACGGCTCGGCGCTGCTGTGGGGGCTCGGGGTGGTGGGCGCGGGGCTGACGGCGTTCTACATGTTCCGCCAGTTTTTTCTGGTCTTTTTTGGTGAGTGCCGTGCCGATAGCCATACCCGGGCCCATCTTCACGAGTCGCCCAAAGTCATGACCATGCCTTTGGTAGTTCTGGCCGCGGGTTCGGTGGTCGCAGGTTGGATCGGGCTTCCGGCGGCCTTTGGCGGGAGCCTTTTTGCCGGGTGGCTTGAGCCCGTTTTCGGCCCGCACCAGGAAGCTCATGGCTCGGCAGGACTGGAAATAAGCTTGATGCTACTTTCCGTAGCCGTCGCGGCGTTGGGTTTTTATCTCGCCTATCTGGTTTACTTCCGGCGCACCCTGGCGCCGGAGCGTTTCTCCTCGCTAGCCGGCGGCCTCCCGTACCGGCTGTCTTATAACAAATACTACGTGGATGAGATCTATCAGTTTGTTTTCGTCGAGGGGTCCCTGCTCCTGGCTCGGATCGGGGCGTGGTTCGACCTCCATATCATCGATTTCGTTGTCGATGGCTCGGCCAAGCTGACCGCCTTTGTCTCCTGGCTCAACGGCCTCTTCGATGACTATGTGGTCGACGGGATCGTCAACCAGGTCGCGGATTCGACTTTTGCCGCTGGCGACAAATTCAGGAAGATCCAGACCGGCAACATCAATAGTTACCTCTATGTGATTCTGGGTGCGGTTGTCATTACGATGATCATTAAGCTGCGTTATTGGAGCTAATTTCGAACGGGAGACTTGAGACCATGACAGACCACGTGCTGACCTACATGACCTTTTTTCCTCTGGCGGGGATGGGGGTGGTGCTGCTGCTGCCGCGTGAACGGCACGACCTGATCCGTTGGGTCTCGGCCCTGTTCACCCTTCCGCCGCTTCTTCTCGCGGTCTGGCTCTATGGCCACTTTGATCCAACCAAGCCGGGTCTTCAATTCATCGAGAAGTTCCGGTGGATCCCCGACTATAACATCGCGTACTTTGTGGGGGTTGATGGGCTCAGTATTTCCATGGTTCTGCTCACCGCCCTGCTCTGCTTTCTCTGTATCTTCGCTTCGTGGGGGATCGATAAGGCGGTGAAGGGTTACTTCGCGCTCTTCCTCTTGCTCGATACCGGGATGATGGGGGTATTTGTCGCCCTCGATTTTTTTCTCTTCTACATTTTCTGGGAACTCATGCTGCTGCCAATGTACTTCCTGATCGGGATCTGGGGCGGCCCGCGGCGGGAATATGCGGCGATCAAGTTCTTCCTCTACACCCTGCTGGGCAGCGTCCTCATGCTGCTCGCCATCTTGGCCCTCTATTTCTCGAGCGAGCCTTATACCTTCGACATGACGGTGCTCATCGCCCAAAACACCAAGTACGGCACGGCGGCTTTGCCATTCTGGCCTTTCGACCGGTTGGGCTGGGGCTTCCAACACGTAGTCTGGATGGCGCTGTTCATCGGCTTCGCGATCAAGATCCCCGCTTTTCCCTTTCACACCTGGCTGCCGGATGCTCACGTCGAGGCGCCGACCGCGATCTCGGTGATCCTGGCCGGGGTTCTTTTGAAGATGGGGACCTATGGGATCATGCGGATCAATTTCCCCATGCTTCCAGCGGCCACTGCCGAGCTCGCTTATTACTTCCTGGCGGCGCTGGGAACCTGGAACATCATCTACGGGGCACTTTGCGCGATGGCACAGACAGATTTTAAAAAGCTCGTCGCTTACTCCAGCGTAAGCCACATGGGATACGTGATGCTGGGCATGGCCAGCTTTACCTCTCAGGGAATCAACGGCGCGGTGCTTCAGATGTTCAACCATGGGACCATCACCGGGATGCTGTTTCTCATGGTCGGGGTGATCTATGATCGTGCCCATCACCGAGAAGTGGACGGCTTTGGCGGGCTGGCGGCTGTTATGCCGGTCTATACCGGTGTGAGCGCCCTGGCCCTGTTTGCCTCGATGGGGCTGCCCGGCCTCTCCGGGTTCATCTCTGAGGTACTGGTGCTGCTTGGGGCGTGGCAAAAATATCCGATTCTAACGGTTTTAGGCGCGAGCGGGGTGGTTTTGACCGCGGGCTACTTTCTCTGGACGATCCAGAGGGTCTTTCTCGGGCCGGTCAACGAGAAGTATAAGACGCTCCCGGAAATTAACGGACGGGAGCTCTTCACGCTGGTGCCCCTCGGGATTATCGTGATTATCCTCGGGGTTTATCCGAATGCCATCCTCGATCTGCTGCGCTCTTCCCTGGACGAGCTGAATCGCACGGTCATCCCCTACCTCTCTTGAGATCCCATGGACCTGAGCAACCTCGAGAGCCTGCAATTTTTCTATCCCGAATTCGTCCTCGCCGGGACCATCCTTTTCTTGATCGTTCTCGACTTGATCGTCGCGGACAAGCGCTGGCTCGCCGCCTGCGCCTTCCTCGGCTGCCTGCTCTCTCTCTGGGCTACCCTCGACCTCTACGGGAGCCCGGAGGGTTGGCTGTTCCACCGGATGATCGTGCTCGACAACTTCAGCCTCTTCTTTAAAGTGATCCCCCTGGTGGCGGCCCTGCTCGTGATCTGGATCTCTTTTGGCTGCCGGGAGATTCGCGAAATTCATCTGGGAGAGTACTACGCGATCCTGCTCACCTCCTCCCTCGGGATGTTTTTCATGGCCTCCTCGAGCAATCTGCTCATGGCCTACCTGTCGTTGGAGCTGGTGAGCCTGACCTCGTACATCCTTACGGGCTCCTTGCCGCGCAATCGCCGATCCAGCGAGGCGGCGCTGAAGTATCTGATCTATGGCGGCGTGGCCTCGGGCACGATGATCTATGGGATGAGCTGGGTCTTCGGCATCACCGGGAGCCTGGATTATGCGAGGATCAGCGAAGTGCTGGCGCACGCCCAGGTGAATCGCCTGAGCTTGTTTATCGCCTTCGTCTTAATCCTGGCCGGATTCGGCTACAAGGTCGTCTTTGTTCCCTTTCACATGTGGTCCCCGGACGTGTATCAGGGGGCGCCGACGCCCATTACAGCTTTTCTCTCCGTGGGCTCCAATGCGGCCGGCGTGGCCATCATGATCCGGTTCTTCTTCCCGGCGGTGTCCCGCCTGGGAGATCAGGGCAACTGGCTCTTCCTCACCGGTGTGGAGTGGCCTCACTTCCTTCTCTTTTTGAGTATGGTGACGATGACGGTGGGAAACCTCTGCGCCTTGAATCAGCAAAACGTCAAGCGCCTGCTGGCCTATTCCGGCATCGCCCATGCCGGCTACATCCTGATGGGACTCGTGGTTCTGAACAACGAAGGGCTCAAGGCGATGCTGCTCTACATCGTGGTCTACCTGATCATGAATGTGGGCGCGTTTCTGGTGGTCGTGATTGTCGCTAATGCGACCGGGAGAGAGGACATTGAAGGCTACCGCGGGCTCGCCTGGCGCGGAGCCGCCATCCCCGCGGTTTGCATGGCGATCTTTCTTTTCTCGCTCACCGGACTTCCGCCTCTGGCGGGCTTTGTCGGTAAGTTTTTTCTCTTTGCCGCTGCCATCAGGGAGGAGTTTTATTTCCTGGCGGTGGTGGCGATCATCAACAGCGTGATCTCCCTCTACTATTACGCGGGCATCGTCAAGACGATGTTCATGGACCAGCCTAATCCCGCCGATCAGAAAGTGGACATGAGCGCGAACGAGTCCGCCCTTTTGGGCGTTCTCAGCTCTCTCACTGTCGTCTTCGGGGTGTACTGGGGTCCCCTGGTCCGCTACACCAGCGAATCCCTGCGGTTCTTTCTGAAGTAAACGGCCGATCGCCGCTTTTCCCGTAAACGAGCAATCCCGTGCCGGAAAGCGTCCGGGATCTATTCCGGAGCCTCTTCGACCTGATCCAGCCAGTCGAAGCCGAGCAGCCGAACGACCCGGTTGGTCGCCGTGATGATCCGCGCTGGCTGGTTCGGGTCGGCGTTGAAATGCTGGTGCATGGTGAAAGGGGGGATGTAGACGAAATCGCCCTCTTCCCAGTCGAATCTCATGGCCTCTTTGGCCCATCGCCATTCGTACTTGGTGCCGATTTCCGGTTCCACGTCCCAGTGGAGATCGTAGCCCCGGCCTTCGATGACGTAAAAGACCTCTTCGGCCATGTGGCGGTGCTTGCCTGAAGGCTTGCCGGGCTCGAGGAGCTGCATGTACATCTCCAGGGCGAACTCTCTGGTGAACATCTCCTCGTGGACAATGTGTTTGATCAGGCCCTGGGGGCTTTTCTCCCAGGGCATCTCAGTGGCCTTGACGACAGTTCGGCGCCGGCCGTATTCCTGGCGAAACTTCTTCGAGCGCTCCAGCGCCTTGCGGTAATAGTCGACGGTCGGGCCGTCCAATTTGATTTTCTTCGCTTCTTCAAAGGCCATCGGGGATCCTCCTACTTGTGGTCGAAAGCCTCTTCCGGGTCGAAATGCTCAAAACCCGGCTTGGCGACCTTGGGTGGGAAGTCGACCACCTTCTGCATCAAAAGGTTGAAGAAGGCAAAGAGCGGCTTGGCCTTGAAGATCAGGATGTGCGCTGGCCGGTCCGGGTCATCGTTGAAGTGCTGATGGACGCAGCCGTTATCGACGATGCAGACATCGCCCGCCTCCCAATCGTAGCGCACGCCGTCATGCACGTCATGACCTTTCCCGTCCAAGATATAGAAGACCGCGCTGTTCATATGACCGTGTTTTTGTCCGTGATTGCCCGGCGCCAAGATATCGATATGGGTCTCTATGGACTGTGTGATGGGGGCAGTCTGCGGGTTGATGACGTTCTTGCTCCATTTGGCAGGGCCGCCCTTATAGGGGTGATTGACGCTCTTATAGACCCTCGGCTGTTTTTGCAGATCTTTGAAGATCTCCATGTATTTGCCGATCACGGCCCGGACAAAGGTCCGGTCTTTTTCCCACCGCTCCCATTTGCCTTCGGTGTTTTCCTCTGGTTTCGCCATAGCTTGCTCCTTCCAATGTCGGTGAAATCAGCCGGAAACGCGCCCTTTCGACGATTGTGGAAACGGTCGCGCCGGTGGCCGGTCAAGCCCGTGCTCAAGTCAGGGGAATCATAACATGGGTCTGGTAAGCCGGCCGCTCGGTAAGGCGGTCGTACCAGGCTCTTACCTGGGGGAAGTTAGGCCGCTCGATGGGTAGGTTGAACCAGCGGTAGGCCCAGATTCCAAGGGGAATGTCGCCGATGGAGAAAGACTCGCCGGCCAAATAGCGGTTTTTTGCCAGATGCTCCTCTGGGATCTGCCAGGCATGAGTCGCTCTTTTTAATGCCTCATCGATCGCGGCCTGGTCTCGCCTTTCCGGAGGAGTGCGAACGAACGCCCAAAAAAGGGGGACGAGAGCCGGACCCATCGTCGTGAGCTGCCAGTCCATCCACCGATTGGCATTTGCCCGCCCCTCGGGATTGGGCGGAAGCAGCTTTCCCTGGCCGTATTTATCTACCAGGTAGCGCACGATGCTGTTGGATTCCCAAAGCGCGAAATCCCCGTCCTCGATCGTTGGCACCAATCCGTTAGGGTTAAGGTCCAAGTAGGGCCTTTCCTTGTTGCCCCCAAAGCGCCCTCCGATGTCAATCCGCTCGTAAGCGAGCCCTAGTTCCCCGCAGCACCACAGCACCTTTTGCACGTTGGATGAATCTTTCCTGCCCCAAATTTTGATCATCACATTCGCTCCTGGATCCCGCCTGTTCGAGCGTACTCCATACCATCCTTCGCCATAAAAGTGTAGGGGCTGGCCATCATCGCAGCCGGTCGCCGGGTCGTGGGGGAGATGATCGCGGCCATTTTAGTTGCCAACCCCCCCTTGACGTTTCGTGAAGTGATCTTATATTTTCACCCGGTAATACCTTCCGGTAGAAGTATAAACTCATGTTTTATTTAGGAGGTTTTTATGGCCACAAAAGTTCGTCCGCTTCATGACAGGGTGATTATTAAAAGGTTAGAGGAGGAAGAGAAAACCAAGGGCGGGATCATCATCCCGGATACCGCCAAGGAAAAGCCTCAGGAGGGCCGTGTGATCGCGGTTGGCCCGGGGAAGCATGAGGACGGTAAGCTCATTCCTATGGACGTAAAAGAGGGAGACAAGATCTTGTTTGGCAAGTATTCTGGGGCCGAGATCAAGCTCAACGGCGAAGAGCATCTCATCCTGCGCGAAGACGATATTCTGGGAATTATTGAATAAGGAGGGAAAGTATGGCTGCAAAAGACGTAAAATTTAGCGAAGAGGCTCGGAGCAAAATCCTCCGCGGGGTCAACATTCTGGCCGACACGGTGACGGTAACTTTAGGCCCTAGGGGGCGGAACGTCGTATTGGAAAAATCCTGGGGCGCGCCGACGGTTACCAAAGACGGGGTTACGGTCGCGAAGGAGATCCAGCTTGAGGATAAATTCGAGAACATGGGCGCCCAGATGGTCAAGGAGGTGGCCAGCAAGACCTCGGATGTCGCGGGCGACGGCACCACCACAGCCACGGTCTTATCTCGTGCCATCTTCAGTGAAGGGATCAAATTGGTGGCTGCGGGCCATGACCCTATGGGCATCAAACGGGGCATCGACAAAGCCGTGGAGAAGGTCACCGAGGAGCTTAAGTCCATGTCCAAGCCCACTCGGGAAAGGGAGGAGATTGCCCAGGTCGGAACGATTTCAGCCAACAACGATAAGACCATTGGGGACATCCTGGCCGAGGCCATGGATAAGGTAGGCAAGGAGGGAGTTATCACGGTTGAGGAGGCCAAAGGCTTGGAGACGACCCTGGAATTAGTCGAGGGAATGCGCTTTGATCGTGGCTACCTCTCTCCTTACTTTGTAACGGATCCGGAGCGGATGGAGTGCGTGTATGAGGATGTTTATCTCCTCAATCACGAAAAGAAGATCTCGAGCATGAAAGACCTGCTCCCGGTGCTTGAGAATGTTGCCAAGACCGGCAAGCCCCTGCTGATCATCGCAGAGGAACTGGAAGGGGAAGCGCTCGCGACCCTGGTGGTCAATAAGATTCGAGGCACGCTCAAGTGCGTGGCGGTGAAAGCCCCTGGCTTCGGCGACCGGCGCAAGGCCATGTTGGAAGACATCGCCATCCTGACCGATGGGCGGATGATCGCCGAGGAGTTGGGGATCAAGCTTGAGAACGTCACGCTGAAGGACTTGGGTCGGGCCAAGCGGATCATCGTCGACAAGGATAACACCACGATCGTGGAAGGCGCTGGCAAGAAATCCGCGATTGAAGGACGCATTACCCAGATTCGCGCCCAGATCGAGGAGACGACCTCGGACTACGACCGAGAAAAGCTCCAGGAGCGATTGGCCAAGTTGGCTGGAGGAGTGGCTGTGATCAAGGTCGGGGCTGCCACCGAGATCGAGATGAAGGAGAGAAAGGCCCGCGTAGAGGACGCCCTGCATGCAACCCGCGCCGCAGTCGAGGAGGGAATTGTCCCGGGCGGCGGCGTGGCGCTTATCCGAGCTTCAGCAAGCCTAGCTAACCTCAGGGTGCCTGAAGACGAAAAGATCGGGGTGCGGATTGTGCAGAAGGCGCTCGAGGAGCCGGCCCGCTGGATTGCGCAGAATGCTGGTGCCGATGGCTCGGTGGTGCTCGATAAGATCAGGAATGGAAAAGGCGCTTTTGGCTTTAATGCCGCCACGGAGGAGTTTGAAGACCTGGTCAAGGCTGGCATTGTTGACCCGACCAAGGTGGTGCGTTGCGCTCTGCAGAATGCCTCTTCGGTTGCGGGGTTGCTCATCACCACGGAAGCCGTGATCGCGGAGAAGCCGGAGAAGAAGAAAGAAGGTCCGCCGATGCCGCATGGGGATGAGTATTAAGCTAACCGCGCTGGGCGCTAAATCGGGAAGGGGGGCACCTATCCAGGTGTCCCCCTTCCTTTTTTGAAACCACGCAAATGATGAGCCACTGAAAAGGACCCCTGCGACCCTTGCCAACCGATGTCCCTTCAGGAGGCGGTGAAGCTCTCTGAATTTTCTCAACTTTCACTCGTCTATAAAGTTTGACGATAGGTAGGGGATAGGTAGGGTAGAAGGGAACATGGAAGTTGCCCCTTAGACGGGGCAAAGGATCTGCCTAAGCATAGATCGGACTGAGGACGGGAGCCCGATTCTCTATCAGATGGATTCGTTCGTCTGAAAAGGGAATCGGGCTTTTTGTCTTTTTAAAGACCCCCATCTGGTAGAGTTTCCAGGGCTTTCGATTCTCCGGGAGAGAACACCGGATGGTCGAGGCTATCTATCAGCCTAGGAAGCCTAAGCTTTCTCCACTATATCAGTCCATTGTAAGCCACTTTTCGGAGTTCGAGTCGGTCTATGAAGAGCGGTATCAGAAAAAATACGGTGCCTTAAGAGACGTTGTCCGCGAGGTGGTCTATAACTGGGCTGCGGCGATCTAAGAAAAGGCTTTGCCCGGATAAAGTGCAAGGGCTGTAACCACGAGGTCCTTTTAGCCTTCTCCTGTAAGGGACGCTACTTCTGCCCTTCTTGTCACCAGAAAAGGGTCTTAATCTTTGGAGAATGGATCACAGAGGAGATCCTCTACCCCTTACCTCACAGGCAGTATGTTTTCACTATCCCCAAGATGCTCAGGCCCCATTTCAGGTTCGATAGAAAGCTTTTGGGAAAACTCAGCCGCTGCGCCTGCGATTGCCTTAAGGAGTTCTTCCGTAAGACCCTGAACAAAGAAGAGGGCGTGCCGGGGGTCGTGATCTCGATCCAGAGCTTCGGCGATCTCATCAACTTCCACCCTCATCTCCACTGCCTTGTCACTGACGGCTGTTTTTTACCTAATGGGTGGTTTTACGTCCTCCCTGAGATAGACGTGAAAAGGCTGGAGAGCCTCTTCCGCCACAAGGTCCTGAAACTGTTGCTCAAAGAGAAGAGGATCAGCGAGGAGTGGGTCCAAAAGCTCCTGTCCTGGAGAAACTCAGGCTTCAACATCCACAATCAGGTCAAGGTCAAAAGCCAGGACAAGCGAGGGCGGGAGTCTCTAGCCCAGTACATCCTTCGCTCTCCCTTCTCCCAGGAAAAGATGACCTACCGGCAAGAGACCAAAACCGTCCTTTATCGTTCCAAGATGAATCCCATCACTAAGAGAAATTTTATCGTCTTTCCTGTCCTCGATTGGATCGCAGCCCTTACAACCCACATTCCCAATAAAGGCGAGCAACTGGTCCGATACTATGGCTACTACAGCAATGTGTCGAGGGGAAAGAGAAAAAAAGAGGAGCCCAAAGAAGAGGTCAGTTGGAAGCCGGAGGTTATCGAGATTGCTCCGCCGCCGGTATCCAAGGAAATGAAAAAACGCTGGTCGTACTTTATCCGAAAGGTCTATGAAACAGATCCCCTGATCTGCCCTAAATGCCATGGAGAGATGAGAATCATCAGCTTCATCGACCAGCCAGAGGTCATCAAAAAGATCCTTCAGCACCTGGGTCTCTGGGAAGAGTCCCAGGCCCCGCCTGGAAGAGATCCTCCGGTGAAAGAGATGACCTTCGATCCTTCCTGCAGCCAGGTTATTTAAAAGCCTCATACCCCAATCGGGGGGCAGATGTCCAGCCTTATTTTCGGGCTGGGCCGCAGTTGACATAATCGCACGTTATCGGATATTCTCCGGCGCAAAATTGGGTTCCAGACCCGGCCCATCATTTTGGCGACCACATCGGGATCTCAAACCGGGCGTGGCACGCGATTAGGAGTGGCAATTCGTGAGGTGTCGATGGCCGTAGCGAAAAAATTTTCTATCGTTTTGCGGTGATTAGTCGCCGCAGGTCACAGTCGTCGCTAGGGTCGATGGGAGGTACAAGATGAACGGAGTCCTGCATGCCGCTGAAAGCGATGCCGGCACCGCGCCGCGTGCGTCGTCGAACGTTCGCCATCTCTGCCGGATGGAGATTGCGGGCGGAGGACAGATCGTCATCGACGGGAATTATGCCTATGTGGGCCATCAACACCGGCCGCAGGGAACGTCGATCCTCGACATTGCCGACCCGCGCAAGCCGAAGATTCTTAGCACCCTGATGCCCAACCACCCGTGGTCGCACTCGCACAAGGTGCGGAGCGTCGGCGACCTCATGGTCGTCAATTCCGAGTTCGAGCCCGGCGCCGGTCGCCGCGAGGAATACCCCGACGGGGGCTTCCGCATCTATGACGTCAAGGACAAGACCAATCCCAAGCTCGTGAGCTTCGTGAAAACGCACGGCAAGGGTGTGCATCGTTTCGATATCGACGAGAACTACGCCTATATCTCCACTGAAATGGAAGGCTTCGTCGGCAACATCCTCGTCATCTACGATATCCGCAATCCGTCGAAGCCGGTCGAGGTCTCGCGCTGGTCGATGGAGCGACAGAACGTGGCGGGCGGCGACGAGTCGCACCCGAAGCGGGCCGAGCACCGCCTGCACCATGCGATGCGCTGCGGGACCGAGATGTATGCCGGCTGCTGGATGTCGGGCATCTCCATCATCGACGTGAGCAACATCAACAAGCCGCGCACGCTCTCCCGCTACGAGTACGACCCGCCCTGCCCGGAGCCGACCCACACCTTCCTCAAGGTGCCGCACGTGATCGGCGGCAAGCGCATCGCCGTGTCGACGGAGGAAGAACGCCCGCGGCGGGGCTCCGATGCCGGCAAGCCGCACGCGCCGCTACGCACCTGGGACGTCAGCGACCCGACCAAGCCGAAGCTGCTCTACTCGTATTACCTGCCGGAGTCGGCGACGCCCTATCCCGCCGACAAGGTCCGCTTCGGCACGCATCAGCTGCGCGAGAAGGTGGACAAGGACAATCTTCTGTACGTCACCTGGTTCGCCGGCGGGCTGCGGATCATCGACATCAGCGATCCGGCGAATCCCAAGGAGCAGGGCTACTTCATCCCGAAACCGGGGGATGGGGTGGTGGCGCCGCTGACCAACGACGTCTTCAAGGACGACCGCGGTCTTCTGTGGGTGACCGACAAGGAGCGCGGCCTCGACGTCATCGAATACAAGAATTGAGCTGAAAGCCCCGCCACCTCTCCTCCAATCACGGTGCCAGTGGGCGTAACATGCGACCCCGATCTTTGGTTCGCTGCACACCAATTTCTTCGGCAAAACTGCCGTGTGCCGAAACCGTCCGGTCCGACCTGCATTTTTCACATCACGGCAATCGACAGCGTGGCTGTGATTGCCGTTTCCGGCGAATTGCTCTGCAAGTCTGAGCTAATAAATGGTGGAGATTGGTGTCAGGGGTACAAAGTTGCACGACCCATCCCAAGACCTCGCGAGCTGATTGGACGTTGGACGTGTGAACGTGACAGACTTGCGTTAACTGTAGATTATGGCTTCGAGCGATGGTATCCGGAAAAGGGTTTAACGATTGCCGACTATGAAGAACGAGCGGACCACTGGATGAAGCTTTTGCGAGAAATTACCCGGAAGTTAGTAGGCTTTAGAGCTCACAAGAAGTGCCAAGGAGCCTTGAATTTTCGGGAGGGATATAGAGGCCCGATATTTGCCATTCTTTGAAAAATCGCATTGATCACGCCCGACCCTATTTCCGTAGGATCATGACCCCGAG